>MDTB01237184.1_pt1 | contig 12805 bp, 4 predicted proteins | sample 811161 | NCBI WGS metagenome assembly MDTB01 (sample SAMN05326650, study PRJNA326480) | marine metagenome | isolation source: seawater | place: Mediterranean Sea | collected 2009 | reverse complement strand
ATTAAATCTCGATCAGAGTCATTGTCAAAATCTGCGATGACGGGAGCCCAACTCCAATCGGTTGCACTAATGCCCGAAATGAATGCAATTTCACTAAATTGAATATTTTTATTATCTGGTCTTTCACCCATATTAAGCTGTAATGTATTTCTTACAAATTGATAGTTATATTTGAACCTATCGTTATTTAAATAATTATTATAGTTATTAGGCGAAAGCATAGTTTTCCTTCTGAAGTTATCATCAGGGAGCATATCTAAGACAACTATTTCGGGTCTTCCATCATTATTTAAATCAACCACATCGTTTCCCATGGCAGAGTAAGAAGTATGTTTGGTGTAGGTGTCCGAATTATCTGTAAATGTTCCGTCTTGATTATTAACATAGATTAGGTCATTAGATAAATAATCATTTGTGACATATATATCTTTCCATCCATCTTTATTTATATCACAAATATTTATTCCAAGACTAAAACCTTCTATTTTAATTCCAGCTTCAATAGATATTTCAGTAAAAACCGGATGACCCTTTTCTTTATTAAAGTCATTTCTATAAAGTCTATCCCTACGTATGGAGGAACCATCGTCACTTTTCTTTTTGTAAACATTTGGGATGTGTTTCTTGTCCATCTGATTTACTGCTAGGAATAAATCTAAATCACCATCATTATCTGCATCAAAAAACGCTGCATTTGTCGTATGAGAATCATCACTGATTCCATATTCTTTAGCTACTTCATCAAAAATAGGAATCCCATCAGGATTATTTCCTTTATTCACATACAACAAATTTCTTCTGTTTTCAGGTTCCTTTTCCATGGTCGCACAGGAATAAATATCCATTAATCCATCGTTATTAATGTCCACAATTGCTACACCAGAACTCCACCGGTTTTCTCCTTTAACTTTTGAGATTTCAGAAACTTCAATAAACTTAAAGTCGCCCTGATTTATATAAAGCGCGTTGTCCACCATGTTCCCTGTCAAATAGAAATCTTGAAGTCCATCGTTATTAAAATCTGCAATACCAACACCACCACCATTATAAACAAACTCATTTTCTAATATATTGTATTCTTCGGTTTCTATAATTTCATTAGAAAAGAGAACTTGTGAATCTTCTGAAGAAATTCTTTCAAAAAGGGTTTGTTTCTTGGCGCAACCAAGACAGAAGAGTGTGATCAAAAAATATTTTTTCATTTACATTAACTACTTTTGAAATCTATAAAATTTAAGTTCCTTATTATTTATTCCAAATACAATTCCTTCAATTCCACCTTGACTAATGTAAACAGCGTCTCTTATTTCGCCATCAATTTCAACTCCAGAAACTCTGTTTTTAACAGTCTTAAAAGTTTTATTTTTGGATCCAAACAGCATAAGACCGTTGCTTGAATTTAGTCTTCCTACTTGGGGTTTTAGCCCCCAAAAGTTTCCTCCAAGCCATAAATCAGGAATTTCATCCCCATTAAAGTCTTCTGCAATAATCGAAAAAACAGGGCTTAATTGAGCCTGATTTGGAAGCGCTTCAAAGCGCCATTTTTCATCTTCATTCCAAAAAACTCCAGACCTTAATTCCTCAGCCTTTAGGGCGATTGCACCACTTTGCTGCGCTTTAGTAAACAAAGTATTGAATGTTTTTTGCGCGTAAGCATCATAGGTAACATTTTTCTTTTTAAGCATTGTGAGTTGCCTCATTAATTCCATTCTTGTAGCAAACGGATAGGCTACTTCATCCAATGGAGGATACCAATTGATGATGAATTCAGTTTTTCCATTCTGATCAAAATCTTTAACAAACATTTCAAGGGGTTGTTCCCTAGTCGCTTTAAAAGTAGAATTTTCACCCCAATTTCCAACAATAAGATCATCATCACCATCCAAATCTAGATCCTTTGCTTTGATAGTCATCCACCAACCTGAAGGATTTTCATCATAACGCTCCTCTTTAGTTAATTTTCCTTCATTATTAGTGAACGTGATTAGTGGTGACCATTCACCAACCAAAATCAAATCTGGGTAACCGTCCGTATTAAAATCACTCCACACACCTGAAGTAATCATACCCACTTTAGATAATTCTGAGGGTGTAACATCATTAAATTTACCATTACCGTTATTATTTAACAAAAAACTTCTTGGGATTTGACCGTAATTTCCTGGCACCACTGAAGCCCCTACAAACAAATCTATATCACCATCTTTATCGTAATCTGAGGCCAGTATAGTGGATATATTACCTTTAAATTGACTTAGTGCATCAGAAACTATTAGTTCACCATTTTTATCATTCAAGTAATACCTTAAACTAAAATGATCATCACCTTTCAAATATTCATTCCCTCCACCGCCAAGAACTACGTCATTAAACCCATCATTATTAAAGTCTGCTATTATACCAGCAGTTGTTTCAAAAGATTTGTCTTTCTCAAAAAATAATTTTGATTTTTCATCAGTTTGCCATCCATTTGACGTACCTATAAAGAGCTTATCAGGATCACCTGAACTTCCGCCAATAAATAAGTCTATTAGGCCGTCGTTATTCAAATCACCTTTAAGCACAACAGGGCCGTCAGCTGAAAGCATTCTATGAAGAAGGATTTCATGATCAAAATCGTTGTAGATATTTTCGGTGTGTTTTAAATCACCCTTAAACATATGTGTTTGATTATCGAATATTGGATCATTAATTGGATTTGCTGGTTTTATAAATGGAATAGTTTCATTTTGATCGACGATTAAATTTTGATTTAGTACTACATCGGTCAAAACTTTTTGTTGTTGATCAGGCCAAATGATTGTCAATTTATCAATAATAGAATCATTTTCAAATCCAAATAAAAAGCCACTTTCAACCGAGCTCTGAAATCCTCTTGATGTAAAGTTTTGAGCAGTTTGAATAGTCCCATCGTTTTCTACTATAGCTTTAGTACCTATTCCATTTTTATTTTTTCCTTTTCCTTTCAAATTAATTTTTAAATATGAATTTGCTGAATTATTTCGATAAACAAAGGCCGGCATATTAACATTATTTACAACCAAGTCAAGATCACCATCATTATCTAAATCACCATAAGCTGAACCATTTGAAAAACTTGGCTGATCTAAACCTAAACTAGTTGTTTCATTCTCAAATATGGGAATAGTTTTTTCTTTTTGATTAATAAAAGCAAAATTTGATTGAGGATTTGAAGGAATATATTCTACAAAATCTCGCCAGTCTGTATTCTTATTTTTAAGCACAATTTTTTTAATTGCTTCCCTATCATTTATAAAAGTTGCAAAGTCTTGAGACATTATATCACGATATATACCATTACTAACAAAAATATCTTTCCAACCGTCATTATCCATGTCAAAAATCAATGCCCCCCAGCTCCAGTCTGTAGCTGATACACCTGCTAGATTAGCAGCTTCAGAGAAACCCCCATCTCCATTATTTACCTGGAGACTATTTTGCATTATTTGATAGTGGTACCCCTGTCGAAACTTATAATTTTCAAGTCGGTAGGGATCAAAAACTGTCATTGCTTTTAGCCTATAGTTGTCTGCTGCAAGCATGTCTGTAGTAAAAATATCAAATTCTCCATCGTTATTTAAGTCAGCAATATCAGAGCCCATACTTGACATTGAACAAGTGGGGAAGCTTGAGGTAAGTTTTTCAATAAAAGTTCCATCTCCTTGATTGACATAATAATAATCCCGTTCCCAAAAATCATTACTTATGTACATATCTGGATATCCATCATTATTGGTATCACTTACAGAGATACCCAATCCAAATCCATTGCTACTTGAATAAATTCCAGCCTCTTTTGTTACGTCAGTAAATTCATTTCCATCATTTCTCAATAATTTATCACCACCCTCTAAATCAATAATTGTTCGATTTGCTTTCAGAATGTCAATTTTTTCCGGTTTTTTAAATGAATTATTTAGAATATAACAATCGAGATCACCATCTAAATCATAATCGAAAAACGAGGCATGTGTAGAATATCCCTTATCAGCAAGATTCCACTGCTCTGCTTCTTCTTTAAAAATGGGAACCCCATTCTCGTTGATTCCTTTATTAATAAAAAGTTCATTTTCTTTATTTTCACCCTTAAGCTCACCAGAATTACAAACATATATATCCAACAATCCGTCTCCATTTACATCAGCAAATGCGACACCTGTAGTCCAGCCTTTTGTACCTTGGACTTTTGCAATCTCTGAAACTTCATCAAACTTCCAATTACCCTGGTTTAAATAAAGCTTATTTTCTCCCATATTTGCGCTGAAATAAATATCAATAAATCCGTCATTATTTAAGTCACCTAACGAGACACCACCTCCATTGTAAAAGTTTCTATAGGTGAGAACATTAAAATTATTACCATCAGATACTTTGTTAATAAAATCAACCCCTGAATCTGAAGGATCGACAATCGAAAATAGGGTGGTCTTCTTCTCTTTAGAACAAGAAAAGAATGCCAGATAAATCAATAGTAAGTAAAGCTTGCGCATAATTATGATAAACTCTTCAAAACAAAAAGAGGTATTTATCAAAATACCTCTTTATTGTTTAAAATAAAAAATTAAGATTTAGTAACCAGCATTCTGTATTAAAGTTGCTTCACCATCAACTTTACTAAGCTCGATTTGAGCATTTGGAAGTGGATGTACAACATGTTTGGGTTGAAATCCTTTTGATGGTTGTAGATAATCTCTTTTAGTTTTTTCAACTGGAAGATAATCGTTATTAATAACATCTTCTGCGATTCCCCACCTTACAAGATCAAAAAATCTTTGACCTTCTAATGCTAATTCAATTCTTCTTTCAAATCGAACCGCAGCTCTTGCAGTTTCTGCACTAGTCCACGCTTCAGTGTAAGGCTTTACATCATAAGTAGCCCAATCGATTGAAGAGTCAGCAAGGTCTGTTGTTTTACCACCGTCACCGTTAATTGCACATCCAGCAGCTCTTTCTCTGATCATATTAGTAAGCTCTCTAGCTCTTTCTAGAGAACCAAGCTCAATTTCAGCTTCAGCTAACATTAAAATAACATCAGCATAACGAATAATTGGAATGTTAAGAGGGCTTAACTGTTTGTTTGACCAACCTACATTACTTATTTCATTAGGCTCGTGGATAAATTTCTTAGGACTAAATGGCCCTCCAAAAGGTCTATTACGAATCCAAGTTGGCTCATGTTTACCCCATGAAAGGAATGGTACATCATCACGGCCAACAGTCCAGTCTAATCTAGGATCAACTTTATCTGAAATAGTTACGTCTGCATTGTTGTATGATTTATCTAGCATCGGAAGCCCGTTAGCATCAACCTTGTGTGCATTTACTAAATTATGACTAGGTTGGTGAAAACCACAACAGCCGAATGGAGATCCACCGTGAGGGTGATTCAAACGATCTGCAAACATTCCGTTGATACTTCCTCCATTACCGTCATTTACCGAACCTTGAATAGTAAAGATCATACCGGATCCATTTTCTCCAGATGTGGTAAAAATGTCATGGAAACAGTCTTGAAGTTCATATGTACCACTTGACATTACAGCATCAAACTGAGTTTTTGCAGCAGCATATTCTTTATTATAAAGCAATAATTTTCCAAGTAATGATCTAGCAGTTCCTTCAGTAGCTCTTCCTACATTGGGTTGGACCCTAGGAAGGTTTGCAACTGCAAACTCTAAATCAGCTTTGATTGAAGGTAAAATATCTACTGTGTTATCTAATTTAAAATCAGTTACAGTTTCATCAACATAGGGAACATTTCTCCACATTTTCCATGCATCAAAATGAAAATGCGCTCTTAATAACTTTGCTTCAGCTTCAACAACAGACGCCCTTCTAATATTCTCACCACTTTCTAGTGCATTATTCAAAAGTTTAATAGTTGCATTGGCACGAGCCACACCCTCATATCTGGATTTATAAATATTATTATAGTATTGATTACCAGCATCGAATTCATAAATTTCCAAAATCTGAGTTTGCTGCTGATCACCAGGATCTGATCCCTTGTAAGCATCATCACTTAAAACACTTCCCCATATCCAGTTACTTCCAGCTGTAGGCCAGGCAGGTGCTAATGCTGCATTATTTCCATTCCACCCATCTAACATAGAATAAGTTCCTATGAGAGACGCCTCTACACCAGCATCATTTGCTAATGTTCCTTCGTCTAACGAAGCTTGAGCTGGTGCTACAAGAAATTCGTCACTACATGCTACAATAGTAGCTCCCATAAATAAAATTGCAATTAAGCTATTTTTAAAAATATTTTTCATCATATAAATTTTTATAAATTAAAATCTTGCGTTTACACCAAACAGTAACTTTCTTTCGACAGGATAGTTCCCAAGATCGTAGCCGTTCCATAAATCTGCATTTCCTGTAGATCCATTATTAATTCCAAAACTGGAAGGAGCAGGATCTAAACCACTATAATTAGTAATGGTAAATAAATTATCTCCTTGTACATATACTCTCAAACTACTCACTCCTTTAATGTTATTAAACGAATATCCTAGCTGAACAGTTCTAGCTCTTAAGTATGAAGCATCTTCAACATAAAAGTCACTTGGTCTATTACTAAATATATCGTTAATATCGTTGATTGGGAATAAAGCATCTGGATTAGGATTAGATGGTGTCCACGAATCTGTTAAACGAGCTTGTCTTACGTTTGTATTAAAGAAAGCAAATACATCAAATAATTTATTATAATTGTAAACTTCATTCCCCACTGACGCAAAGAAGAAAGCACTAAAATCCCAATTCTGATAGTTAAATCCAATGTTTATACCCGCTGTAAAATCAGGAACTGCACTACCGATAAAACCTTGGTCTTCATCATTTATTAACCCATCAGCATTTCTATCAACAAATTTTATGCGCCCTGGCGCAGCACCCGACTGATTTGATGCATCTGCCTCAGCTTGAGAATTGAAATAACCATCAGTTTGGTAACCATAAAAAGCACCGACTGGCTGACCAACTTCAGCTCTGTTTACAATTCCAATTCTAGAGTCAAACCCTCCAGGAATAAAGCTAGAAGCATTACCATCTATACTAGTTAGTTCATTAGTAAATTGAGAAAAGTTAACTCCAGCATTCCACTGAAAATCTCCGCTTGTGGCACTAGACCAATTGATAGCAAGGTCAATTCCTTGGTTTTCCATTGAAGCAATATTAACAAAAGCAGGAACTGCAACACCAGATGCTCCTGGATTCTGAACATCATATAAAAGGCCGTCTGTAGCTCTTGTCCAGTAGTCAAAAACAATATCTAATTTATTGTTAAAAAGAGTTGCATCTAATCCAATATTAGTACTTGTTTGCTCTTCCCATCTTCCATTTGGATTACCTCTATTAACTAATGCGTATCCAGTTACAATTGAGTTCTGAGTACCATTAATATCATAGAAGGTGGATCCAGTTCCACCACCAAATCTGTCAAATGCATTTCCAGCAGGGATAGCTTGGTTACCCGTAATACCATATCCTGCTCTTATTTTCATATCATCGATCCATGTAGTTGATGCCATAAATGCTTCCTCAGAAACTCTCCACCCTAAACTACCGGCAGGGAAGGTTCCATATTTGAATCCGTCTCCAAAGTTTGAAGAACCATCTCTTCTAATTGTAAAACTAGCAATGTATTTATCCTCAAAAGTATAATCAACTTTACCAAAGAAAGACGCAAGAGTACTAAAGTTACCATTACTTGAAATACTTCTAGTGTTTGGATCAGCGAGGGCACCATTTAAATACCAAGCATTTGGGTCTTCGGTTACATATTGTGCAAAACTACCGTTAATTGATCTAAAAGTATTTTTCACAGATTCGTAACCTGCCAATACCTGAAATACGTGAGAGTCAATTGTTTTGTTGTATTTAACAGTATTTGTCCACGTCCAATTATATGTTCTATTCCAATTTTCTTCAAACCCGTTTGTAAAATTTGGTTGAGCAGCTTCCGGAACACCATATCTAAATGCTTTACTCCATCCGTTATTAGCATCAATACCAAAAGATGTTTTTGCAACTAATCCCTCAATAATTTCAAGTTCAGCAAAAGCATTACCTAAAATTCGATAGCCATTAAATGGATTATCTTTGTTTCTGTAGAGTCTAGCATATTCATTACTACCTTGAATCCCGTTAGCTCTGGCTCCTCCAAAATTACCTCCAATGTCATAAATAGGAATTATAACGTTCGATGCCTGTAAGCCCTGCATAACACCTTGCTCATCTTGGTTACCACCACCTACAGAGTCATTACCACCCATTCTTACGCTTCTTGAAACTTGAAGGTTTTCACCGATCTTAACTTTGCCAATTGTAAAGTCTGAATTTGCCCTAAGAGACATTCTAGTAAACTTATTGAAGACCATCGCTCCTTCTTGGTCAAGATAACCAGCCGACATATAAAATCTTCCTTTTTCTGTACCTCCAGAGATACCGACATTATGCTCATGAGTTATACCTCCTTGGAAAACTTCTCTGAACCAATCAGTTCCTTCTTTATTTGACTTCATAATGAGATAATCAGGATAAGAATATAAAGATTCATCGGACACATCACCAATACCAGATACACCATAAGGACTCATATATGTTGGGAGTGTACCCTGAGGATAACTATATGGATTTAATGGACTTACTTCAAGACCACCATTTGCATACCTTTCTTTAATGAATGTTTGATAGTCATAAGGGTCTTTAATCAAATAATCCATGTTTCTTCCAGCTTGGCCATAACCAACATATGAATCATAAGTAACCTTAATATCACCATCAACAAGACCTTTTTTAGTTGTGATTATGATTACTCCGTTGTTTGCACGAGCACCGTATACTGCAGCAGATGCAGCATCTTTTAACACCTGAATATTTTCAATGTCACTAGGATTTATTGATGTTCCAAATGAATCTTGAACAGGGATACCATCAATAATATATAACGGCTCGTTGTTATTTAATGAACCAACCCCTCTAATACGAATAGTTGATCCTTCACCAGGCTCTCCAGAAGTTGAAACCTGGATACCTGTTGCGCGACCTTCAAGTTTTTGAAGGAAACTCGTTGCCTGAGTTTTGTTCATTTCATCTACTTCAATTACTGCAACTGCACCGGTGATATCTCTTTTACGCTGAGATGAATAACCTGTTACAATAATTTCATCTAAACTTTCAGCAGAAGCTTCAAGTATGATATTGATTGTAGACTGAGAACCTACCTCTACAACTTGAGTTGCAAAACCAAGACTCGAAAACTGAAGCGATTGACCTGAACTCACAGAAATGCTGTAATTCCCGTCAAAATCAGATGTAGTACCATTTGTTGTACCCTCAATAAGAATTGTTACTCCTGGAATTGGATTTCCATCAGTATCAGCAATTTCACCCGAAACACTTGATTGAGCAAAACCATAAGATGAGAATATCAAAAATAATCCTACTAGAAAATTTTCTAATTTTTTCATTAATTTAAGTTTAAGTTAATTAAGTTAATCTATTTTTAGTTTTAAATAGGGCTACAAATTATAATAAATTCTTCATTTAAAAAAAACAAATAAAATAAAATCTTAAATATATGTTAATGAAATATGCCTGTGATAGCATACATAAACTTAAATATTAAATAAATTAAGTACAATTCAAATTTTAGGATTATAAATTTAATCAATCTAGAAATCGATATAATATAGGTGCTTACAAAAGATTATAAAAAATTTCTATTTTTTAATTTCGAAATCGATTTCGATAATATTAAATAAAATTTTCAATATCATATTTAACCTATCATAAGAAAAAACTTGTTTAACTACTTTAAAAAAAAACAAAACAAAATGATTTAAACCTAAAAAAATAAAATCAAATTTCGAAAATGATTTGATCTATTTGGATTATCAAATAACTCTTGATTATGATAAATGTATGTTATCCACTGGGGAAAAGTTATATTTATTTAAATTCTTTTTAGCATTAACAATCTAAAATCTATAAGCTCTTTACCAGTCATTTTTAGCCCCTTTAAAGCAAGGGTCCCTTTTCCTTTTTTTAGGTCAATAGTACCCATTTTTAGGGGGATAAAATCTTTGACATATGATTCAATTCTAGGAGATCTGTCATCTTCTCTTCCATATTCTTTTGGATTATGAAATTTTGTTATCCTCTTAGATATACTGGAATCAGAAAAGCTCAATTCAATTTCAGATCCCAATGCATCTTCTGCACATGTATAATAAACAATTACATCAAACTTTCCATCCTCAGCAACTTCAGCGTCCCATGTAATAAAATCATCAATATTGACCCAATTAGTCATATAACTGCAATTTGGATAATAATTAGACCGTTTAATCAATCCATTTGACTTAGCATCACGAGCTGGAATTTGAGTATTTTTTAATTGTGGATGGCCTATTATAAAGGGTCTATTATCTTTTTTCTTTATGTTGGTTAATAATTCATTCTCCCATTTAATTTTTGCCTTTTTCATAACATTAAAGGTTTCTTTGAAAGTTGAAGAAACATTGTGTAGCTGATTGGGATCTTCCTTCATATTATATAACTGATTCTTATTGTCCAGCCTAAACTTTTGACTTCTTAAACTCAACTTTCCTCGCCAATAACTATATATATACCTGTCTGGCCAGGTTACATCTTCCTGATAAATTAATTGTCTTAGGTTTAGACCATCTAACTTATTCTTTGGCTTTGTCTTTATTCCAGTTAAGTCAATTAATGTAGGTAATAAATCTATACCTGATGCAATTGTGTTTACCTTTTTCCCCTTAGGGATGTTCCCTTTCCAGCTAATAATCATAGGCGATCTCGTTCCTCCTTCATCAGTTGATCCTTTTATGCCTTTCATCCCACCATTCCATCTGTGACCGTTAGGGCCATTGTCTGATAAATAAATAATTATTGTGTTTTCAAATATTTTAAGCGATTCTAAAGTTTGAATTATTCTTCCAACATTCCAATCAATATTTTCACTCATCGCTAATGCTGCTTTTGAGTGATTTTCATCTTTAATATTGTTACCTGAATATTTGTCATCGGGCATCTTTGAAAATGTTCCCTTTTGAGTTAAATCTATATTTTTGAATTTATTCCAATATTTGTCTGGAACTTGCATAGGACTGTGTGGTGTATTAAAAGGCATAAATAGTAAAAATGGGTTGTCTTTATTTTTTTTAATAAATTCTATTCCATGATTTGTTAAATCATCAGTTATAAAGCCTTTGCCTTTTACTAATTCTCCGTTTTTTTCTAATACAGGATTGAAATAATTCCCCCAGTGGCCTGAACAAAATCCATAAAACTCATCAAATCCTCTTGAGTTTGGATGATAAGGAGCTTGCATTCCATTATGCCATTTTCCATATATACCAGTTCTATATCCAGAGGCTTTAAAAAGATCTGCTATTGTCTCTTCGTTATCATTTATTCTTTCTCCACCAAGAGAAACGTCATATACTCCAGTCCTAACATGATGCCTCCCCGTCAGAATTTCAGCTCTTGTTGGTGAACAAACCGGACTAACAAAAAAACGATCAAATTTTACTCCACTTTCAGCAATTTTGTCAATGTTTGGAGTTTGTAAATCTCGGTTTCCATTAAAACTTAAATCACCCCACCCTTGATCATCTGTTAAAATAAGAATTATGTTTGGGGGTACTTTAAGATCAATATTTGTCTTACAAGAAATAATTAATGAAAAAATTGTTATTAATTGAAAAATCTTATTCATTCTATGATATATATTTTAAATGATATTATCTATAATAAAAAAAGGTTAAACACAATTATTAAGTTGTCAATTGGCTATAATTAAAATGGATTATTTTTAGCTTATTAGTAAACATGGCCTTTAAAAAAGTATTTTTTTAATCACTTTTAATAAAATTTACCTCAGTATAGAAAGCGGTAGTCTTTTTTCCGTCATTCATAAAGAATCCCGTTTCCATATTTTTTTCCCCAGCATCCATAATAATAGTAAAGTGTGCTTCATGATCTGAAGGATTCACTATTATTTTTTTTTCTTCTTCGTTAATTTTTAAATAGGCTGATTTAAAATCCATTTTCTTCCCTTCAATTAATTCATCCCAAAATTTTTCTGCAGGAAGCCCATCTTTTATTGATGCATTCAATGGGAGATTGCTCTCTGATGGCCATCTTCTCAAGATAACTTCATAAGTGCCTGATTTTTTAACATTCACTGAAAAAACCCCTGGTTTAAAAGCTTGCCCTGAACGAACGTCTTTTTGATGCCAAGAAGTTTCATCAACATGAATATCATGAGAAGTGAGAATATTTTCTAAATCGGGTTCAATATCGATAAGAGTATACCTAAACTCTTTAGAAGCGTCCTCCCACCAAGTGTTATAAAAGTTTTGCATTTCTTTTGCCAGAGAAGTATTTTCTTCAATCAAATTAATTGTTTGACCAGGATCGGTTTTAGTGTTGTATAGCTCTTTATGGTTTACTAGCCTCCAATCTCCATACATTACACAACTTTGCTTATTTTTCTTTGGCCATTGATTTCGTTGGGTATCGGTAACCAGCATTCTATTTGGATCTTTGAAGTTTTGAATATTGGATGATAAATCAATTCCGTCGAGTTTATTTTTTGACTCAAAATTAATATTGGCTAACTTTGCTAATGTAGGTAATATATCTACATGAGCAGTTAACCCTTTAAATGTTTTACCACCGGAATAACCTCCGTTTTTCCAACTCATTATAAATGGAACCCTGTGTCCTCCATCGTATTCACTTGTTT
>MDTB01117271.1_pt1 | contig 12806 bp, 13 predicted proteins | sample 811161 | NCBI WGS metagenome assembly MDTB01 (sample SAMN05326650, study PRJNA326480) | marine metagenome | isolation source: seawater | place: Mediterranean Sea | collected 2009 | reverse complement strand
TTGAGATGATAGATCTTTGAGAGTATTTGATTGAATATCAGGAATATAATTTTTGATAGTTTCAATTGTGATATTTTTTTGAGATTGATGAAAATCATTCAAAACCTTATAAATCTTAAGATTTTCAATATTAGAGAATAAATTAGGATTTATATGCTCAAAATATGTATCTAGTAATTCGGGGTGTTTTAAAAGATATGCTATAACTATGATTTCAATATCATTATCTTTTAAATTGTCATAAGTTTTTTGCACTATATCAAGTTAGTAATTAAAAACGAAAAAGATAGTCTTACGAAGAAGTTTTAGGGGATAAGATCTCAATATTTAGTGAGCAATTTATCTCAGGGTGTAAATCGATTTCAACAGAGTAATCACCAGTTGTCTTAATTTTATTACCCAATTTAACTGTCTTTTTTTCAACTATAATGCTGTTTTCATTCAAGAAATTAACAATATCAGAAACACTAAGAGATCCGTAAAGCTCTCCATTTTCTTTAGCTGCTATTTCTTTGTTAAATTTCAAAACATTAATTTTATTTGCTGTTTCTTGAAACAATGATTTGATTTCATCATCTTTTTTTAAAAGCTTTTCCTCGATTAGCTTTATATCTTCAACATTTTTTTTTGTAGCAAATTTTGCTTTTCCATTAGGAATTAAATAGTTTCTTGCATAGCCATCTTTAACACTAACTACAGAACCTATCTCCCAATTCTTTTTAATTTTTTCTAAAACTACTACTTTAGTCATATTGGTTTATATTAAGGATAAGAATCTAGCTTGCTTAATAGCTTTAGTGATTTTAGAGTGAATAGATCTAGACATGTTTGTTACTCGTTGAGGAATAATCTTACCATTTTCGTTAGTGAATTTTTTTAGTAAATGAGTATGTTTATAGTCCATCTTCATTAATTCATCATTTGATATATTAAAATTTTTCTTCATGATCTAATTATCTTTATTTATTTGTGGAGTAATTTCTTCAAGAACATTATCAGACTTTGTAATTAAAAAACGAAGACAATCAGTATTGAATTTTAAAAAATTATCTAATTTTTTTGGAAAATCAGGAGCTGAAATAAACCGCATAAATTTAAAAGATCCCTTTGAATATTTACTTATAGAGAATTTTAAATTTTTAATTCCCCAGTCTTCTCTATAGCCAATAGAAACCTCATTTTCAGAAAAAAATAGATCAATAGAAGAGTTCAGACTCTTCATTTGGTCATTAGCGAGATCAGGTTTTACTATAATTGTTGTTTCGTATGTATTAGTCATGTAAAAAGAGTGTCTACACATATAATTAAATGATGTCAAATAAAAACCTTTGTATACTATTTACTGGTCAAGGATCTCAATACCCTGAAATGGGGGTTGATTTGATAAATAGTTTTAATTGGGTCAAAGAGCGCTACATGACTAGTTCAGATATCCTCGGATATGATGTTTTAAAAGCTCAACAAAACCCTGAATTGATCAATTTAACAGAATATAGCCAACCCATGATTTTTATTTTAAGCTCTATAATAATTGATATCTGTAGAAATAAAATTATTGAAGACTACACAAATATTAAATTAGCGGGTCATTCCCTGGGTGAATATTGTGCTTTATATTTTGCTGAGGCACTTAGTTTTGAAGAAATGCTAACCGTCGTTAAATCTAGAGGGGAGTCAATGTCAATAGTTTCAGATCCAGATAAATACGCAATGTATGCAATACTAAAAAAAGATGACCAAAAAATAAATGAAGACTCATTAACTGAGGGGGTTTATATAGCTAACTTAAATTCTGATAAACAAGTAGTAATTTGTGGACTTAAAGAAAAACTTGAAATATTTAGAGATCAAAACCCTATCGGTAAGTTTATACCTTTAAATGTTTCTGCTCCTTTTCATTCAGAGCTTATGGTAGAAAGTTCTAAATTATTTCTTGATAAAATTAAAAATATTAAATTTAATAAAGTCAATTTTGATTTATTATCAAATCATAAATTGAAAAATTATAAAAATATTCCAGAGTCTGAATTCATAAACCAATTATCACTTCAGATTTATTCACCTGTTATGTGGTCAGATACTATAAAAGAAATAGCTGGATCAGGGATTACTAAGTTTATTGAAATAGGACCCAAGAAAACTCTTTTAAATTTTATTCCTAGAGATTTTGAAGTAGAAAAATTTTCTATTACATGTACCGAGGATATTAATAATTATGTTTAAGGATAAAATTTTGTTTGTTACCGGAGGTACTGGTTCTATTGGAAATTCTATTTGCCATTACTTCAACAATAACGGGTGTAAAGACATATATGCTTCTACAACAAATATAGAAAAAGTTAATCCCAACGATAAATTTATTAATTATAAACAATTAAATTTATCTGAGATTTCCAAAAAAAATTTAGATGAACTGCTTGATATTGATGTTGATTATTTAGTTTTAAATGCAGGTATTACAAAAGATAATATTTTTTTAAGAATGTCAGTTGAGGAATGGAACGATGTAATTGATGTAAATTTAAACTCTTCTTTTTATTTACTTAAACACTTCATTAAGAAAATGATTAAAAAGAGGTTTGGAAGAATAGTATTTATATCATCTGTAGTTGCGCACACCGGTAATCCTGGTCAGGTCAACTATACTGCGTCCAAGGCTGCGATTTCTGGAATTGTCAAATCATTAGCCTTAGAACTTTCAGGCAGAAATATTACTGTGAATAGCGTCGCCCCTGGCTTTATTCAATCTAATATGACTAATAAGCTCAATGAAAACCAAAAAAATACAATATTAGAGAGAATACCAATGAAGAAGTTAGGAAATCCAGAGGATATTGCTAAATCTGTTGGATTTCTTTGCTCTGATAGTGCTAATTACATAACTGGTCAGACTATTCATGTAAATGGTGGATTGGCCTTAATATAATAAAATAATAAATTATTTGAATATTAACAATAATGTGGTACGAACGTAAAAAATTTAATTCTAAGAGGTTATAAAATGAGTGATATTGAAGAAAGAGTAAAAAAAATTGTTATCGAGCATTTAGGCGTTGAGGAGTCAAAAATTCAAAATGATTCAAAATTTATAGATGACTTAGGTGCTGATAGCTTAGACACAGTCGAGCTTGTCATGGCATTTGAAGAGGAATTTGGATGTGAAATTCCTGATGATGCTGCTGAAAAAATTGTAACTTTAAAAGATGCAGTTAGCTATCTGAGCGAAAACTCAAATTAAAATTACAAATTGTATCTAAACAATTGAGGCGAGTAGTTGTTACAGGGTTAGGAACAATAAACCCACTAGGTAATTCAGTAAAATCAAGTTGGAACTCACTTACTAATGCTAAAAGTGGAATAAAAAATATATCTAATTTTAATGTTGAGAATTATCCATGTAAAATTGCTGGTTCTATAAATGATGATTTGATTGACGATCAAATTGTAACTACTAGAGACCAAAGAAAAATTGATAGATTTATAGCACTTGGATTAATTGCCGCTCATGAAGCAATAACTGACTCTGGTTTTATAGCCGATGAAAATACTACTTTTAGATCGGGCGTTATAGTTGGATCTGGCATAGGTGGGCTTGATACAATATACAAAAACTCATCTATTTTGGATAACCAAGGAATAAGAAAAATTTCACCATTCTTTATTCCTTCTTCACTAATAAATCTTCTGTCTGGCCATATTTCCATTCGTTATAACCTAAAAGGACCAAATAGCTCTCCAGTTACCGCATGCGCTACCGGAACCCATGCAATAGGAGACTCATTTACTATTATAAAAAATGGCAAAGCTGATTTAATGATATGTGGAGGAGCTGAAGCAGCAATATGCCCTCTGGGTATTGCAGGATTTTCTGCTGCAAGGGCTCTATGTGATACTTTCAACGATCAACCTTCAAAAGGATCTAGACCTTGGGATATAGACAGATCAGGCTTTGTCATGGGTGAAGGGGCTGGGGTTTTAGTCTTAGAAGAATTAAGTCATGCGCAAAAACGTAATGCTAAAATTTATGGAGAGGTCAAAGGTTATGGTATGTCAGGTGATGCCTTCCATATTACAAAACCATCTGATGATGGGAGTGGAGGTTTTAGAGCAATGGAAATGGCCTTAAAAGAATCAGAATTAAGCTCAGACAATATAGATTATGTTAATGCCCATGGCACTTCAACTCAAGTAGGTGACATGATAGAATTATTAGCCGTTGAAAAGTTGCTTGGTTCAAATCAAAAATTATTTATGAGCTCAAACAAGTCTGCTATTGGTCATTTATTGGGAGCAGCCGGAGCAGTAGAGGCTGTATTTTCATTTAAGTCATTAGAAACAAAAATTCTACCCCCAACTTTAAATTTAAATAATCCGGAAAAATCAACTAAAATTAATTTAATTCCACATGAATCAATTAATGAGGAAGTAAACAACATAATTTCTAACTCATTCGGTTTTGGCGGAACAAATGCAAGTCTAATATTTGGAAATTAAAAGTAAAAATTTTTGTATAGTTCTCTCTTCTCCATCGGGGGCTGGTAAAACTTCTATATCTAAAAAATTACTTTTAAAAGATAAACTAATATCTTTATCAATATCATGCACAACACGACCAAAAAGAAAAGGTGAAATAAATAAGAGGGATTATATTTTTTTATCTGACACAAATTTCGAAAGATTAAAAAATAAAAAAGAATTTATTGAGCAAGCTAGTGTTTTTGGTTTCAAGTATGGGACTCTAAAAAAAACTGTATATAAATATTTTAAAAAAAATAAAGATGTTCTTTTTGATATAGATTGGCAAGGTTATCAACAATTAAAACAAAGTGGAATGGAAGTAGTGGGTATTTTTATCTTACCACCATCAAAAAAAGAACTAATAAATAGATTGAAAAATAGAGCAAGAGATACATCCCTAGAAATGAAAAAAAGAATGAGCATGGTGCAAGATGAAATATCTCATTTTCCTGAATATGATTATGTTGTTGTAAATAAAGACTTAAAAATTTGCGTTACCCAAATTCAAAATATAATTAATTCAGAACGTCTAAAAAGATCAAGATTGTATAACATAACAAATTTTGTAGATAAATTTAGAAATTAACTTTACGAAATAATTCAAGCAAATTAGTTAATTTTAAATCCTGAACTCTTAATTTTAGAAGAATATTATCATCTAAATTGTATTCTTTAAGTAATTTTCTTAGCGACTTTCTCTTATGAGAAAATAGTTTTCTTTTAAATTCAATGAAATTATCTACCTCACTTTCATTTAATAGATTTTTATCTTTTTTAATAAAAGTTAATACACTTGAATCAATTTTAGGAATAGGTCTAAAACAGTTTTTAGTAACATTGAAATTAAGTCTAATATCATAAAAGCAATTTATAAGAGAATTAATTGAATTTAACTCAGGGTCTAATAACCTTTGAGCAAATTCTTTTTGAAACATCAAAATTAATATTTTAGGATTATTATTTAAAAGTGACAACTTTACAAGAATTTGCGAAGAAATATTATAAGGAAGATTTGATATGACCAAATCATATTTATTGCTTATTCTGAACTTTAAAATATCGTCATTAATAATATCAACAAAGGCATATTCAGAGTATTTTCCTATTAAAAATTTTACTAAATCTTTATCAATCTCCACTATCGTCATTTTTTTTGGATTTTTTTTTCTTATTATTTCGTCAGTTAATTTTCCATTTCCAGGTCCAATTTCAAGTATATTTAAATTTTCTTTATTTATTAAATTAACAATTTTTCTAAGAATATTATTATCAATTAGAAAATTTTGACCATATTTTTTTTTTAACTTTTCATGCATGCAATATAAGATGAATTATTGGACATATTTTTAAATTTTATATCTTTAGCCGTTCCATGAGCGGGACTAAGTCTTTTGTAGTCAAGACCCAATGTCATGTTATAAGATTTTTGATTTATTAATTTAAAAGGAATTAATGCTTGATCATGATATGTTGAAATAAATAAAGTAGATTTTTTTATATTTAAAAAAGCGCTATCAGCAGGGAGCAATCCCGAAATAAATCTATATTTGGATATAACACTATTGATAACTTTGTCTTGAATGCCCAATGTTCCTTCCTCTCCACAATGAGGATTATAGCAAATAAATTTAATTGATTTAAAATTTAAGTCATATTTTTTATCTGCTAAATTTTTTTTTAAGGAATTGATAAATATTATCAAATCTTTTTTTCTAATATTTAAATAAACATCTTTTATATTTATATGTGTAGTTATTGGAATAATTGAAAATATTTCCCCTTGCATAAGCATCAAAGTATTCCTGTTATTTAAAGTACCAAGATACTCTGTCATGCCAGTAAAATTCACTTTTTTTTTAAAAATAGATTTATCTATAGGCATAGTTATTAAATCAAACTTTGTCATCAATGAAAGTTTATTAGCCACCTTTATTTGATGATTAAGATTTTCAAATTTATCGGTACTGTTTTTTTCAATATTAAAAATGTTTAATTTTTTAAAATTATAGTCAGAAAAAGAATATGGATCTAAAACTTCATTTATAGCTATTTTTGATCCAATTTTTTTTAAGTAGTCTGTTAGTTCTTTTCTAGATCCGATTAGAATATATTCAACTTGGTTTTTAAGAGAATTAAAAGATTTTTCAATTATCTCGATATTAATTGAATTAGTGTCTCCTAAAAAAACATACTTTTTTTTTTTAATTTCTTTAATTCTCATAAATAAATTTGTTAAATCTATTTTTAATTTTACTTTTAATCAACAAGTATAAACTTTCCTCAATTTTTTTATTTATAGAATTATTTATACAAACTTTATATGAAGTATTTCCAACTTTTATTTTGATGTTGTCACTATTAGTTTTCATTGAATCAAATAATAATTCAATTAATTGTCTATTATTTTTAACATTTATAAAATCATCAATAATTAAACAATTATTTTTACTTATTGGATATTTTAAATTTTCTATTTTCAGTAAAGCCATTTCAAATTCTTCTTTCTTTAATTCATTATAATAATAGTCGTATATAAAATCATTTTTTACTGTTTCGTATCTATGAATATTTTGGACAATTTCTGGCAATTTTCTAAAATTATTTATACTTGAATCTAATAAATTATTGATTCTGTTTAACCATTCATCATTATTTCTTTCCAGTTTCAAAACTAAATTTTTAATCAAGAAAATATCTTTTATGGCTTGACCTTCATATTTTTTTATATTTTTGTACTGATAAAATTTAAAATATTCTTCAACTTCATATTCTGTAATGTATAAATTATTTTTTTTATAAATAATATTTGCTTTACAGGTAACATTTATTAGATAAAAGATTATAAATAAAAATACAAAAAAATTTATTTTTTTTATATTTTTAATTATATAATTAAAATACATTAGACATATTATCTACATTAAAAAATCCTAAGTAATCCATATAAAAAGTTATACTAATTTTTTCCTCAGGAATTGTATTGAATTTATCATTAAACTCTATTTGCGAGTATGTTAATTCTAATTTACTACACTCATCAAATAAATTTAATGACAATGATGATTTAAATGGGCTATAGTTATTCTTTAAATCTAAACTACTTGTAAAACTCATAGATATATGGTTACTCAAATTTTTATTTGCCACTATATTTAAAGATTGCGTATCGTCAGATAAATCTTTGAATGAGTCTTTGCTTGTTTCATTATATGTTAGCCCTAAATCAATTGGTTTTTTAATATTGAAGTAATAGCCCATTTCTTTTTTTGAAAAATTATTCTGATCTAATCTACCGTTAATTTTAAAATTAATTTCATTGATATTAGTTTTTATTTCATAGGCATAATCTGAAATATTATCTTGTTGATTTATTTTATTTAAGTATTCATTATTTTTATTTGTATCGTAAGATTGACCAATTCTAATATTTATTTTATTTTTTATTAAATCAAAATCTCCTTCTAGCCCGTATGAAACTCTGTTTGACTTATCTTTAAGATCATTTCCGTACAATCTATTTTCAGAAAATAAGTTATTATAGTTAAAAGTTATAGAATTACTATTTTCATTTATTTTATCATTATCATTATAAATATCATTAAATGATATAAACTTTATTCTTGGCTTTACTGGTCCTTCCAGTTCATAATAAAAATCTGAAGACAAATAAAATGAACTATCAAAACTATCATAATTTAAATTTGGATTATGTTCAAAAATATAATCATTCATTTCATTAATTAAAACTAATTTATTATAATTAAATAATTGATCAATTTTGTAATTATAATGAAATATATTTTTTGAATTTATTTTTTTAATTTCAGAAGGAGAGTTTGAGTTAGACTCATCTCTTTTTAAAAGTTGTAAATCGATTGTATTTAATAAACTTATATTTCTATTAAAATTTAAATTATTTAAATATGTTAAATTTGGAGTTATTGGAACTAAAGCATCATCAATATTATCAAATGCTTGAACTGTTGAAATTTCAGTGAGAAGAAAATCATTTTTTTTAAAAATATCATAACTATTCATCCTTATATAAATATCCTCAAAGGTTAAAGGCTGATCATTATTTGATCTAGTAGTGGAGATACTATTTGTAATCACACCATTTAGTAAAATTTTATTATTTTTATTTATAACTTGTGAAGAACTTAATTTTATTGAAGAAAATATATCTGAATTATCACTTTTAATAGAATTATGAATATTTATTGAGCTGTATCCACCAGAAGATTTATTGCTTAAATCTATTTTTTGCTCATATTCTTCAGTTAAATTTAAATTTGAACTTAATTTAATAATTGGTGTAATTGTAAAATTAGTAGATTGGTTCAAAGGATAATAATAAGGCGTTTTCAAACTTGTTCCCCCCTCTAAATTAAAAACAATAGAAGGAGTTAAAAAACCTTTTTTTCTTGGAGCCTTGGCTCCATAGTGAGAAAAATAGGGAAGATATATTAACTTGTAATCTGCTATTTGTAAAAATGAGTCATAGTGAGTGTATTTATCTTCATTTAAATCATATTTTGTTTCATCAACTCTTATTGACCATGTCGGACAGTTAAAGACACCTTCTATCTCGCACGGGGTGATAAAATTATTATAAAAATAAAGATAATCCGCGTTTTTATATATTTTATCAGCATCTATTTTCAGTTCATTATTATAAATATAACTCACATTCTCAGCCTTAAAGCTATCTAAATTAGTATCGCCAACAAGATTGAAACCACTTAGAATATTTAGATCTTGATAGAGGTAGAAATTACCAAAGACCTCAAATTTATTATTTTTATAATCAATAATACCTCGATCTACTAAAATATTATTATTTTTAAAATTTATTTTTGAATTTTCAGACAACTCAATAATATTGTCTACTTCATTATAAGTAATATTTTTGCTGTTTATGTATGTATTACTATTAGCTGTTATTATTTGTCTGAACATAAATGATATTAAAAGTAAAATTATTAATAATTTATTCATATTTATAAAATTTTAAAAAGATCAAAAAAATCAATAAAGATGACAATGTATGCATTTCAAAATTAAATAATTTTACCTTTATACCTGACATCAATATTGAATAAAAAAGTATTAAAAAACATAAGAATATATTCAAATTTAGATTTTGTTTATGATCTATTGCTTTTCTACTTAATAAAATTAAGAAAATACTTAAGTAAAATAAATTAAAATAAAAAAAATCTATAAATGAATAAAAATTAAAATTTAAATATTTATTAAAATTATTCTCCCTTACAACTAGTTTTTTATCAAATATTTTTTGAGAGTCATTCAATATTACGTTCTTTTCTTCTAATATATCAATCTTTTTGTTAGTAAATTTTGTATAATTATTTGTATATATTTTATTATCTACTAATTTTACTTGGTTGCTATATTCTCCACCGACTATTTTATTATTTCTAATTTTATATTTATGATATTCATGCACTCTAGAATTTTTGTAGTCAACTCCTTTTAAGATAGTATAAACTTTTGTATCAGTTAAATAACTAATGATGACCTTTGTATTTATTGAATCCTCTGAATTTAATAAATTTAATTTAAAACTCTCTATTTTATCTGAAAATAGTTTGTTATTTATTTGAATTAATCCAAATATAATCACTAAAGGAAAAGTTATTAGCAATATTTTATTTATAGAGAGATATTCTCTAAATATAATCAATTCGTTTTTTGACCTCAATGACGTAATAAAAAGAATAATTGCCATCAACACAATAAAAGATGGGACATAACTCAATATCTGCAAAGAGTTCAAAAAAGTTAAATATAATATTAGAGTAAAAGATAAATTTTCTCCCAAATTTCCAATTAATGAGAAAATATAAAATATAAAAACTGAAGAAAATAAACAAATAAGAAAAGATATTAAAAATTTTTTATAAAAGTATGAAGATATTCTCATCTAGTAATTTTCATCAGAAATATAGATAATGAAATAAGGACCAAATAGTTAAAAACATAGTAATACAAGAGATTTAGATAATCGCCATTTAATAAATACATTGAATATGAATTAAAAATTTGAACTAATAATAAAGATAAAAAAATAATTATAAATTTTAATAATAGATTTTTTTTTGGTTCATATAAAAAAATTATCTTAAATGATGCTAATATTATTAATAATGTTAAAGCATATTGAAAGATTCTATTATGGCCATGATAAATGTAATCGTCATTTTGATGTCTAATTAGTTCAAGCGTGTTATAATGTTCTTTATCCATTAGTAGGGGCTCGATATTTTTATTTTCAATGCTATACGTGAATTTATCAAAATTTGTTATACTCTTTTCATTTTCATTTAATAAAATTCTTTCACCATGATTAAAAATTATATTGAAATTTTTTTTTGAAATTTCTATTCTAGCACTTCTAGATTTAATAAACTGACCTTCTTTATAAATTAAGGACTCTATATTATAAAAAACATCATCTTCTTCATTCTCAAAAAAAATACTTAATTCATCTTCAATATGAAATTCATTTTTTGATGGGACACCTAACTTCAAATTATTTCTTATTTTTAATTCTTCAATTTTATATTTTTGATATGACTTCATTGACACATATTCACTATTAAAAAAAATTATAAATCCTAATGTGATAGTTGTTATTGAAATAATTCTTGAGAGCTCTCTTGGATCTAAGTATTGTTTTAATACTACAATCTCATTGCTTACATTGAGTTTATAATTTACAAAAAAACTACCTAATATCAAAAGAAATGGCATCAAAGGATTTATAAAACTTGGTAAAACTAAAAAAGTTGTTTTGACAACGTCAAATATTTGATTTGAGATAGAAAATTGTAACTCTAAAATTCTTAGGATTTGAGAAAACCATATTAAACCAATAAATATAAAAACATTTATTAAAATATATTTGAAATAATTTATTATTATGTAATATTTGGCACCACTAATCATGAAAATTCAATTTAACTCAATAAACAAATCTAATCAAAGTATTAAATTATCTGTTAATATCTTAAGTAAATTATCTGATAAATATAAATATGAAACTTATACTTACAATAAAAATATAATTTTTAGGTACATTATTAGTATTAAAGAATCAAAAATTTTAATTTCTATTTTCCCTTCTTTTAAAAATGATAATCTCTTGAATATTAAATTCATTGGATCATTCATCTATGATATTTCTAATAAGTATTCAGCAAATCAAATTGATATTATTTCACAAAATAAAATTTTATTAGACAATATAGTTTTAGGATTTCAGCAAAAAGATTTCACTTATTCTATTTATAAAAAAGGATCTAAAAAATTGAATTTTAAAACTAATTATAAAAACTCTTCTAAGAATTATAACTTACTTGAGTCCATTAATTTTTTAAAAGAACTTGTTTCCGAGCCAAGTAATATAATTTATCCTAATACTTTTACTATTAGAGCAAAAAAAAATATTAATTCTTTAAACGTAGATATTAAAATTTTGAAAAAAGATAAAATTAAAAAATTAGGTTTAAATTGCCTATTAGCTGTAAATCAAGGTAGTGCTAGAGAACCAAGAGTTATGGAATTTGTAAAAAAAAATTCAAAAAAAAATGTTGATATACTATTTGTAGGTAAAGGTGTTTGTTTTGATAGTGGTGGTATATCTATTAAACCTAGTGCGGGTATGGAAGATATGAAGTGGGATATGGGTGGTGCAGCAGTAACGGCTTCCATAATTAAATATTTAAGCAATATTAATACAAATTTCTCATATGCAGGAATTTTAGGTCTTGTAGAAAATATGCCCTCTGGAACAGCTTATAAACCAGGAGATATTGTCAAATCTTACAAAGGGATAAACGTTGAGGTTTTAAATACTGATGCGGAGGGAAGATTGGTTCTTGCAGATATAATTTCATATGGATGTGAGGTTTATAAGCCAAAAGTGGTTATAGATTTTGCAACTCTTACTGGTGCTATAGTGGTTGCATTAGGTCAGCATTATGCCGGCTTATTTAGCAACGATGATAAATTAGCTCAAACACTTTATGAGTCTGGCATATCTACTAATGAAAAAGTTTGGCGAATGCCTCTCCACAATGATTATGATAAAGAGTTAAACTCCCCATTTGTTGATCTAAAAAATATTGGTGCAGGTCGTTACGGTGGAGCTACCACTGCTGCTCAATTTCTTCAACGGTTTGTTCCAAAAAATACCAAGTGGGCTCATCTAGATATAGCTGGCACAACTTGGAAAAATGGCGGAGACACCATGAACAATAAAG
>MDTB01023308.1_pt1 | contig 12806 bp, 14 predicted proteins | sample 811161 | NCBI WGS metagenome assembly MDTB01 (sample SAMN05326650, study PRJNA326480) | marine metagenome | isolation source: seawater | place: Mediterranean Sea | collected 2009 | reverse complement strand
GTTGATAGGCTGGATGTGGAAGCGCAGTAATGCGTGCAGCTGACCAGTACTAATAGCTCAATTGGCTTGATTTATGCACTGAAAAAAATTTTTATATATTGATGAAAAAATTTATTAAAATAGTTTTACCTTATAATATTAGATTAATCTTAATTAGGTATTTACTTAAATTAAACCCAAAAATTTTTGTAAAAGTTTATAATGTTATTTCTTTTCTATTTTATAGAAAAAACTATATTTTTTTATCGAAAAATAATAACAACTTTTTGGTTAAAGAAAAAAATTTCATATGGAATTTATATAACAATAGAGGCTCTTTTTATTATTTAAAAGGTCTAGACTTCAAAGGTAAATTTTTAGCTGAGCAATACCTTATTGATGATATTGTTTTTCAAGAAAATGACGTAGTAATTGATTGTGGTGCAAATTTTGGAGATCTTTATCTTTTTTTTATAAATAAAAATATTAATTATTATGCTTACGAACCTTCACCATATGTATTTAATATTTTAAAAGGTAACGTTAAAAATCAAAATATATTTAATTATGCACTACACAAAAATAATAGTAAGAAAATTGATTTTTTTTTGAAAGACGATACTGCTGACAGTTCTACAATTGAAATTAAAAACTACGATAAAAAAATTACTGTAAGCGCGACTACTTTGGATCATGAAATTGACAAGATTATACCAAAAAAAATTAAATTAATTAAAATTGAGGCTGAAGGTGCTGAACCTGAAGTGCTTGAGGGTTTACTCAAGAATTTGGAAACCGTTGAGTATATTACAATTGATGTTAGTTATGAAAGAGGTCTTAAAGAAGAGTCAACTTTGGTAGATTGTTCAAATTATCTAATAAGAAATGATTTTGAACTGATTAAATTTTCACAAATTCCAAGATTAGTTGTATTATTTAAAAATAAAAATTCAGTTAAATAAATAAACAGTTATCCTTCCAAGGGAAATGGCCATAACCGTATTCAAAAATGCCCATTAACCTTATATTATTTTTTACAGGTGAACCTTTGTGTATTCCAAAAGTATCAACAAAAAAGGTTGTTCCAGATTTTCCAAGAAAAATTTTTTTTTCATTATAGTTTGACTCAATATCTTTATTTTCAAATCTACCTGTAATTAAATTTTTTTTAAATTTGCTTTTATGAGACTTTGGAATAAATATATGAGCACCATCGTTTATGTTTTCTATATCCGTAAAATATATAAATATTTTAAAAAATTTTTTAAAATCAACATCAAAATGATATTTTTGTGCAGATTTTGAATTTAACTCATCCAAATAATCTGACTTAGCATTGTTAGAATTAGAAATAAAAAAAGATGGTATAAAAGTAATTTTATCAGTATTTAGGTACGTTTTTGCAATTTCTAAAAAAAAGCCATTAGTAAATAAGGATAATAAAAATTTGTTTTGTAAAATGTTTACTTCATTTTTGATTATATGAACGTTGTTTAATTTTAAGTATTCAATAATTTCATTATTATTATTAAAACTTAAAATCTTATTTTTTGAGCTTTTATCTTTATAAATAACTTGTGAATTAGTTAAATTTTTTATTACATTTTTAAAAATTTCATTTTTATAGTCTTCTTTAATTTTGAGGTTTTCTGAGTACCCATTGATATTAATATCATTAATAATTTCAGTAATTTTTTTTTCTTCATTAAAAATTTTAGTAAATGCTATTTCTTTATTCTCATTTATTTGTTTTACTTTTATTTTATTTCTAAAATAGGGAAGTCCATAAAAACTTCTTATGATGAATAAATTAAAATAATTTCTAATATTTAGTTTTCTCTTATTGTTTTTAAAACTTTTAATTACTCTTATACTGTCTGAGACAGATCTTAAAAAAATAGTAAAATGATTATATCTAAAAAAATGAATTAAGTTTTTTTTGCTAAACATATGCTCCAAGACAAACCCCCTCCGAAAGCAACCATTAAAATTTTACTATTCTGCTTAAATGATTTTTCCTTTTTTTTCAAAATAATTGGAATAGAGCTTGAGGTTGTATTTCCAGTTTTTTTCATGTCAATAAATACCTTTCTTTTTTCTAAACCCATAACTCTTATTAATCCTTCAATCATAAACTTATTTGCTTGATGAAAAACAAAATGATCAATATTTTTAATACTTAAATTACAAGATTTAAGAAATTTTCTTACATTTTTTGGCACAATTTCTAAAGCAAAATTGTAAAGACCAGGCCCATCTAGACTAAGATAATTATCATTTTTAACTTTTGATTTCCTATATTTATTTCCAAAATTTTTAATTATAGCATAATTAAAGTTAGAACCCTGAGTCCCTTGCAAAAATTTTAATATCTCAATACCTCCTATTTTTTTATTTGAAGAAATAATACATGCAGTAGAACCATCACCAAACAAAACTCTATTTTTTGTATCTTTTATCGGTATAAATTTTGAATAAGTATCTGAAGTAATTAATAAAATGTTTTTTGCTTGTTTTGATTTTATCAGGCTATTAGCTACTGCCAGTGAATACAAATATCCTGAGCAAGCAAGAGTAATATCAAATGCACCACAATCATCACGTAGTTTTAGCTGTTCATGAATAACACAAGCATTAGTAGGAAGTAAATAATCTGGAGTATTAGTACAGTATATTAAAAAGTCTATGTATTCTTTATTGTAGTTGTTTAATATTTTTTTTGCAGCTTTAATAGCTAAGTCAGAGGAAAATTCGTTTTTTCCAGATATTCTTTTACTTACAATTCCAATTTTATTAATTATTTTTTTACTATCATTTAGCGATTTATTTGAGTTTAAAAGTATTTTAATATTTTCTTCAATTTTATCAGGTAAATAATAATGCACTTTACCAATAAATACTGAAGACATAATTATAAGACAACTTTATCTTTGTATAATTTAAGCAAATCTTTTGTTGATGAACATGTTAAAAGTTGTTCAGGATTAATTTTAAAACCTTTAAAATTAACATTATTAAACTCTACTATTTGTAATACATTTAAAGAGTCAATTTCAAATTTTGAATTATCACTTATTTTTTTTCCTAAACTTTTACTTATTAAATTTAGAAATTTATTTTTTTTCATTATTAAATCTTACAACTAATTATTTTTTTGTGAAGAAATATTTTTTTCTAATTGAAATAATATTTTTATTGTTAATTTCAAAAATTTGACTTAAATTTGAAACTGATGTTGAAAACTTTTTCATATCTTTTCCAATTGTAGAATTCATAAATAAAACAGAATTTCTTCCAATCTTAATTCCATCTTTTATGGCAGATTTTATGCCAATAAAACATGAATTACCTATTTTGCAATTTCCAGAAATAACAACATTAGATGTAATAAAGCAGTTGTCTTCTATTTTACAATGGTGTCCGATAATATTTCCACACCAAAGTGTAACGTTGTTGCCAATTTTTGTGTAAGGTTGTATTGTTTGATTTTCTAAAATAAAGCAATTATCTCCAAAAGTAACATTTGAAGCAATATTTGAATTTACTGAAATAAAAGAAGCTAATTTATATTTTTTTTTTTTTAGAATATTATAGATTTGTGTTCTGTATTGATTAATCTCTTTATATCCAACTGCAACAAAAGCTTCAAAATCTTTTCTTGGAAAAAATTTTTGCACTTTCTCAAACTCAATAACTGGAAGTTTGAATTTTTTTTTATCTTTTATAAATTTCTTAAAATCTACAAAACCACTTACAGTATATTTTGACTCATTTTTAAAATAATAATAAGCTATTTCACTAATAGACCCAGTTCCAAAAATAAACATTTTTTTTTTCATAAATTTAAATTTTATTTTTCAGTGATTTAAAAGAGAGCCTTTTGTTCATCGGAATGTCTTTTTTTGCAAATTTTTTAATTACTTTAAAATAATCCTTACCACCAATTCCTTGTTTTGAAAACGATCTTAATAGTTTGAGTTTATTTTCATCTAATTTTTCATTTTTTCTTATTTTTTTTGATGAAAATATTTTTATATGAATAGTATTTTCATCTCTCAGTCTAGTTTTATTCTTATTTCCAAGAGAAAGTAAAAAATTATTTATATCTTTTATTAGAATTGACATTTCATTTGGTTCAATAGCAAAAAAATGATCTGGTCCTTTCATTTTTCTGTCTAAAGTTACGTGTTTTTCTATTATACATGCTCCAATTGAGACAGCAAATAAACTGCCAAGTACACCAGTAGAATGATCTGAAAAGCCTATGGCATGATTTGGCAATTTACTTTTCATTAATGGTATGTTGTTAAGGTTTAAATTTTTAACTTGCGCAGGATACTCAGATACACAATGTAAAAAGGCTATTTTTTTTTTATCACTATTTTTTATAAGTTTTGTTACTTCATTTATTTCTTTAAATGAACTATCGCCTGTAGAGATAATTGTTGGAAGATTAGCATTTAAAACTTTTTTGATTAAAGCTAAATTCTTGATTTCAGGAGAAGCAATTTTTAGAGCATCACATTTATATTTTTTTAAAATCTTAACTGCATCTAAATAAAATGGACTACAAAAAAATAAAATATCAATTTTTTTGCAGAAAATAGATATTTTTTTAACCCATAATTCGCTTAATTCATATTTAGACAAAAGCTTGTGTCCTTTTGTTTTATTTTCAACCAGAAGATCAGCTTTAAACATTTGGAATTTTACTGCATCAAATCCTGACTTTTTTGCGTGAATTATAAGTTTTTTGCATATATTAAAATCATTGTTGTGGTTACAGCCGATCTCAGCAATAGTTAATATTTTTTTATAAGATTGATAAATATTTTTTTTTATTTGAAATTTGTTCATTATATAATTTAAATTTTCATAATTTTTTTTATCATCAATCTATTTCTTATGTTATTTTCATTATAATCAAAATACTTATTCATGTTTTCTATATTTTTATTTATTAAATTAATGTTGTTCAAATAATCTTTTATTTTAATTAAGATTCTTTTGGAATTCAGTTTTCTATATAATCCCAAAGATAAACATGTTTTTGTTTTTAAAAAGTTTTTAATCATTGGACTACCAGTATCATATTGATGAATTAAAATTGTAGGTTTTTTTTGAAAAACACTTTCATATTTTATTAATCCCTCACCACAAATTACCGCATCAACTTCTGCTATTTTTTTAGTAATATTTTTTATATTGCTATAAATCCTATCTTTTTTATTTATATTTTTTTTGTCTATTTTAATTTTTTCAAAATTATTTCCAACAATAACATCAAATGAAAATTGTAAATGTTTTATATACTTGTAGACTTTATAAGCAATATTCTTTGGATCAGTACCACTTATACAAATAAGTATTCTTTTTATTTTTTTATTTAGTAATTTTTTTTTGTAATAATTCTTTTTACCGTTTAATAATAGATTTGTACCCAAAATTAATTCTGATCTTTTATCTTTTTTTATTTTTGAAGATATATCGTAGGGAATTATAGACAAATGAGAAATTATTTTTTTTTTCCTTATAGGGATATCAAAAGATATCACTTTAAAATTTTTTGATTTGTAAAATTTTTGTATTTGATAAATTTTATTTTTTATTAAATATTCTTTAGATGACAAGTCCATTATTATTTTAGTAATATTGTTTGACTTTAAAATTTTTAAAATATTTAAACTCTGAAAATTAATTGTTTTGTATATATATTTTTTTTTTAAATAAGAATAAATTATTTTATTTTTTCCAGCTATTATCCAAATAGCATGTTTTGCATTTAATTTTTTTTGAAGATCAACCAATCTTATGAAATGACCTAACCCAATTGAATTAGATAGCTTCACAAAGAAAGCAATATTTGAATTTGTCTTCATATTTTAATTGATTAAAAAAAAAATTATTTTACATATTAACATACGAATGTTTAAAAAAATAGGAATTATCCTCAATTCAAAAAGTTTGAAATGGGTTAAAGGAAGACTTTGGGTTCCTACAGCTTTTAAAATAAATAAATCAAAAATAATTATTTTCTTTGCTGGACAAAGAAAAAATTTAGAGAGTGATGTTGGTTATTTTATTTACGATATAAAAAAAAATATTGTAACAAAAGTATCAAACAAGCCTATTCTAGTTAGAGGTAAACTTGGTTCTTTTGATGATAGTGCGGTAGTGCCATGCCAAATAATTAAGATTAGAAGCAATTTTTTTCTATATTATGTGGGATGGATGCAGGGTAAGAAAGTACCTTATTTACCAAGCTTAGGTTTGGCTGTTTCTAAAAATTTATTAGGTCCTTATAAAAAATACAGCCATGGACCAATAATTGAAAAAAATAATATAGATCCATTCTTTGTTGCATCCTGTTTTGTAGAGAAATTACAAAAAAACTTTATTATGCATTATACTTCTAGCACTGGATGGACAAAAAAAAATAAAATCATAGAACCAAGGTATATAATTAAAAATTCTTTTTCTATTAATGGAGTAAATTGGATTAGAAAAAATAAAATTTCTATAAATTTTAAAAATAGTTTAGAAAAAGCTATTACAAGACCATGGATAATTAATTTTTCTAATAAAAAAATTATGTTTTATTCACTCAAAAAAAGAAAGTATGAAATAAAAGTCGCAAAATATTTTAAAAACAGATGGAAAACACTAAATATAAATATTTTTAAAAATAGTAAAAAAACTCATTATGATAACGAGTCTAATGAATACGCATCTGTAGTTGATTCTGAAGGTAAATATTTTATGTTTTATAATGGAAACCAATATGGAAAAACGGGTATAGCTCTTGCAATTAGCGATGAAAAAACGATTAGTAAATATATATAATTTCGCAAAATTAAAAAAAAAAATAAATTTAAATGTTTTTAATAGAAATAAGTTAGAAATATTCGATTTTATTAATAACAAATATAATTCAAATAAAAATTTTTACTTTAACTTTAAATTTTACAAAAACTATTTAAGTTGGTTATGTAAAACTCTCAAGTTAAGCTTAAATAAAATTAGAAATGAGATTTTTTCAAATTTATCAATCAAACCAAATGACACTATTTTAATTATTGGTTGTGGTCTGGGAGATGAAATAACTTATATCAAAAAAAAATTTAAAATTAAAAAAATTATCTATGCTCAAGATTTATCTTCTTCAATGGTAGTGTATAGTGCGAAAAAAAATAAGAAACTTAATGTTTCGTTCTCGATATCAAATGCAAACAACTTGCCATATAAAGACGACGTTTTTGATTTTGTAATTCAAATTGGAGGTTATAATCAATTTAAAAATAAAAAAAAAACACTTAGAGAAATGCACAGAGTTACCAAAAATCTTGGTACTATATTTATTTGTGATGAAGGTGTTTCTCCAAATTTAAAAAATTTGGACATATATAAAGCGCTTATAGTAAACAACAAGCTTTGGAGACACACCCCCCCTATAGAATACATCCCTGAGAATTCAATAAATATCGTAACTGGATGGTTGCTAAAAAATTGTTTTTATTTTTTGAAGTTCAAAAAGATTAAGAAAGTCTCCAAGTTAAATGTAAATGTTAAACACAAAAGCCCTAGAGGTGGTTCAATTAGGACTAGATATGAACATAAGTTTAAAACTAAATTAAATTATTAAAAATAAAATATGTATAATTATTTTAAAAACGGTTTTGAAATTATTACTATGAATAATAGTAAAAAACTTATTAGTCTTAGAAAAAAAATTATAAATTTGTTTAGTTTGGCCAGTCAATTAAGTGGAAACGGAAAAATAAATTCAGATAAAGATATATTAAGTTTTTATAAAAAAGACAAAAAATCATGGATCATGGTGTACGATCAAATGAGAATGTTGCCAGATTTATATCAAATTATTAACTCTGAATTGATAAAAAAAGTTACTAAGATATCTGGTATTAAATTTCCTAGCTATACATCTAAACCAGTTATAAGAATTGTAATGCCAGGAAATAAAGGCACATCAAAAACAAAATTACATATAGATTATCCCACACACAGAGGCTCTTCAAATGCTGTTACTGTTTGGTTTCCATTGCAGAGCATTACAAAAAAAAATGGTACATTAATTGTTGCACCTAATAGTCATTTAAAAAAAAATTATTATGGGTCAATTCAAGATAACAATGTTGTAAGAAAAGATAATATTTATGAAAGCAAAAAAATAAGTGTGCCCTTAAATATTGGACAAGGAATTATTTTTTCACACTTTTTAGCACACAAATCAGGAGATAATTTTTCTGATAAAATTAGATTTAGTGTTGATTTTAGATTAAATGATTTACAAAATAAAGACTACTTCAATAGAAAATATTATATTAATGAAAAAACTACATTTAAGAAACTCTAAATGAAGTATAACAAAATAATTTTAAATACATCTAAATTTTATAATAAGACTTTACTAAGACATGGAAGTAATTCAAAAGGACTTGGTTGGTCAAGTAAAAAACTTCAATATTTAAGGTTCAAAGAATTAGTTAGATTTTTTAATATAAAAAATTCTAGCATACATGATGTTGGTTGTGGAAATGGTGAAATGTATATTTTTTTAAAAAATAAAGGTATAAAAAAATATTTTGGTTCAGATATTTCAGAAATTATGATTGATAAATCAAAGAAAAGATTTGAAAAAGTTAAAAATGTACAATTTAAAAAGTTAAATATTTACAAAGATTTAAAAAAAATACCTAAATATGATTTCACTGTTGCATCTGGTATTTTTAACATTAAAAATAATTTCTCAAACAAGCTATGGTCAGAATATTACTATGACAGTATCTTTAAGATGTTTATAAAGTCAAAAAAAGGATTATCTTTTAATATTTTAAACTTTGATTGTGAATATAAAAATCCTAAAAATTTTTACCCAAAATTAGAGAAGACATTATCATTTATAAGAAAGTATATGACTAAAAAAATTTTAATAAATAATACTTATGATTTATGGGAATATACAATATTTCTGTATAAGAAATGAAAATAGCAATATCTCAACCAACCTTTCTGCCTTGGTGTGGATTTTTTAGTTTAATTTCAAATGTTGATCAATTTGTATTTCTTGATCAGGTACAATTTGATAAAAGAAGCTGGCAACAAAGAAATTATATATCAGTAAAAGGTGAAAAAAAACTTTTAACAATTCCAGTTAAATCTAAAGGCAAGTTTAATCAATTTCTGGAGGCGGTAGAGATTGATTATGAAAATTTCAATTATGTTAAATTAATGAAAACTTTGGATCATAGTTATTCAAAATCGCCAGATTTTTTGAATCTTGCAAATGGAATAGAGGATATTTTAAAAATAAAGCATAAGTTTTTATGTGACCTAAATATAGATTTAATAAAATATTTTTGCAGCATATTGGAAATAAAAACAAAACTAATTAGGCAATCTGAGATAAATATTCCCCACAAAGGTAAAGAGAAAACACTTTCGCAAATCGCAATAAAAAATAATGCAACTACTTACATTTCTACTATTGGAGCCAAGGCCTACTTAAAAAATAAAACCTTGATAGATACAAATATCAAAATTTATTTTTTTGAGTATACTAATAAAAGATATAATCAAATTAATAACAATTCTGAATTTATTCCTAACTTGAGTATAGTAGATTTAATTTTTAATGAAGGAATTAACTCTCGATCAATTTTAAAAGAAAATTTTAAATTAATCCAAAATGATTGATATAGATCTTGTTGAGTTAAAAAAACTAAAAGTTTCTCATGTTACAAGAGATTATTTAAAATGGTTTGAACAAAAATCAGTAAAAAAATTTATTCAATTTAAACCAAATTCTTTAACAGAGTTACGTAATGATGTTAAAAAAAAAATAAATACAAAACATTCTATCTTGTTTGGTATTTTCATAAAAAAACGTAAACATATTGGAAATATCTATATTCACAATATTAATCGATTTAAAAGTTCGGCATACCTTGGGATACTTGTTGGTGACATAAATTATCTAGGAAAAGGAGTTGGTTATATAGCAATCAACCATGCAATAAATTGGTTAAATAAAAATTTTAAAATAAACACAATATACTTAGGTGTATCTCTTAATAATAAACCTGCTTTTAAACTTTATAAGAAAATAGGATTTAAAATTTTAAAAAAAAATAAAAATTCAATTATTATGATTTACAATTTTATACAGAATAAGTTTACTTTAGGTACAGTTCAATTTGGTTTTCCATATGGCATTAAGAATAATAAAAAAGAAATTATAAAAAAAAAAGAAGTTAAAAAAATTTTTGAATATTTAAAAAAAACAAACTTTAATCATCTTGACAGTGCAGAAGGATACAATTTTGATGTAAAAATTTTACCTAAAAATTTTCAATGGATTATTGATACAAAAATTATAATTAATGATGAAAACAGTTCGTTCGAGAAAATTGGTAAAATAATTAATATTTATAAGAAAAAAAATATTATATTGAATACAATATATATTCATAATCCTGAAATGATTTTTAGTAAAAATGGTAAAAAAATCATTAAAATTTTAAATTACTATAAAAGAAAAAATTTTTTTAAAAAATTAGGAGTTTCAATTTATGATACCGGAATTATGAAAAAATTATTAACAGATAATTTTTTTATGTTAGATGTGATTCAAATTCCATATAATATAATAGATCGTAGATTTGAAAAATATTTTAAAATGCTAAATAAACTTAAGATCGATATTAATGTTAGGTCTATATTTCTTCAGGGATTACTTTTAATGAAAAAACCATTCTTTAAAAGTAAGTCATTAAAACATTTTTATAATTTTTCAAAAAGAAAAAAATTGAAAAAATTGGATCTTTGTGTTGATTTTATAAAAAAAAATTTACATTTAAATTCAATTATATTCGGTGTGCAATCATTAAAAGAATTCAGAGAAGTTATTAATTCTAATTTAATTTCAAATGTAAAGTATGAAAAATTATTAAAAAAAAGTGAAAAAAATATTATTGACCCAAGAAAGTGGACGATCTAATTTCTTATTTTAAAAAGAGTTTTCGAAGGTGTTGTAATAAGAACTTTATTTAAGTTGTTGTAATTTTTCTTAAGTTTTTCAAAAACAAGCTCGGAATTATTTAAAATCCTCTTAATATCACTTTTTGAGTGGGAGTGATTTATTAAAAAGGATATTCCAATAAAAAGTGTTTTTTTTAGTAAAAACTCTTGCATAAAAAGACCTTTTATTTTTTGTTGCATGTTAGTAGTTACATTTTTGATTTTTAGAAAAGGCCATGTTGGATGACCTTCGAGCATAATATTTTTTTCAAATCCATATTTTTTTGACAGCTGGTTAAAACCCTTAATTAATAAATTTCCCTTAAAATAATTTTTTTTTATAGAATTTTTTTTTTTTAAAAAATTAATAGTTTCAAAGCATGCCTGCAATGATAGAGTTTCTCCACCAAAAGTTCCTGAAAAAAAAATATTTTCTAATTTTTTCATTATCTTTTTTTTCCCAACAAGTGCAGAAATTGGATAACCATTCCCAATAGCCTTACCAAAAGTAGCTAAGTCTGGTGTTACATTTAGGATTTTCTGTGCACCTCCAAGATCAACTCTAAAACCTGTACAAATTTCATCAAAAATTAGGAGTGATTTATTTTTTCTACATAACTTTTTGATATTTTTTAAAAAATTTTTATTAGGAAGTTCATAAGAAAATGGCTCCATAACAACAGCTGCAATTTTATACTTTTTAAAAATTTTTTCTAAACTTTTTAAATTGTTATATTGAAATATATGGGTATATTTTTTTACATCTTTTAATATTCCACCATCCATAGTTGTAGTAGATATGTACCAGTCGTGCCAACCATGGTAACCACATATTGCTATATGCTCTCTCTTTGTATGATATCTTGCTAGTCTAACAGCAGCTGAGTTCACATCTGTGCCATTTTTCCCAAATCTAACCATTTCAGCACAAGGAATAATTTCTGTTAATTTTTTAGAAACTTCATATTCTATAGTATGACTTAAAGAGAAGGTAATTCCTTTACTGATTACTTTTTTAATTTTGTTATCTATTTCATTTATTCCATAGCCAATTGATACAGAGCCTAAACCACTAACTAAATCTAAATATTTATTTCCATCTAGATCAAAAATAAATTGTTTTGAACCACCGTTTATATAAAGCGGAAAAAATTTTTTATCATATAGTTTATAACTTTTACTAAATGTTTGACACCCAAGTGGTATAATTTCTTTTGATAAATTAAAATGTTTTATTGATTTATTTAGTTTATTTTCATTCATTATAATTTTTTATATACTTTTTTAAGTAATATCCAATCTTCAATGTTGTCTACATCAATACCTTTATACCTAGGTATTTCATATCCACAATAGTTAAGCCTTTTACTATCGATAAAAACGTTAGCTTTAAAAGCACCAAAAGTACCAGTATCATAATAAGAAGGAGTTAATTTTTGAGAATTTAATTTAAGTTTATTTAGCATAAATGGTTTTAAATTATGAGATTTATTTTTTTTAAAAGCCCATTCAATCGGAGGAGAATATTTTGAAACAGCTAGCATACAATTTTCAGTTCTGTGATTAAAAAATTTTGACGATTTTATTAAATCATATGATTTTATTAACGGAGAACATGGCAATAAATACCATATCTCATCAAATGTCATATTTTTTTTCATGAATTTTTTAACAACAAAATCAAAAACTCTTAATAATTCAGTTTTATCACTGCTAAGAATCCTAGGTCTATCAAATTCAGTATTCAAATTATATTTTTTTGATATTTTTTTTATAATTTTACAATCAGT
>MDTB01233850.1_pt1 | contig 12807 bp, 12 predicted proteins | sample 811161 | NCBI WGS metagenome assembly MDTB01 (sample SAMN05326650, study PRJNA326480) | marine metagenome | isolation source: seawater | place: Mediterranean Sea | collected 2009 | reverse complement strand
CATCGTTCAGGGCCTGATGTACACGGAAGCGGAAGACGGCTCAGTTGGTTACGTGGATAAAACCTGGGGTTTCCAGAAGGACGATTTCGGCAATGTGCGCATCGTTCTGCACCACTCCTCCACGCCCTACGAAACCATCGAGAAGCCCAAGGTCGTTAAAAATCACAATGTAAATAACAGGAACTTCAAGATAAATAACCTGATTACAGAGGAAGAGGTGCTTGCTGCCCAGGACGCCTGGACCGATGCCTTGGTCGCCATCAGTCAGACCAACAAAAACGAAGGGTTTGATGCTGCTGAGGAACTCGCCGGAGCGGTAATCGATGGGGCCTATGGCTACGACAGTGGTGCGGTGGCCTTCAAGCCCACCTGGGCCTATGGAGACACCACCTTCCGCACAGACCGTGAGGGCGCCATTTCCTACTTTGTCGGCGGCAATGACGACTACGACGATCTTGGCTACGCGATCGGCAATGTCCCTAATAAAAAAGGGAAGCGATCCCCCTGGGCGGATGCCTGGACTGAGAACGCCGTGATCCGTATCGATGGCGACACCGCCACCTCGATGGGCTGGATGTACACCGAGGACGAGAAGGGAAATGTCGGCTACGTCGACAAAACCTGGACCTACCAGAAAGGTGATGACGGCGTGCTGAGGATTGTGGTGCACCACTCCTCCAAGCCCTACGCCTGATCAGGAGTCGTCTTCATCGAGGTTTTCTTCAGCCCGTTGTTCATAGATCTCAGTCCATTCCGCATCTGACTTGCAATAGGCGCTGTGCTGAAACACGTGCAGCGTCTGCACCGTGCAGCCCAGCGCAACGATCACCATCGGAATCAACCAGATCGGATCACGGAAGGAGATGCGCTTCTTCGCCATTAGTCCACCTCCAATTCTCGGTCGTAGACCTCATCGTTCTGAGAGGCCCAGCTGGCTTCTGTCTGGCAACCGCCGGCGTGAATCGATTGATGAACCACGAAGAGTGCCACCATCCAGGCCAGCAGTCCTATGGGGACAAGTGCGCGCATGGCCGCAAGCGGTTGAGCAGAGCCAGGATTAACCCATACCGCCCTAAACGCCAAGCTCGTGCTGCCGATCCTGTACAGCTTTCGCCGCTGCCCATATGCGATGCGGGCCCGTTGGGCTCTGTTGCAGGCAGGGCTTTTGGTGCACTGGCGTGAGATTTCCCTGAGAGCCAAACCGCAGGAGATGCTGGATGCCTCTCCGAAAGGCACGGTTCCTGTTCTGGTGCTGGAGGACGGCACCGTGATCGACGAAAGCCTGGAGCTGATGCAGTGGGCCCTTGCCCAGGCCAACCCCCGCAACCTGGCTCAGAACGACGCGAACAACGCCTTGATCGCAGAGAACGATGCTGCCTTCAAGCATCATCTCGATCGCTTCAAATACACCGATCGCTACCCGGGTGAGAGCAAGGAGAGCCATGAGCAGGCTGGACGTTGCATCCTGCGCTCCTGGAGCGATCGCATCGCTGCTCATGGCTGGTTAGCAGGGCCCCAGATGGGCATCGCCGATGGCGCCCTCTGGCCCTTCGTGCGTCAGTGGCGCATCGCTGATCCGGATGGTTTCGATGGCGATGCATCCTTGGCGCCTCTCCAGCAATGGCTCCAACACTTCCTGAACAGCCCAGACTTTGAACGCTTGATGCAACGGGCCGATCCCTGGTGCTCAGGGGGACATCAACCCGTCTTCCCGGCAGACGCCATCCCCGTACCGCTCGATCAACCGCTGTTTCACCTGGCCATCGCCAGCGATTGGCAGGCGGCACAAGCCAATGGCAGCTACTGCATCTCCACCCGAGGCATGCATCTTGAGCAGGTGGGCTACATCCACTGCTCCTGGGAACATCAGGTGGCAGACACCCATCGGCGCTTCTACACCGATGCTGGAGAGGTGCTTTTGCTTGAGATCAACCCTGCCGATGTTGCAGCACCGTTACGTGCGGACGCTTCACCCAGCGGCGAACTTTTTCCGCATCTCTATGGAGCCCTGCCGTTGCAGGCCGTTTCTGCCGCAAACCGCTACGGGCAAGAAACAGCCTGAGAAAGGCAAGATGTCTTGGGCCAGTTCAGGGGTTGCACAACTCTGTGGAGGCCCTATGACTGGTTTGCCGCTTGAGGATGATGGTCTCGCGTCCTTCGCAGTCTCGTCAGGATTCAACGAAAACAGGGTGGTCGACCCAACAGCTGAAACAGCTGTTGGAGAAATCGCCCAACCGCGATTTGGCTTTGACCTCTGCCTTGACGGAATCGCATGACATCCGCATGTGCCGCCGGTCCTCGCCTCGATGAACTGGAACGGCAGGCTCGTGATGCAGGCCTGCTGTTGCGCCTCAAAGTTGGCCGGCCCTTGGGGTTGTGGAGCCTGCACCTGGTGGTTGCTCAGCAATCTCAGAACGGAAGCCTCCGCTGGCTAGGGAACATGAAGGCCTGGGCCTATCCAGCTGCCTCTGGCTTGCAGCTCGACACGATGCGGGTGATGCCATCAGCGCCTGCTGGTGTTGGGGATCTGATCTGGAGCGCCACGATGGCCTGGACGCTGGAAATGACGCCCTGCCGGACGGCCCGGCTGCTGGCCATCCGTGATGACGAACGGCAACACCAACGCCTGCTGCGCTACTTCCGCTGTTTTGGTTTTGAAGCTGTCCGCTCGGTGGATGCAGCGCTTTGGGATATGCCGCTGCGCCTTATCTGGGGCGGGGCCGGGATGCTGATGACAGGTGATTGCGCCAGAGTGCAAACGATCAGCCAGCGGCGCTGGCGTCAATCGGCTGCGTGATAGCTGCTGCGCACCAGCGGACCACTGCGCACCTGAGCGAAACCAAGGTCCCTGGCAACCACAGCCAGGGCATCGAATTCCTCTGGCGTCCAGTAGCGGGCTACTGGGATGTGAGCCAGTGATGGGCGCAGGTACTGACCAAGGGTGAGGCGTTGGCAATCAGCCGCACGCAGATCCCGCATCGCCGCAATCACTTCCTCGTGGGTTTCCCCAAGCCCAAGCATCAAGCCAGACTTGGTTGGAATCGAGGGCGCCAGCTCCCTGGCGGAAGCAAGCAAGCCCAGAGATCGTTGATACGTCGCCCCACGGCGCACCTCACCCTGAAGACGCTGGACAGTTTCCAGGTTGTGGTTGAAGCAGGCGGGCTGGGCAGACAGCACCGTTGACAAACGCTCTCGTTGTGCCCGCACCGCTCGTTGCTCATCGGCGAATCCACCCCAGAAGTCCGGCGTGAGCACCTCGATGCCAACCAGCGGATTGCGCTGGCGAATGGACGCCATCGTGGAGGTGAACAGCGCAGCGCCATGATCCGCCAGGTCATCGCGGGCAACGGCGGTGAGCACCACATAACGCAGACCGAGCGACGCCACGGCATCAGCAACCCGCTCAGCCTCTGCTTGATCCAGCGGCATCGGAGCCCTGCCCTTCTCCACTTGGCAGAAGGCACAGCTACGGGTGCAAATCGAGCCGCCCAACAGGAAGGTCGCCGTGCCCGCGGCATAACACTCACCGCGATTCGGGCAGCGGCCCTCTTCGCAGATCGTGTGCAAACGGTTCTGCTTCACCTGGGCCTGAACCGCCTCAAGGTCTGAAGCCTTACCGATCGGACGTCTCAACCATTCCGGCAGACGCTCCGCTGGAGCGATGGCGCTGTATTTGCTCATGGTTCACGCCGCTTCCTGCTCCGATTCTGATCAACGGAGCAGCGGTTAGTGAGTGCCGGCAGCCTGGGAGGGTACACCCGCCCGGAGCGATGCCGCCGGCTTGGCCATCATTGGCCATAACGCCAGCGGATGTGTCTTTCGATACAAAAACTTCGGTTTTGCGACACGTCAGCGCAACAGCCGATCAGCTCACCAGCTGCCTGCGAATGCCCTCCACAGCGCAGGCTGTGCGGTTCCGGGCATTCATCTTGCGAATAACCGAATGAACGTGATCGCGGGCGGTGGTTTCAGCGATGTGAAGGGACAAGCCGATTTCACGATTCGAAAGACCATCGCAGATCAAACGAAGCACGTCGTTTTCACGATTCGTCAGCGGAGTCACGATTGTGGTGGTGGTAATTGAGGGGATCTCTCCCTCCCGTACCTTCTCGCGGTTGCAGCAGCAGCACTGAAGGACTTCTGGAGGATTCCCTGAGAGAACTCTGAGTTCGCGGCTCAGGGATCCCTCATCCCGAAAGAAACACGACCCTGTTCAGCAAAAACCCACACCGGCTTACGTCCGGCGTGGGTTTGATCGAGCCAAGTCGTGTGAGCGACTGAATCGAAGCTTCAGACCAGGGCGATTTGTTCTGCGCTGAGCTCTGGAGAACCTTTCAGTGCGGCCAGAAGTCCGCCCTCACCGAAACCACGACCATCACCATTCTCGTTGTAATAGAGCCCCCCCTTGGGCTGGTAGTAAATGAAGTCGCAATCACCTCTGTTACGGAGTTGCTGAAACTCACGACGGCTGTCGGCAACACTGACAACACCATCACCCTCAAAGGCACCACTATCGAGCAGGATTCGATCACCCTGATCAGCATCAAAGTCGCGAATCACATCGGCATGACGTCGACCACATCCACCATCTGCCTGATCAAACAGAAAGTCGTCAGCGCCACCACGACCGGACAGACGATCACGGCCTGAACCCGCCGCAATCAGATCATCGTCCCGCGTCCCGCGCACCGACTCGCGCCCACGGGAACGCTCACCGCTGATCACATTCTCAAACGAGACCACCGTGCGATTCACCTCAAACGTGTTGACGTTGTTGACACTATTATCGATGACAGAATTGTAGGAATCATTAACGCTATTATTTGAGTTGTCAATTGTATTGTTGATGCTATTGTCGACGTTGATCGTATTGACGCTGTTATCAGTGTTGTCAATATAAGTATTCGTCGTGTTCGTTGTCTCGCTATTGATAATTGTATTGAAATACATTTCAAAGAGCTGCTGCACCTGGGACAGCGTCAACGAGTTGGAGCCGGAGGTGATGTCAGAAACAGCTTCCTGATCGATGTCATTGAACACCTCAGCGACATCATCGGGATCAAGTTCAAATTCATCACCGCCATAATCGCTAACTGCTTCTGCGATCTCATCTGTTGTGTCCAAGACGTCGCCCTCATCATCCAGAGCATCAACAACCTCGAACTCTTCAACAACAGGGTCAAACTCGTCAACGACCTCATCAGTAACATCAACCTCCTCGAACACGGAATCAGGCTCTGAATAGCCATACCCCCCACCGCCATAACCGCGTCCACCATGACCGCGGCCCCGTCCACCGCGTCCGCGACCACTAAGTCCGCGACCAGCACGTCCACGCATCGGCTGAAAACCAAATCCTCCGACCATCGCCAAAACATCACCGGCAATATCAGTGGGCAGACCTTCGGCGATCAATTCGTTGGACATTGATTCAACAATGTTCTGCTGCTCGATCGTGATGTCTGTTATGCTGCTGGAGTCTGCTTTTTCATAGCTGCTTTGTGATAGCAGATCAAAGAAAGAAGGCATGAGATGAATGGAAGATGCGGCGTGTAAACCACCACCTGGCTTCACAAGACTCACAGCAAAGTCTCAGCTACACATCCTCCGATTGACGGGGAAGCATTGAATTACCGTCAGATGAAGGGGAGCTGCTTCACGAGACGATGAAGGGCCGGCTCAGATACTGCACCCGATAAGGATTTGCAGGTTCATTGGTACCAGTGTTTCGCTCCACTGTTTAGATCCACTGTTTAGATCCACTTTTTCGCTTCACTGGCTTGCTTCACTGGCTTGCTTCAACACAAACAAACCCACGCCGATTTCTCACCAGCGCGGGTTCGTTCGAACAACGGGTTTCAGACCAGGGCGATCTGCTCGGCGGTGAGTTCCGGAGCACCTTTGATCGCGGCAAGCAGGCCTCCTTCACCGAAGCCGCTCTCCTCTCCATTCTCGTTGTAGTAGAGGCCTCCCCGGGGCTGGTAGTAGATGAAATCGCAATCGCCACTGTTACGGAGCTGCTGGAAGTCGCGGCGGCTCTCAGCAACACTGACGACGCCATCCCCTTCAAAGGCAGCGCTGTCTAGCAGGATGCGATCGCCTTGCTCGCTGTCGAAGTCGCTGATCACATCCGCCTGACGCCGACCACAGCCACCATCCGCTTCATCGAACAGGAAGTTGTCAGCTCCAGCACGTCCGGACAATCGATCGCGACCGCGTCCAGCACCAATCAGATCATCATCACCGGTGCCATTGACAGCCTCACGTCCACGACGACGGGCTCCGCTGATCAGATTCTCGAGTGAAACATCAGCGCGACTCACCTCAAATGTGTCGAGCGTTTCGATGCTGCCATCATCGAAAGAACCGCCATCGATCATGCTCTGATCAATCAAAGATTCAGAAACATCACTGGTGATTTCGATCTCAGGATTCATCGTTAGCGATGACATGTCTGCGGTTTCGCTATCACCTGATCGATTGCAACCTCCACCAGATCCACGGCGACCGCCACGGCCCCCGCGACTCCGACCCCGACCGCGACCACCACCGCGGCGCGGCTCATAACTGAAACCAGCGAAGGAATCATCAAGCTCGCTCTCGCCCTCGTCGGAGAGCGTGGTGGCGATCAGTTCACTGGGAGTGGATTCAGCGATATCCTCTGTCCCCGAAAGCATCTCAGTGATCGAGCCGAAATAGGTTTCGAACAGATCCTGGACCTGGGACAGGGTGATGCTGTCACCGACAGAGGTGAGATCAGAGGCGACTGATTGTTCAATTTCAGCAACCGTTTCAGCGAGATCATCAGCATCAACTTCAGCAACATCGTCAGTGACCTCACTGATCACTTCAGCGATGTCTTCGATGGTTGATGGAATTGTGTCGACCACCTCTGGCATGTCACTGAGAGATGGAAGGACCTCACTGACGGATGGAAGAACCTCACTGACAGCAGCTGAGCCCGATTGTGAATCGATGGACTCAGACAGCAGATCGGAAAATGTCGTCATGGGAGTAACTGGGGTAAGGACGGACATGAACCGTCGGGCCCCACAAGACTCACAGCCTCCTTCGTTCAGCACATCCTCCGATTGACGGGGGTGCCACGAGGTACCGACAAATGTAGGAACGACGCTAAATCAAAGTATGACGGCAGAATCTGTCGCAAAAAGCTCATCTGAAGCGTCAAGAATGGGATCATTCGGTGCATCAAATTCAGCAGCAATCTCTGGCCCCAAAGGTTCAACGGGTATGGCTTGATCCAGCTCTGCAGCAGGCTGAGCTTGACGACGGCGATTGGGGCGTGGGTTGCGGCGTGGAGGCCTCGGACGACGCGGGCTAGGCAACGCTGATCCCTCCTCGGCCGTGAACAACTCCTGGGTTTCGCTCCACACCTGAGATGCCACCTGCTGCCCCATCTCACGGGCCCGCAGGTCGCCATCCTGAATATGAATGCCGCCATACAGCCTGGAGCGGCCGGCCTCGGCGGCAGCATCCCAAACCGTGCCCCACTGCAGGGTGATCGGGTCGCCGTCGTACTCCTCAAAGGCAAGCGCATCGGTGGTGTAGCGGCCGATCAGATCGGGCTCACCATCGCCATCGAAGTCTTGAACGCCGGTGCTGACACCGTCGTACAACACATCGCTGCCGGTGAAGGCCTCCAGCACCGTGGCTGCCGCGAAGGAAAAACCGGAATGCCCGGAGGTGTATTCCGGGAAAGCAGGCGTCACAAAGGTGACGTCCTGATAGGGCTGCCAGCTGTTGCCGGGGATGGATTGAGTGCCCTGGTTGGGACCGCCCCAGGCCTCGATCTCCTCGTCTTCGAAGAGGTAGCGGATCGCCGTCTGCGGACGCACGAAATCGTGACTGTACTTGGCATCCCAGACCGCAATCCCCGTATCGAAGAGGGCGTTGTTGAGAGCAAAAAACAGCTTGACGTCCTGCTCGAGATCGTGCTCTTCCCGCAAGGCGATGTCGTGGGCGAATTCATTCCAGTGCCCAGGCGGTGTGCTGCTGTTGGGTCCATCGGCCCAGTACTCGGCAATCACCTTCTGCTCCGGCGTGAGCGCAGCACTCAGCTCAGCCACTTCCGTGAACTGCTGGCGATAGGCGGCATCGTTCGTGCTCACCACACCATTGGCGTCGGTGTAGGGCGTGAAATCGCCAAACTTGGGAGGAGCCACGGGCCGGAAGGCTTCACCGCTGTCAATCGCAAAGGGCGTCACACCGCCCCAGTGGGGAGTCAATGGGGCCTGCACGTCGTAGCTGGACGGATCGTCGGTAGCGATTGGAGTGCCGTTGTCGTCGACGGCGCTGCCATTCGGAACCTTCAGCGGCGTCCAGTAGTTGGGATCGAGATCCTCAGCGTCCGGAGCATTCTTGGCTTGGTAGCCGCTGGTGTCGGCGTAGCCACCTGAAGCGTTCGCACCGTCATTAGCGCGGGAACGCAGGACAGCACGGCTGACGCGAGCCCCCAGACGGGCTGCCGGGTGCTGGGGATCATCAAGACCAAGCTCACCGAGCAGTTGATCAAAGCTGTCGCGGTGATTGGGGAACAGCTCAGACAGGGTGCTGTGGGCAGCCATGCTGATGGCCCTTTCCAGCTTCATCCTCTCGGGAGTGCGCCGCCCCAGGCGTCGCGTCTGGCGGGGGTTGAAGTAGGCACCAGCGGCTGCATCATCAAAGGCTGCCCAGGCGTCGTACATCGCGGCGTGGGCCAGATGCAGCGAGCGCGTGATCACCGTCGGAACCGGTTTGTCCTCCCGGATGGCCTGCAAGGCCAGTTCGTTCCACTGCACCACCAGCGTGGATCCCTCAGCCAAAGGATGACTGGGCTCCTCAATCGGTTCAGGGATCAGCTCACCAACATCCGGAATCAGTTCACCAACATCCGGGATCAGATCGCCAACATCGGGAATCAGTTCACCAACATCCGGGATCAGATCGCCAACATCGGGAATCTCGTCAGCAACGTCTGGGAGACCCTCATCAACATCCGGAAGCTCATCGACGACGTCTGGAAGACCTTCTTCTATGTCTGGAAGACCCTCATCAAAATCCGGGATCAATTCACCAACATCGGGAATCAGTTCAGAAACATCCGGAATGAGCTCAGAAACATCGGGAACTATTTCCCCTACATCCGGAATCAACGCCTCAACATCTTCAACAACCACATCAACTTCTGCAGCCAGCTCTTCAACAGCAGGAATCACCGCATCGATTTCAAGCGGCAGGGCCTGTGCAACAGACGCCTGTTCAAGAAGCGCCTGCTCCTCGAGCCAAAGTTGCTTTGGCCGTGGTTTCGGACGTTTCCAACCCCAGCGCGGTTTGCGACCAGAACGAGGCCTGCGGCTTGAGTAAGACAACGCGAAGCTCATCGATCTGGTGGATTCCGTTAGAAGTCTGAATCCACCCCCAGCGATTTCACACCGTCATCTGTCGGGTTTCTCAGGCAGCTCTCAGATGAATCTCAGCAGCTGCTCAATCAATCTCTCGTTTAGGGGTCAATCAACAGGCCTGCGCCCTTCCAGGGCACGACTCAGGGTGACTTCATCGGCGTATTCCAGTTCACTGCCCATCGGCAAGCCATAGGCGATGCGGCTCACGGAGCAGAAGGGCTTGATCAACCGGGCCAGGTAGAGGCTGGTGGTATCTCCCTCGACACTTGGTGTGAGCGCCAGGATCACCTCCGTGATCGCTTCTGGACCAAGCCGTTTCACTAGTGAGGTGATCTGGAGCAGCTCCGGGCCCACACCATCCATCGGTGAGATCAAGCCACCGAGAACGTGATAACTGCCCTGAAATTCTCGGGTGCGTTCCATCGCCAGCAGATCGCGGGACTCCGCCACCACACAGATCAGTCCATTGCTGCGTTCGGGGTTGCGGCAGATCTCACAAAGGGGATCGGCGGACAGGTGAAAACAGCGCTGGCACTGGCCAACCTGGCTACGAGCAGCGAGCAGAGCATCAGCGAACTGCTGTATCTGCTCCTCGGGTTGATTGAGCAAATGCAGGGCCAGACGCTGGGCTGTGCGTGGGCCAATGCCAGGCAAACGCTCGAACTGATCGATCAGCCGAGCCAACGGTCTGGTGAAGCCGCTCAGGAGTCTGCCGCCGATGGGCCGAACTCTAGGCAGAATGCTGCGATTCACTCTGGGGTTGATGCAGCCGTTCCGTTCACTTGCCCGCCTGCTCTCCAGCCTGGCCCTGGTGTTCGTCTTGGGGGCCTGTGCAGCCGGACCAACCGCGGGCCTGCAGTCGTACCAGAGCCCTGATGGGCGCTTCGCCTTCCTCTATCCAACAGGTTGGACCCAGGTGCAGGTGAGTAACGGACCGCGGGTCGTGTTTCACGACCTGATCCACAGCGATGAAACGGTGAGCCTGATGGTGAACAAGGTGGATGAGCAGAACGATCTCGATGACCTTGGCAGTGCCGTGGCAGTGGGTGAACGCCTGCGCCGGGAAGTGATCGCCACGGTTGGCAGCGGTCGCACGGCCGAATTGATTGAAGCCGGTGAGCGCGAGATGAATGGCCGCACCTTCTACGACCTCGAATACGCGGTGCATCTTCCCGATCGCGACCGCCACGAACTGGCCACTGTGGTGGTGGATCGCGGCCGGCTCTACACCCTCGCCACCAGCGTCAATGAAGATCGCTGGGAGAAGGTTCAGGACCTCTGCGGCCGGGTGGTGCGTTCACTAACGCTGTTGATTTGATCAGAACAAAAATTGCCAGCGGCGGCTGCTCGCTTCACTGGCTTCCACGCCACTGCTGTCTTTCGCTGGCCATTCCGTATCGAGATAACTCACACCGCCACGGCTGAACGGCGTTGCCTTCAACCGCTGCGTGTCCAGATCGGTGCTGCCGATCGCTGTGATCAATCCGCCCAACTCCACCGGCCCAAGATCGGTCTGCAGTTCGTTGCCGGCCGCTGCAATCAAGGCCGGTAAGCGAATCAAATTCTGGGGCTGCTTGATCCGCTCAAACAACGCCTTCAACGCCAACTTCTGACGCTCCAGCCGGCCGAAATCACCACGGCCATCGTTGCGCCAACGCAGGAAGCCCTCCAACTCCTTGCCCTTCAGCAGTTGCTTGCCGGGCTGCAGATCAATCACCAGTCCCTGGCTGCGGTCGACGTAATACAGACGCTTGGGCACATCTACCTCAATGCCACCCACCAGATCAGCCAGGGTGCTGATCGCATCCAGTTTCACCACGATGTGGTGTCGGATCGGTCGATCCATCAGCCGCGTCAGTTCCCTCTCCACCGCCTCCGGTCCACCTGCGGCGAGCAGGGCATTGATCTTCATCGCCCCGAAGCCATCGGCATTCACATAGCTGTCCCGCGGAATCTGAGTGATCTGGGTACGACCACCCTCCACCCGCAGCGTGAAGATCGTGTCTGTGTTGCTGCCGGCGGCATCACGGCCGAGCACCACCACCTCCTGCCCCCGAAAGCCGCCCCAGCCGCCAAAGGGGTTGCCGAGGGGCAGCTGCGACAACGGCGCCTGATCACCTCGCAAGCTGCGCGTGAGCGGCACCGACAACATCAGGCCTCCGGCAAGTCCCACCAGCGCGGCGATCCAAACCGCGCGATCCCGGGGAGGTTGGGCAGGGGACGGCGATGCCATGGCTCACCTAAGCACGCTTAAACCAACGGATCGCTGATCACCATCGCAGCGCAGGGCAACTGGCTGATCAACTTGCTGGTGCGATCACTGCCGGGAATCGGCAGTCCCGCCACCCGCCGGCGCTGCGTGCGCAGGATCACCAGATCGTGTTCCCGGCTGAGCCGGTGGATCGAGCCATCGATACCAGGCCCCCGCACGATCACCATGTGAAACCGCTCGGCTGGAATTCCCGCCGGTCGCCAACGGATCAGCTGATCTTCCATCCACTGACGGTCCTGACCGCTGAACCGCGGATCATGCACATGCAGCAGGGTGATCCGGGTGCGTTGATCCTGCGGGGCACTGTTGAGCACCCGCAAGGCCAGCTCAAACTGCTCCCGCGCACTGGCGGAGAGATCCTTGATCGGCACCAGGATCCGGTTCAGGCCCGTGTCGCGCTGACGCCCGAGATCCACCACCACCACCGGGCAATGGGCGGTGCGGCAGACCCCATCCACCACATCTCCCAGCAGCCAGGCCCGCAGCTGATCGGGGCGCCCGGCGCCGATCAACAGCAGGTCCGCCGCCTGCTCCATCGCCGTGCGGCTCATGCCACCGGCGATGTCCTCATCCAGTCGCAACAACGTGCGGGTGGGCACCTGCAGGGCATGGCCGATTTGCTCGGCCTGGCTGAGGCGGCTGCGGGCTGAAGCCACCGCCCGATTCAGGCCGCCGCGCACCTCCTCCAGGCTCGGGTTCACCATCGCCAGCGGCAGCAGCAGGCCTTCTCCCCCCGCTGATCCCCGCACCAAACGGGAGGCGATGTTCAGCAACCCCTGTTCATTGCCTGGATTGGCAACCGGCACCACGATGCGCAGCGGCCTCTGCACCACCTCGCTGATCCCATCGATCTGTTCCTGCTCCTCCCCGAAGCTCACCGGCACCATCCCCTGCTGCGACTCCGTGAGCCGGGTGACCGAGCGTTCCGTGAGGATCGGCCCCAGGGTGGCCGTCACCACCATTACCGCCAGGACCGCATTCAGCACCATCTGGTTGAGCAGACCCGCCTGAAAACCGATGAACGCCGTGGCCAGCGTTGCGGCCACCTTCGGCATCGTGAGCGACCACATCATCAGGATCTGCGGCCGCCGGTAGCCGAACATCGCTCCACTGATCCAGGACGCCAGACCCTTG
>MDTB01154907.1_pt1 | contig 12807 bp, 11 predicted proteins | sample 811161 | NCBI WGS metagenome assembly MDTB01 (sample SAMN05326650, study PRJNA326480) | marine metagenome | isolation source: seawater | place: Mediterranean Sea | collected 2009 | reverse complement strand
TAGATTAAGAACTTCAGTTTATAAAAATAGAAATTATCATGATTTATGGGAATGTGGCTATGCTCCAGACACAACCGCAATCTACACGAGAAAATATATTTCATTACAAGGAAATTTTTCACCTTGTTTCGGTCCTGACAATGGCCAACAGATAGTAGCTTATTATCTCTCAAAATTGAATTATCCTAGACATACACAGTTTCTAAGAGATAAGGTTATTAATGATATTTCATTTAAGGGGCAGGGAACAAATATTGGGCTTACAGAAGAACAACTAAGAAATAGAAGAAATCTTAACCATTTATTGTGGCTGAACATATTTACTTATAAAAATCAAACTGACTATTTTCAAAGAGCAAGAAAAATACAGGTAGAAATTATAAAACAACAATTTAAAAATTCAAATTTTAAGGAATATGATAAAAAATACATATTGAGTTATTTTACAAAAGATAACAAAGACAATAAAATTAAAAATAATCTTCATCTTACTAAACAAATATCATATTTAAAATTATTTTTTTACAATATTTCTAGGTACGATTTTTTCAAATATAACACAGGCTACTATAAAAATAAATTTCCATCAGTAATATTTACATTATATTTTTTAATAAATAAAAAATTTATATTATTTAAAGAAAAAAAATCAAATGACAAATTGATAAATTTATTAATTGGTCTTGAAAAAAATATACGATCCATATTTCACGATTATGTAAATAAATTATTATTTGAATTTCATTGTAAATATTTTAATCAGAAAGAAAAAATAGACAGCAAAATATTAGAGCTTTATCAAAAATATATTTTAAATATTGAAAATAAAAAAAGAAATTTTTTTGGATGGGGTATACATGATAAAATAATAAATATATTAGGGAAAATATATTACGTATTATATAAATCAGTTCATAATACTTTGATGTTAACATATTATACATTACGCAATATTACTTTTTTTATATTATTTTATATTCGTTTAAGCATGTCAATTTTCATCTGGTTATCAGGAACTCTTATATTCTTAATTTTATTTTGGAAGTTTTTGCATTTTTTTAGATATTTATCTGGCCGCTATATTAGTTTTAAATCTCGGGATAAATCTATTATTGTAATTGATAATAATGAGCAATCTCAGTCATTAATAATTAAAGGTGATTAAGATATGAGTCAGTGTGTAATATTGGTTGGAGGTAAAGGAAGTAGGCTTGGCGAAATAACCAAAAACTATCCTAAACCTATGCTTGAGATAAGTGAAAGACCATTTTTAATGCATTTAATAGACATAGTGCAGAGATTTGGTTTTGAAGAGATTATTCTTTTAGCATCTCACGCGAATAATGTTATTATTGATTATTTCAAAAATTTCGACAATAAAAAATGTAAAATAAAAATTATTATTGAAGAATCACCGCTCGGCACCGGTGGTGCAATTGTTAATGCATTTGAATATTTAGACGATACTTTTTATTGTATTAATGGTGATTCGATTGTTGAGGGCAATTGGATATCTTTGAATCCTCTACTAAAAAATAAATATAAAGCTATTATTGGCCTTACTGAAGTTAACAATCCCTTAAGATATGGCTCTATAGAAATTGATGATGATAAAATAACTGACTTCAATGAAAAAAATGTTACTTCTAATTCTAAACTAATTAATGCAGGTATATATCTTTTAAAAAAAGAAATATTTAAAAATTACAAGAAAAATTTTATATCATTGGAAAAAGATATTTTTCCAAAGTTATTGGAATTGGGAGAATTAGGGGGTAAAAAAATTGAAGGTTATTTTGTTGATATTGGTACACCAGGATCACTTAAAGAAGCTAAAAATAGGGTGTGGGGGAAAAATAAAAAAGCAGTGATTTTCGATAGGGATGGTACTTTAAATATTGACAATGGATATACACATAAAGTTAAGGATCTTTCATGGATTGATGGAGCCAAAGAGCTTATCAAACATCTCAACGATTTAAATTATTTAGTATTTGTTGCAACAAATCAAGCTGGTATAGCGAAAGGCAAATACGAAGTGAATGATATGCATAATTTTCATAATGCTATGCAAAAAAACCTTTTTGATATTGGAGCACATATAGATAAATTCTATTACTGCCCTTACCATATTGACGGCATTGTAGAAAATTATAAACTTGATAGTAAAGATAGAAAACCAAATACTGGCATGCTAGAGAAGATTTTGCAGGACTGGAATTTATCAAAAGAGGGAATGCTTTTAGTTGGTAATAGTTTATCAGATGTAAAGTGCGCAGAAAATTTTAAAATTAAAGGATTTCTGTATAATGCTGATATTAATTTATTTGATTATTTTAAAAGGGAAATATTTTAATGGACAACAATTTCTTTAATGAAAAAGGGTATTTAATATTAAAAAATATTTTCACTGAAGAAGAGTGTGATAACGTTATTGAATTAGCAAATAATTATAATTTGAAAAATAACTATATCCCAATTATGAATATACATGAGACTTCAGATGAAATTTTACATTTCATGTCAAATTCGAGAATAGTTAAGTATATTGAAAAGGTATTTAAAGGAGATGCACTCGGACTTCAAACAGAATTTTTTTTTATGCCGTCTGGCACAAAGGGTTTTAGTCCTCATCAAGATAATACCTATGTTCAGGCCGATCAGCATTGTTTTGTATCAGCATGGATTGCTCTTACAGACGTTTCCAGTAAAAATGGTGGTTTGATAATATGGCCAGAATCACACAAAGAGGAGCAATTACCTACAGAGGCGAATGAAGATTTGCCGAGCGAAAACCAAGATCCAAACGCAAGAAAAATGAAGACAGTTATTCCAAGCAAATATAAAGCAATCTCACCAGATATCTCAAAAGGAAGTGTGATGCTAATTCATAGTTGGTTAGTTCATGCCTCAAATACAAATAATTCGCAAACAAATAGAAACGTACTTTTATGTACTTATATAAAAGAAGGTGCTGATTTTAGGGCAGGAAATTATGCAAAAAGAAAATCTTTTGAGTTATACAAATAAATGAGAATTAATAAAGGACATATGGGTTCTACAATTAAATTTGAGTCTCAAAAGGATAAAGAATCGTTCATGCATGATTTCAATTCTGATAGAGATGTTTTGAAAATTTTTAATCATTGGAATTTCAAGGGTAGTTATGATACTGAAATATTAAATTTTAAAAATGCGATTATTTCAGAATTGATTTCAAAAGAAATTGTTTCTGAAAGTATATTTGAAAAGTATGATTATAATTTGGATGAACTACATTTATGTTTGAAAGATGATATAACAAGCTTGGATAATTCAGAGCAGAATATAATATCAATTAGTTTTTATGAAACTTCAAAAAAAATACAGGAAATATATGTTAAATTCATATCTGACATTATTTCTCCGATATTCGAAGAAAAAATTCACTATCAGGTAGTACCAACTTTTCGTTTTCATTTTCCTAATCAGAAAGGTTATGAATGGAAGGACAGATATCATACTGACATTATGTTGGGTCATCCCCCATATGAGTTGAATATTTGGTTACCATTCACAAAAGTTTTTGACACAAATAGCATGCGATTAACGTCATTAAATGATAGTATGCAAATTTACAAAATATGTAATAATAATTTCGAAAAGTTAGCTGAAAAGTGTCAATATGATGATGATTTTATTGCGCTTTTAAGTTCAAAATCTTCACCTTTGAATATGGAGTATGGAGAATTTATTATTTTTGATCCAAAGTGTTTACATTGTACTCAACACAATACTACTAATAAAACACGAATAAGTATGGATATAAGGATTATGCTCGAAAATAATTTTGATAAGTATTCAAGAGAATATAAAACGACAGGAAGAAAAAAAATGCTATTCTCTCCTGGTCATTACTTCTCCAAAGTATCAGTATAAATTATGAAAGAATTTGATATAAAATTAGCCTATTATTTATTTTTACTTATTAGAAAAAGTGAAGAAAAGATAATAGAGTTATATGATACAGATAAAATTAAAAGTCCTGTTCATCTCTCTATTGGCCAAGAATCAGTTGCAGTTGGTGTAAGTTTAGCATTAAGTAAGAAAGATATAATATTTAGTAATTATAGAGGGCATGCTCATTATATGGCATGCGGAGGAAACCTTAAGAGTATGTGGGCGGAACTTTACGGAAAGAAAGATGGCTCATCAAGAGGTAAAGCGGGCTCAATGCATTTAAGTGATTGGACTGTTAACTTTATGACAACCTCGGCTATAGTTTCGTCGGCTGTTCCTGAAGCAGTAGGATTTGCGTTTGCACAAAAGTATCAAGATAAAGAAGGTGTAGTTGTATGTTATCATGGTGATGGGGCTGTTGATGAAGGTGTTTATTGGGAATCTCTAAATTTTGCTAGTTTACATAAACTTCCAATTTTATTTGTATGTGAGAATAACAGATACGCTATTTATACCCATCAAAATAAAAGAATGTTAGGCGACTCAATTGTGGAAAGAGCTAATTCATTTGGGATCAAAGCATCAAGAGTTGATGGGATATCAACAGAGCACTTTTATAATTCAACTTATGATTCTTTAAATAAAATTAAGAATGGTGATGGTCCAGTACTTATAGAATGTATGACACATAGGTGGAGAGATCATGTAGGACCCGGGGAAGATAGACATATAAAATTTAGATCAGATGAGGAACTTGATAATTCAATTAATAATGATGATTTACAGAATCTGGAAAAATTATTATCGAAGAAAGAGGTCAAAGAAATTCAAGCAAGGGTGAATATTGAATTAAATGAGGCAATTAAATATTCTGAAGAGTCTTCTTTTCCAGAATTATCAGAAATAACGGACAAGGTTTATGGATAATTTAAAAGAATTAAACTACGGAGAAGCGATTTATGATGGTTGTCATCAAGAAATGGATAGAGATGATTCTGTTTTCGTTTACGGTCTTGGTGTTGATGATTCAAAGGGGCATTATGGGACGTCAAAAGATTTGCATAAGATTTTTGGTTCAAAAAGAAGCTTTGATATGCCTTTATCTGAAGACGCAATGACAGGTGTTGGAATTGGCGCGGCTTTAGCTGGACTCCGACCAATTTATGTTCATCAAAGGATGGACTTCCTATTACTATGCATGAATCAACTTATTAATATGGCAGCTAAGCTTCGCTATATGTCTTCAGGGGAACATTCCGTCCCATTTGTTGTAAGAGCTGCCATTGGAAGAAGTTGGGGACAGGGGGCACAACACAGTCAAGCATTTCATTCATACTTTATGCATGTTCCTGGAATAAAAGTTGTTGCACCAACTAATCCCCATGATGCAAAAGGCTGTTTGATTTCAAGTATCAGAGATAATAACCCTGTAATTTTCGTTGAACATAGAATGTTGTACTCAAATAAAGGATTTGTGCCTAAAGATTTATACGAAGTTGAATTTGGGAAGGGCAGAGTTTTAGTCGAGGGGACAGATATTACTTTAATTGGTGTAAGCTATACAGTTACTGACTGTATAAGAGCAGCTATAGCATTAAAAGAAATTGGAATAAGTGCTGAGGTAATTGATCCAGTTAGCTTGTCTCCAATAGATTATGAAATTTTAAGAAAATCAGCCAATAAAACTAAAAAAGTACTTGTTGTTGATAATGGTTGGCTTACTTGTGGTTTTTCGTCTGAAGTAGTAGCAGATTTAGGAATAAATTGTTCAAATATTCTTCTTGATAGAATGGGTTATTTAGAATCCCCTTGCCCAACTACAAGAGTTTTAGAAGATGGGTTTTACCCAGAACCTGAAAGCGTTGCTATTAAAGCAAATCATATGTGCGGTGGTGATAAAAATTGGAAACCTGGTAAAATTCTTAGAGAAGAAATAAACTCATTTAAAGGACCCTTTTAATCGTGAAAAATAAAATAAATTTAGAAAATGCCATTAAAAAATGTTGGGATGATAATCCTAGTAATCAATTTAATGCAAATGATCCAATAGTTCGTCTACATGAACCTACCTTTAATGCTGATGAAATTATTGCTTTTACAAATCAAATGCTCACTACAAAAGTAACGATGGGAGAAAAAGTAATAGAGTTTGAAAAAAAATACTGCAAAAAGTATTCTTACAAACATGGTGTTTCTAATAATTCAGGATCTTCTGCAAATTTATTAATGCTTTCTGTATTAACAAGTAAGTTAACAGAAAATAATTTAAAAAAAGGTGATGAAATTATTTTACCAGCATTAACTTGGTCGACAACAGTTTGGCCAGTAATACAAATGGGTTTAATTCCTGTTTATGTAGATTGTGACTTAAATACATTTAATATAGACACAAATAAAATTGAGGAAGCTATATCAAAAAAAACTAAAGCTATTTTTTCTGTCCCAATTTATGGTAATCCTTGTGAAATGGATGATATTTTATCAATTTGTAAAAAACATAATTTAATGCTGATTGAAGATTGTTGTGAATCAATGGGAGCGAAATATAAAAATAAGTATGTTGGTAGTTTTGGGAGAGTAGCGAGTTTTAGTTTTTATTATTCACATCACATCACTACACTTGAGGGTGGAATATGTGTAACAAACGATCATGATTTATCTGAGATGATGAGGATTGTAAGAGCTCACGGATGGATTAGGCAAGTTGAAAACAGAGAAAAATGGACTAATTTGTATAAAAATTTTGACCCAAAATTTTTATTTGTTAATGATGGTTACAATTTAAGAATAACCGAACCCCAAGCCGCAATGGGAATGTTACAAATTGATAAAATTGATAACTTTATAAAATCTAGACAAGATAATGCAAAAAAATATTATAATAAGTTAAAAAATCTTGGAGATTTTTTTAGTTTTCAATCTACAACTAAAGATGCTGAGAATTCTCATTTTGGATTTCCTTTAATTTTAAAAAATAATTCCTACTTTAATAGAAATGAAATATGTTCTTATTTAAATAAAAATGGAATTGAAACAAGGCCTATAATTGCAGGAAATCTGGCAAGACAGCCTGCAAACGATTTATTTGAGCACAGAGTATCTGGTGATCTAAGTAACTCGGATCATATTATGGATAATGGTTTCTCTGTTGGTGTTCATCAGTCACTATCTGACGATGCAATCAATTATGTGGTAGATAATATAAAAAAATTTATTAGTAAGAGAAAAGAATGATAAAAGCATTTATTACAGGTATAACTGGGATGGTTGGATCGCACTTAGGAGACTATCTATTAAAGAATACAGATTGGGAAATTCACGGATTAATTAGGTGGAGAAGCCCATTGGATAATATTGAAAATTTAGTCAAAAATATAAATAAAAAAAATAGAGTATATCTCCATTATGGAGATTTGAGAGATCCGCAATCAATAAATAAAGTAGTTTCTGATATTACTCCAGATTATACGTTTCATCTTGCGGCACAAAGTTATCCAAAAACAAGTTTTGATTCGCCGTTAGACACTTATGATACTAATATATCTGGAACATCTACATTACTAGAGGCTATAAAGACATTTTCAAGAGAATCATGTGTTCATGTATGCGCCTCTTCCGAGGTTTTTGGAAGAGTCCCAAAAGATAAGATTCCTATTAATGAAGAATGTTCTTTTCACCCGGCTTCGCCTTATGCTATTTCTAAGGTTGGAACAGACTTAGTGGGTAGATTTTATGCCGAGGCTTATGGTATGAAGATTATGACAACTAGAATGTTTACACATACTGGCCCAAGAAGAGGTGACGTTTTTGCTGAATCAACATTTGCAAAACAAATTGCTTTAGCAGAAGCAGGCTTTATTGATCCAATTATAAAAGTTGGAAATTTGGATTCGATGAGAACGATTGCTGATGTGAGAGACGCTGTTAGAGCATATCACATGCTTCTTACAATAAATCCTATCTCTGGAGAATTTTATAATATTGGAGGAAGTCATTCATGTACTATAAAGACAATTTTGAATGATTTAATAAATTTATCCTCAATTAAAGAGAAATTGAAAATAAAAGTAGATAAAGAGAGAATAAGACCAATAGATGCTGATTTACAAGTGCCAGATACATCAAAATTTAAGGAACATACAGGATGGGAGCCAGAAATTCCATATGAAAAGACAATTTCTGACTTATTAAATTTTTGGCGAGAGCAAGTAACTAAGAATAGCGGAAATTACTTAACAAGATAAAAATATGCAAGATATTAATTTTATAAAAAATTTGAATAAAAAAGTACCATTTTTAGACCATAAAAATGCAGTTTTAAGCGCACCTATAAGACATTTATTCATGATTGGAGTTATAGAGTTTTTAAGTAAAAATTCAAAAGAAAATATTATGAATTTATTAGAAGTAGGGTCATGGTTTGGTGCTTCAACTCTTTCCTGGGCGCAGGGACTTAAATATTATGCCAAAGAAAATAGCTCAATTACTTGTGTAGATGCATGGAAACCATTTTTTGATATGGATGTCCATTCTGAACAACAATATGCCAAAGAGATGGAACAACTTCTTGAGTCGGATTTCGCTTACAATGTTTTTCTCCACAATATGGGAACTGTTGATAGTAAAATTAAAACACAGCATTTCAGAGGCCAAAGTAAAGATATTCTTCCACAATTAAAAGATGAGATTTACGATGTTGTATTTATTGATGCTGACCATACATATAATCCTGTTAAAAAAGATATTTTTAGTTCTTTAAGATTAATAAAGGAAGGGGGAATAATATGTGGAGATGACTTAAATCTTCAATTACATGAAATAGATAAGGAAAACGCCTTAAAAAATAAACATAAAGATTTTATCAAGGATCCAAAAACTCAAAAGAATTTCCATCCGGGTGTAACTGTTGCAGTAGCTGAAGAATTTGGAGAAGTTTCTTCATGGGGTGGTTTTTGGGCAATGCAAAAAATAAATGGAAAATGGGTTAAATTTTCGCTTAAAGATATAACAGTAATATATCCAAAACATTTCACAGCAGAGCATACTGAAAAAGCCAAATCACATTTTGAAGATATCAAAAATTCCTTATATTAATTCAAATGCACCAAGAAAAGTTAATTTCTATTCACCTTAATTCAAACAGACCTCAATCCTTTAAAAATTTTATTACTTCACTTGCTGAAAATGCAAGTCAATATAACTCTATAGAAGTTATAGTAAATGTTGATAAAGGAGATGAAGGTATGCTCAATATCATTGAGGAATTAAATAAAAATTATCCTAATTTAATTAAGACTATTGAGACAGAACTAATTAAATCATTCTCTGACGCCTGGAAGCCATTAAATATTCTTTTAAAAGAAACTTCTAGTTCAGTTAGATTTATTTCTTGTATGTCAGATGAAATTATATTTAAAACAAAAAATTGGGATTTGGTAATATTAAATTACTTTAATTTTTTCAAAGATAACATTTTTAGAATAAGATGTTCTAAATATAAGAACGAAGTCTACTCAGACATATGGGAATGTGGATATAAACCCGATTCTTACGCTTTTTATACAAAAAAATGGCTGGATTTAGTGGGACAATGGAATCCATGTATAGGTCCAGACACATACCAAGAATGTATTTCATATTACATGAATAAATATGGTATTGAATACCAAAGAAATATTGTATGTAACAAAATAAAGTTTAATGGTGAGGAAGTTTCTTCAGGTTTGAGCGTCAAAAAAAGAATGGAAAGATCCCGAATATACTATAAGGCTTTTTTTAAATTAATGTCATATAGCGTCCAGAAAACTGCAAATAGACTATCATTTAAGATTATTTGCGAAATTAGTAACTCAAATAACATACCTGCTTATATACCGATCAAAAGAAACAAGGTGTACTTAACAAATTTTATGAGAAGGTTTAATTTTTTTTATTACAGAGGCGCAAAACAACATATTATTAATACAAAAATGAAAAATATAATTTATATGATTTGGTGCTACTCAAATTTTTTAGATAAATATTTGGTTAAGATAATTAATTTTCTATACAATAAGAATTATTTGTCAAAAATTATTAAGAATGAAAAAAATCTTAAAGAAATTGAAAATATTATAAATAATGGAAAATCAACCTAAAATAACAATTATTGTTCCTGTAAAAAATGCAGGCAAAACTCTTCAAAAAACTTTTGATTCTATAAAGTCCCAGAACTATAAAAATTTTGAGCTTATTGTAATGGATGGAATTTCAACAGACAATACGATGGAAGTTATAAATAATAATATCGAAATAGTTGACACATTAATTTCTGAGGACGATAAAAGTAGCGCTGATGCATGTAATAAAGCTATCAAAATATCTAAGGGTGAATTTGTAGGATTTTTATATGGAGATGATTATTTAGATGCTAATGCCCTAATTTCTATAGCAAATGTTATAAAAACTAGAGATGATATTGATATTATTTCTTATGGCTTATCAATTGAAAATCTTAAAACAGGAAAAGTTATTCTAAACTCAAAGAAGGAAAAAAATATTTCACTTAACTTAAATAATATTTTGTTTAAGCATGTTTTAAACCATTTTTATAGAAAAAATATTTTTCAAAAGTATGGTTATTTAAAAACTCTTTATTTTGACAATACAGTTTTTTATTCTAATGATAGAGAATTTTTAATTAGACTTGCGTTAAATAATGTTAAGAATTTTGTTATTGAGGAAACCCTATACAAGATGACTCATCATAAAGGGTCTTATAGTGGAAGTAGATCTGGACTAGTTAAAATTAGAGAGGAGCACATTGGTATAGCCGAATATTATTTAAAAGATAGTAATATTTCAAAATATAAAAAAGAAAAATTAATAGATTTTAAATCTCATAACCTTTCGCTACTTTTGATTTGGTATTTATATAAAACTGATTTTAGAAAATTTATAAATATATTTAAAACTGGTTTCCAATTAAAAGGTCCTTATTGGTTTTTTGATATTTTTAAATGTCCTATATCTGAAATATTATATAGAGCGTCTGTAAAAAAATGGATATAAAAAAATTTGCATAAGTGCATAAAAAAACTATATAAAGTTATTTTATTAGTTGACCTCATATAATATAATAACTGAAAATAATAAAAAAATAATCATATGATAGTATCAAGATCACCTTACAGAATCTCATTTTTTGGAGGGGGGACAGATTACGAAGACTGGTTCTCGATAAACGGAGGTGCATTCTTGTCAATGGCTATTAATTACTATACTTATATAACACTTAGAATAAAGCCAGAATATCAGCCTAAACAATTTAGAGTATTATGGAGGCTAGCAGAAGAAGTTGAGAGTGTTGACTTAATAAAGCATCCGATAGTGAAACATACTTTAAAATTTTTTAATTACGATAAGGGACTTGATATATCATACATTGGAGATTTACCTGGGGGGAGTGGAATGGGATCTAGCTCCGCTTTTACAGCTGCATTAGTGAAAGCCATATATGTTGATATGAAAAAAGATATAAATTCATATGAGCTTGCAAGAATATCTTATAATATCGAAAAAAATAAGTTAAAAGAAACAGTGGGAATACAGGATCAAATTGCAACTTCTTTTGGAGGATTCAATAGTGTTAATATATCTAAAAATGGCAGTTACGACATATCACCAATAAACTTATCTACATCCTCTTTAAAAAATTTTACTGAAAGACTAATTCTGGTTTATACGGGACAAACAAGAAGAGCAACAGAAATTGCTCAGTCAAAAGTTAAAAATATAATAAATAAGAAAAATGAATTTAAATCTTTACAAGATATGGTGCCTGAATCAAAAAATTATTTAATCAATGATGATATTGAAAAATTTGGATCACTAATGCACGAAGCTTGGAAAATAAAACGAAGCTTATCACCTGTTATCACAAATAATAATATTAATGATTTATATGAATATGGAATAAATAATGGAGCAATTGGGGGTAAAATTTTAGGAGCCGGGGGCGGGGGATTTTTGCTCTTTGTTTCTAAAGAGGGGCAAAAAGATAGTTTAATTGAAAAACTAAAATCACATGGAAGATCAATAGTTCCATTTAATATGTCAAAAACTGGTACAAAAATTATTTATAATGAGGAGCCTAGATAAAATGAGTTTTTTTAAAGATAAAAATGTTCTTGTTACGGGAGGAACTGGCCTCATAGGAATGCCATTAGTTAAAAAATTAATTTCTCTTGAGGCAAATCTAACAGTAATTTCCTTAGATAAAAATCCAAATTTAGATAAATCAGTAAAATTTTTAAATTTAGATTTAAGAAATTTTGATAACTGTTTAGAAGCATGTAAAGATCAAGAAATAGTTTTTAATTTAATTGGTGTTAAAGGTTCTCCAAAAATGACTCTTGAAAATCCGGCCAGCTTTTTTATTCCTACTATAACTTTTTCAATCAATATGATGGAAGCTGCGAGACTTTCAAATGTTCAAAGATATTTATTTACTAGCAGTATAGGTGTTTACCATCCTGCAGATGTATTTAATGAAGATGATGTTTGGTCTACTTTTCCATCAGAGAATGACAGGTTTGCTGGATGGGCAAAACGAATGGGGGAGTTGCAAGCGCAAGCTTACGAGATTCAATATAAATGGGACAAGATTTCTATAGTTAGACCTGCGAATGTTTACGGTCCATATGATAATTTTGATCCTGAAAATGCAATGGTAATTCCAAGCTTAATAAATAGAGCATCCTCAGGGGAAAGACCTTTAACAGTGTGGGGAGATGGAAGCCCGATCAGGGATTTTATATACTCAGAGGACGTAGCAGATGGAATGATAGAGGTAGTAAAGCAAGGTTACAATAAACCAATAAATCTTGG
>MDTB01218058.1_pt1 | contig 12808 bp, 15 predicted proteins | sample 811161 | NCBI WGS metagenome assembly MDTB01 (sample SAMN05326650, study PRJNA326480) | marine metagenome | isolation source: seawater | place: Mediterranean Sea | collected 2009 | reverse complement strand
TTTTTTAAATCAAGTTATGATTTAAGTAAAAAAAATAATAATGTTGCGATTATTGGTGGAGGAGATGGGGGAGTAGCTAGAGCTTGTCTAGAAAACAACTCAAATTATATTGATTGGTTTGAACTTGATCCAGAAATAGTTGAAGCTTGTTATCGACATTTACCTAAAGTTTGTTCGAAAGTTAAAAAAAGCAATAAAATAAAGACATTCTGGGGAGATGCATTTAAAAGCATTAAAGAAATAGAAGATTCTAAGTATGATAAAATATTTGTAGATTTAAATGACGACCAATACTGTATTGATTTAGCTAAAAATAATATGAAAGGGTTAAAAAGAATTTTAAAAAAAGGTGGAGTAATAACTGCTCAAGTAGGTAGTAAAGATAAAAAACCAAAACAAGTAGAAAATTGGTGCAAAGTTTTAGATAAAAGTTTTGGAAATGTAAAAATCTCAGGTACATACGTGCCAAGCTTTGATTGTAATTGGAATTTTGCTTCTTCTATAATGAAGTAATGTTTAAAGTAACTTGTATCCAACTAAAGTCCAATGATAGTGTAAATTATAATCTAAAACAAACTGAGAAGTTAATTAAATTAGCTGTAAAACAAAAAACTGACTTTATCTTAACGCCAGAAGTATCATCAATATTTTCATTGAAAAAAAAAGATCTTTTATCTAAATGTACAACAATGCAAAATGATTTTTATTTAATTGGCATTAAAAAGTTAGCTAAATTTTATAAAAAATGGATTTTAATAGGATCTTTAATAATTAAAGTAGGCAAAAATAAATTAGTTAATAGATCTGTGCTACTTAATTCAAAAGGAAAAATAGTATCTTATTACGATAAAATTCATATGTACGATGCAAAATTGAGTCAGAAAGAGATCTATTCTGAGTCAAAAACATTTTCACCTGGTAAAAAAATTAAAATTGTTAAATTGCCATGGGGGAAACTTGGGATGACAATATGTTATGATTTACGTTTTCCAACAATGTTTAGAAAAATGTCAAAAAAAGGTGCTTTATTTTTATCAGTACCATCAGCTTTTACAGAAACTACTGGAAAAAAACATTGGTACTCATTGTTGAAGGCAAGAGCTATAGAAAACTTTTGTTATATTTTTGCCCCAGCTCAGGGAGGAACCCACTATGATGGAAGAAAAACTTATGGTAATTCATTAATTATTTCTCCGGAAGGAAAAATATTAAAGAGTTTAAAAAAAAAAACTGGAATAATTACAGCAATAGTAAAACCTAGTATTTCTATTCTATCAAGAAAAAAAATTCCTAGTTTAAAAGGGGATTAATAATGAGATTTAACTTCTTTAATATTCGACCCAAGTAACAAATTTATTTTTAATTTGATTTTTGACCTTTGATCATTAGTTTTATAAACACTTCTTGATAGATTAATAAAATCTTCACCAAAATTTTTGTTTTTTTCAGCTTCTCTTTTTAAATTCTCAATTTCCCAAAGCTTTGAGTTGATTTCCTTAAGCTCATTCATTTCCTTTTTAATTTTATTTTCATCGATATGATTTTTAAAAGTTGTATTTAATGAACTAAGTTCTTTGCTAATGTCTGCAAGTTTTTGTGGATCTTTGATATGTTCTTTCTTTATTTCAAGTATAGTTATCTTATCAGCTAATTCACCCGCTGATATTTCTGCTAAAATTTTAACTAATTTCATATTTATTTTTTATTTTTTGATTATACTAGATGATTAAATATATACAGATAAAATAATGTCAAATATATTAATTATAAAACATGGGTCTTTGGGAGATTTAATACAAGCAAACGGGGCCATTGAAGATATAAAAAAATCTTTTGAAGACTCAAAAGTACTTTTATTAACTTCTAAGCCTTACGTAAATTTCATGTCTGAATGTCCTTATTTAGACGGAGTTCTTGAAGATAAGCGAAAACCTAGATGGAACGTCTTATATTTATTAAATTTAAAAAAGTTACTATCGAGATATAATTTTTCACATGTATTTGATTTGCAAAATTCAAAAAGAACTAAGTTTTATAAAAAATTTATTTTAAAAGAATGTATTTGGTCTTCTTCTGAAACAACATTAGAAAAAGGGCAGCAAAAAAAAGACTTTGATAATTATCCAGTTCTGGATAGGATGGAAATTCAACTACAAAAAAGCAACGTAAAAATAAATAATATTAAAAGAATAAATTTAAATTGGGCTTTAACAGATATAAAAAAAATCACTAATCAGCATACTAATAGAGAGTATATTCTAATCTTTCCGTTTTGCTCTAAAAAACATTTAAATAAAAAATGGCCACACTTTAAAGATTTAATAGGAAAAATAAATAAATTTTACAAAAACAAGTACAGCATATTGATTGCTCCAGGACCTGATGAGATTGAAGACTCAAAAAACTTTAATGCAAGAGTTGTTTTAGATGATGAAAAATCAATTGATATAACTCAACTTATAAGTTTAATTAATAATTCAAAATTTGTAATATCAAATGACACGGGACCAGCTCACATAGCTGCACATCTAAATAAAAATGGTTTAGTTTTGTTTGGAAGTCACACAACTCCGGAAAAAGTAAGTATAGAGTCATCAAAATTCAATGCAATTGCAGTTGACAATCTATCAACATTGACTCCTGATAAAGTATTTGAAGAAATAAAAAAAAAATTAAATTAATTCAAGATATTTTTTAATAATTATATTCCATTTGAAATTTTTAGAAAATTCATGTGCATTATTTCCTAATGTCTTATAATTATCATTATTAAAAAATTTTAGAACTGTTTCATAAATTGAATTTAAATCATTACCGTCACAAATATATCCAGTTTTACCATCTTCAATAGCATCTCTTTCTCCACCACAGTTTCCTCCAATTGAACCTTTTTTGTAACTTGCGGCCTCTATAAACGTAATTCCAAAACCTTCAACAGATTTATTATGAATTATAGAAGGCATTAAGAATAAATCCGAATTATTTAACAAAGAGTTTTTAATATCATTATTTGTTTTGTATAAAAAAGTTACCTCATCCCTTAGTCCTAGTTCCTCTTGAAGTGATTTTAAATTTCTTTTTTCTTCACCATCTCCGATCGAAATATATTTTATTTTTGGAAATTTTATTTTTAAATTTTTGATACACATTAATATATTTTGATGGTTTTTTCTTTTATCTAGTCTAGCAATTGTAATTATTTTTGGATAAGCATCTTTAAATATCTTTCTTGCTTTTTCTATGTACTCTTTTTTTAATTCCATAGGATAATTACTTCCAGGATTTATAACTTTAATTTTTTCTTTATTGAGGCCGAGCTGAATACCTAAATTTTTAGTATATTTTGAATTTGAAATTATAAAATTAGCCTTATTAAGTGACTTTTTCATTCTATTATTCAAACTTGTACCAATATTATGATTAATTTCTTTTGAATGTATCAAACAAAAACTTACTGTTTTTTTTAAAAACTCTTCATCTATTTTTTCTATACTTTTCCAGTGATCAAAAAAAATTGCTCTAATTTCATTATTTTTAATAAAATTATTGACTAAACTGGCTTTTCGTATTTTTTTAAAAAGTTTAAAACCAGAAACTCTTTCAATGTGTAAAGGTGAATTTTTGTCATATTTTTCAGAGTCGGTATAACTATCTGCAAATACTTTAACAGGACCATGATTAAGTAAAGAATTGGAGAGTCCTTCCATTAAGCTCTGAATTCCACCAATATCAGGTGGAAAATTTCTTGTTGAGACTACAAACATTATTTAAACCATTTAATACTACACCCCATACTAGGTATTTGTACTTTAGGACCTTTGTTTGTTTTTGCTATCATTTTCATTGCTCTCATTAAATCACTCTCACCATTTACAACTGGTTTTAAATCTTTAATTTCTCTAATTCTACCTCGATATTGTAATTCTAAATCTTTATTAAAGCCAAAGAAATCTGGAGTACACATAGCCCCATATTGTTTTGCGATTTTTTGAGTTTCATCAATTAAATACTCAATTTTATCAAAGTTATGTTTTCTTGAAAACTTAACCATATTTTCAAAAGAGTCCTCTGGAAAATTTTTTGTGTCATTAGAATTAATAGCTACAGAATTTATCCCTTCATTTATTAAAGAATTACAATCTTTAACCAAATCTTCAATAATTGCTTTAACATATGGACAGTGATTACAAATAAACATTATTAAAGTACCATTCTTTCCTCTAATTTTTTCTAAAGAAATAAAGTTATTATTTGTTGATTTTAGATCAAAAAGATTAGCTTTTTTACCAAATTCACAAATTGGTGTTTTTGTTAAAGCCATAATGTATTATAATTTATATAAGTTAATTATTCACTATTAATATGATTTATGAACTAGAAAAACATACTCCAAAATTAGACCCTGAGTGTTGGGTTGCTTCCAATGCTGTTGTAATTGGTAAAGTAGATTTAAAAAAAAATTCTAATATATGGTTCAATGCGGTTTTAAGAGGCGATTTAGAGCCAATTACAATCGGTGAAAATTCAAATGTTCAAGATGGAAGTGTAATTCATACTGATCCTGGTTGTCCAGTAAAAGTTGGGGAAGGAGTTACTATAGGTCATATGGTGATGTTACATGGATGCACAATAGAAGATGATTGTCTTGTTGGTATTGGTTCAACTATTTTAAACAAAGCTAGAATTGGAAAAAACTCAATAATAGGTGCTCATGCTTTAATAACTGAAAATAAAATCATTCCAGAAAAATCATTGGTGCTTGGAAGTCCAGGCAAAGTAATTAGGAAAGTTACAGATGAAGAAATTGAACATATTAAAGAAAATGCAATTCATTATGTTGAAAACTTTAAAAAGTATAAAAAATAAAGTTATAAAATTCTAAAATTTAAGGAACTAGCCAATTTTTTTTATCATTTTCAAAATCTAATAAAGCTCTTCGATGGCCCATAGCTGCTAAATAAAGCCATTCAATAGTTTTAATTTTACATTTAATTACACAAAAGTTTTTATAACCTGCTTCGCTTTCTTCTTTAGTAAATTTAAAGTTATCAAATTTAGAGTTTAATCCTGATGTAGGTGTTTCAGATTTAGTTCCAGGTGCAAAATCTACTAAATAACATTTCCGGCTTATGTGACCCGTTTTTTCCCAAGATTTTTTTGTTACATCGTCGTTAAAATGCACTTTTACTTGTACTTTAATTCTTAATTGAATTTTTTCTTGTTTACCATAAAATAACATCGAGCAGTTAGAATTTTTTTTTATTTTTTCTATTTTTGATGATCTGGCATCACTGTGGTATTGAATTATATTATTTACTTGATCTGCTAATCTTAATACTACTACTCTACCGTCTAAGTCTTTTTCGCTTCCACAAATAAATACTGGTGTTCTAAATTCTGAAGATCTATCAATTACAGCATTTGTTAGAAGGCCCCAAATTTTTTTTTCAATTTCTTGAAAATCCTCATAATAACTAGCAACTTCTTTCGACACAAATTATTTTCTAAATCTTTTGATTAAACTTGAAGTATCCCATCTCTGGCCACCCATTTTTTGAACCTCAGCGTAATACTCGTCAATAATTTTTGTTATAGGTAAAGGAGAATTATTTTTTTTTGCCTCATCCATTGCGATCTTTAGATCTTTTCTCATCCAATCTACAGCAAATCCATAATCGAATTTATCTTCTATCATAGTTTTATGTCTATTTTCCATTTGCCAAGATTGTGCAGCACCTTTTGATATAACTTCAATAACATCCTTCATATTTAACCCAGCATTCATCCCAAAATTAATAGCCTCTGATAAACCTTGAACCAATCCAGCAATACAAATCTGATTTACCATCTTAGTTAACTGTCCGCTACCAGATGGACCAAGCAGTTTTATTTTTTTACTATAACAATCAATTATATGATTAGCTTTTTCAAAAGGCTCTTTATCTCCGCCCACCATTACTGTAAGTGTCCCTCCTTCGGCTCCAGCTTGGCCTCCAGATATTGGAGCATCAAGAAAATCAAATTTTTTTAGTCTTGCTTCTTTATAAAGCTCTCTTGCTATATCAGCTGATGCTGTAGTGTTATCAATATAAATACAACCTTCTTTTGCAGTCTTAAACAAACCTTCATCGCCTAGTGTTACTTCTCTAAGATCATTATCATTTCCTACACAAGTTAAAATATAATCTGCATCTTTTGCTGCCTCCATTGGTGTTTCAGCTAACATACCCTTGTATTCATTAATCCATTTTTCTGATTTTGTTTTAGTTCTATTATAAACAGTTACATGATGGCCTGCTTTTGATATATAACCAGCCATGGGATAACCCATTACGCCTAAACCTATGAATGAAACCTTACAAGACATAAAATGATAAACCTTAAGTTAAACAAAAAAATTTTAATATTTGGTTTTATATTTACATTTTTTTCAAGCTTTGGACAGAGTTTTTTTCTGGGATTGTTTAACGCACCGATAAGAAATGAACTGAATATTAGTCATGGTCAATTTGGTACTTTTTATGCTACATCTACAATTTGTTCTAGTTTATTACTCATTTATGTTGGGAAAAAGATAGATGAATTTAAGTTGTATAATTACTCCTTTTTTGTAATCACTTTATTATTTATTTCTTCAATATTTTTTTCATTTATAAATAATGTTTATCTTTTAGTAGTAGGAATATTTTTGATGAGATTTTCTGGACAAGGATTAATGAGCCATACATCTTCTACTGCCATTTCTAGATATTTTGAAAAATCTAGAGGTAAAGCTCTTAGCACTGTTTGGCTTGGCCTTTCTACAGCTGAATTTATATTGCCTGTGTTAGTTATTTATTTTTTATCAATTTATTCTTGGAAGATCGTTTGGCAAGGTATTTCTTTTTTAATAATTCTTACCTTACCTCTCGTTATTTATTTTACAATTAAAAAAATCAATCTAGAGTCCCGAGAGAATGGGTTAGCCTTTAAATCTAGTGTAAAAATAAAAAACTGGAAAAGAAAAGAAGTATTAAAAGATTATAGATTTTACATCATATCTCTAAACATGCTTGCAGTTCCATGGATTTTCACGGGTATTGCGGTCTACCAATCTTTCATATCAGACTCAAAAATATGGGATGTATACACTATACCAAAAGCATTTATGGTTTATTCTGTAACTTCAATTTTTACCCTTTTTTTTTCTGGTTTTTTAGTAGATAAATTTACTAGCAGGAAATTAATTACTATAATGAATTTACCACTATTACTTTCTATGGTTATATTATTTTTTTTTAATCATTCTTTTTCTGCCTTTTTATTTTTAGGTTTGATTGGAGTTTCCAATGGTTTTGCAAATATCTTAGGTTCATCGACATGGGCTGAAATTTATGGAGTAAAATATATAGGTGGAATTAAAGCACTAACAACTTCATTTATGGTTTTTTCCACTGCATTTGGGACTGCCATATTTGGCTTTTTAATTGATGTCGGCTTTACTATCGAAACAATAGCTTTCCTCGGCGGCCTATATATTGTCATTGCTTTAGGTTTACTCATCCTTTTTAGAAAATCAATAGAGCCAACTAGATTAAAAATCAAAAATTAAGCTTGATTTATTAATCTTAATTGAATAAATAACTTTATCATGGCTCGTATAACAGTAGAAGATTGTCTAAAAAAAGTTGAAAATCAATATGATTTAGTTCTTTTAGCCAAAGAGAGAACAGCTCAACTGAACGCGGGAGCTCCCATGCTTGTAGAAGAGGATAATGACAAGAGAACCATTATTTCGTTAAGAGAAATTGGAGACGGTAAAATAGAAATTGATGAACTTGAAAAAAGTGCAATACAAAGATTAAGAAAAGAACCTGATGAAAGTTTTGAACAAGAAGAAACGGAAGAGGAAGAAAATGATGAATTTGAGAATCTTTATAAAGGCCAAATATCCAAAAGCGGAGTAGCTATATTACCATCTAAGAGAACGAGAAAAATTCCAGAAATAAAAAAACCAAGCTTAGCTGATGAAGCTTTATCAGAATTGAAAGCAGAACAACCGGTAATCAAGGAGGAGAGTTTAGAAAAAGAAGAGGCTCCGCTTGAATTAAAAGAAGAAGTAGAAAAACCAGAATAATTTATGAGAAAGACCGTCTCAGTTGCACCAATGATGGATTGCACGGACAAGCACGAACTATATTTTCTAAGCTTAATAAGTAAGAATATCAAATTATACACCGAAATGATTGTTTCAAATGCAATTATAAAAGGTGATAGAAATAAACTTCTATCTTTTAAAAAAATCTCTAATCCAGTCGCTCTTCAAATAGGAGGTTCAAATCCAAAAGAATTAGCTGAGGCATGTAAAATAGCAGAAGATTATGGGTACAGTGAAATCAACTTAAATTTAGGGTGTCCCAGTAAAAAAGTACAAAAAAACAAATTTGGAGCTTGTTTAATGAAAGAACCAGATCTAGTTGCTAAATGCATTGACTCAATGACTCGCTCAACTCAACTTCCAATATCAGCGAAGACTAGAATTGGTTATAACGATATAGAAGATTTTAATTTTTTAAAAAGTTTTTTATTAAAAATAAAAAATTCTGGAGCAAACAAATTAATTATTCATGCAAGAAGAGCAATATTAACTAAACTGAGCCCAAAACAAAATTTAAATATTCCTCCTCTAAATTATGATTTTGTATACAAATTAAAAAATGAATTTAAAGATAGTGAGATTGTTATTAACGGTGGAATTAATCATACAAAAGATATATTAAAACATTTAAAATTGGTTGACGGAGTTATGATAGGAAGAGCTATTTATCACTCACCATATTTCTTAGCTGATATTGAAAAAAAAATTTTTAAAAATGAAAATGTACCAAGTAGATCGGACGTTATGGAAAATTTAATTCCTTATATTCAAGAACAAACATCAAAAGGTGTTCAATTGAATCACATCATGAGACATACTATCGGTCTATTTCATGGACAAAATGGATCAAAGGCATGGAAACAATACTTATCTAAGAATATGTGCATAAGAGATGCTGACTTGCAGAAAGTAAATCATATAATGGATCATATAAAAAATAAAAATTTCATTTCTTTAGAGAGATAAGTTTGGAACACCTTTCTCAAAGTCAAATATTTTTCTTTTTTTTAATAATGGTTTTTACAGCAATACCGGTTGGTTTTGTTGCAGGTTTGTTTGGAATAGGAGGGGGTTTAATCACAGTTCCTTTTCTATTTTATATATTTAGTTCTTTTGGACTCGATCCATCTTACACTATGCATTTAGCAGTCGGAACATCTTTTGCAATAATTGTTCCAACTTCTTTAGTTTCTGTTTTTACTCACTACAAGTTTAAAGCAGTTGATTTTAAATTGGTGAAGAGTTACGGAATGTTTGTCGTAGCTGGAGTAATTTTTGGAACTATTTTTGCAGCAAATTTAGAAACTAAAACATTAATACTATTTTTTACTACAGTAATTTTCTTATTAGGAATTTATTTACTGTTCATCAAAGAAAAAAAAGTAATAATTAAAAAACAATTTGGAATTATTTACCAAATAATTTTTGGCTTTATTTCTGGCTTTATTTCTGCACCAATGGGGATAGGAGGGGCAATAATGAATGTTCCAATTTTAAAGTTTTTTAATTATTCGATTAATAAAGCCATAGGAAGTTCAGCTGCTATTGGATTTTTAATTGCCTTGTTTGGCGCCTTAGGTTTTTTCATCACAGGTAGTTTTTTAGATACAAATCTTGCTTTGAGCATAGGATTTATAAATATCCCTGCGTTTCTAATTTTTATACCAATAACAACTTTTATGGCTAGAATAGGCGCAAAAACAGTTCATAAAATTAATAAAAATAAAATCAGTAAATATTTTGGGCTTTTTCTTTTACTTGTTGCAACCAACTTTTTTATAGAACTATTAAAATTAAATAACGTTGTCACAGGATAAGTCAATACATTCGCTTATAATTATCTGGATCTTGAAATCATAACTTTACAAAAGTTTATTTATGATATTATATTTGTTTATGAGTTTAACTAATTTATTATTATTTTTAATTCTTGTGACGTTAACTACATATTTATTTACTCCATGGAAAAATATGCAGAAACCACCAACAAGAGTAATATTTGTGCAATTTTTATTTTGGTTAGTTTCTTATGGGGTATTGATATTTTTTTTGATCTTCAATAAATTAATATAATTATTTAGTTGTAACTAATTTTTGAGTAATTCTATCTAAAATTATAGCTAATATCACTATGCCCGTTCCACCAATTACTGCTGATCCGATATCTAGTCTTCCTAAAGCAACATAAACAGTTAATCCTAAGCCTCCTGCACCTATTAAAGCAGCTATTACGACCATAGATAAGGCTAACATTAGAGTCTGATTAATACCAGCCATTATTGTTTTAAGGGCGAGTGGAATTTCAATTTTTATTAATATCAATTTTTTTGTTAATCCTAAACTTGATCCAGCTTCTTTAAAACCTTTTCCTACTTGTCTTATACCTAGGTTTGTTAATCGTATCATAGGAGGTAATGCAAAAATTATTGTTGCAACAACACCAGGAGTTAAACCTATTCCAAAGAGCATAACTACTGGAATCAAGTAAACAAAACTTGGAATTGTCTGCATTATATCTAGTATGGGTCTCATTAAAGCCTCAAAAGTATTACTTCTGGAAGAAAGTATACCAAGAGGTATACCTATAATTATACAAAAAATCACAGCAGTAAAAATCATTGCTAAAGTTGTCATTGACTCAGACCAAAGGTCGACTAGGTCAATAAAAACTAGACCAACTAAAGTTAATATTGTGAATTTAAATCCATTAGTTCTATATGCAAAAAATAAAAAAATTAATACTGCTATTGGAAACGGAATAAAATTAAATAAAGTGTCTAAACCATTTAAAACTGTATCTATGGGAGCTGAAAGTTTCTTAAAGAGTGGTCGTTGCATAAACAACCACTCTTTAATATTTTTTTCAATCCATTCGGCAACAGGAATGTAGATTTCATAATCAGAAGGTGCAAATTTTAAACTCACTTTTCTGATTCACCAATCTACTTAAGCCAGCTATCGAAAGTACTTTGATTAGCTTTTATCCAAGCGCTAGCGTGCTTTTTAATTGCTTTTTCGCTCTTTTCACCTTTATTCATTTTCATGTTTTGAGCAGCAACGTCCGCTAATGGAATAGATGCTTTTTTTAACATTTTTTCCACTTTTGGATTAGCTTTTAAAAAGTCCACATTTGCAGCTGGACGTATATCGTCAGCACCAAAACCCATATTTATTTTAGATTTTGTAGCATTTGCCACTTTAACTGATTTAGTTTTACTATAAGGAACTTCAATCCAAACAATATCTTTACCAAGTTCTAAAGCACCAACTGTCCAATTAGGAGTCCATGTATAAAAAAGTACAGATTTTCCGTTTTTATATTTTGCAATTGCATCGGCCATAGAAGCTGAGTAATCGGCTTGTACCGGATTAATAAAATCTCCTAAACCTAACTCTGCAAAATGTTTAGTGATTTGCTTTTCACATCCCCATCCTGGAGGACAAGCAACCATATCTGCTTTACCGTCTCCATTTGAATCAAACTGTTTGGCATGTTTTTTGATATCCATTACACTTTTGATTTTAAGTTTATCCGCAGTTTTTTTGTCAATTAGATAACCTTGTAAACCGCCTTTTGCCATCACATTACCTACTGCTTTTACTTTACCTTTTGCTTCAGCAATATAAGTATCATGAGTTCCAAACCAACCGTTTACCCACAAATCTAAGTCACCAGCGGCAGCTGCTACATAAAATACAGATGGTTTCATAGCCTTAGGTTCGCTTACTTTATAACCCATTTTTTCTAATGCTTGTTTATACACTTCAGCTTGGAAGTAACCAGTATCCCAGTTAGCTTTAGCCATTTTGATTTCCGCAGCGTTTATTGCACTACTAATAGTGAGTGCTGCTAGAATTGTTACTATATGTTTTATATATTTCATTTTTCCCCCTTATTTTTTGATAATTTTGTAGCATGTATGATTTAGTAATGTAACCGTTATACAACTAAAAAGTGAACATTATCTTATATAGTGTTTGGTTTATTGCTTTTTTTGCATTTTTTACATAATCCAAAAATTTCTAAATTAAATCTTTTAATTTTCATTCCTTTTTTGTGATTAAAATTTAATAAGTACTTTGAAAGTTTGGCATCGCTAATTTCATCAATTATCTTACAATTTTCACAAAGCGAAAAAGCTGTTGTTTTTGAGATTTCACAATTGGAATTTCTACATGCAACAAAAGCATTTTTGCTCTCGATTTTGTGAATTTTTCCGATCTCCACTAATTTATCTAACGCTCGATAAACTTGTGGTGGAGCTTTAATGCCTTTTTTTTGAACATTAAAAAGTATCGTGTATGCTTTTAAGGGCTCAGAAGATTTATGAATTAAATCAAAAATTATTTGCTGATTTTTTGAGAGATTATTTTGTTTATTCATTTTAATAATAATACTTAATTCTAATTAATTTTTCAATTTAATCGATTGTTTGATATTTAATAATGAGAGTATAAATAAAAATAAGGCAGCAGCTATAATTGATGGACCTGATGATGTATTAAACTCCAAAGAAGAAAATAAACCTAAAATTACTGATAATAAGCCTCCAAGCACAGAATAAATTACCATTCTTTGGGGGCTTGTAGAAATATTTCTAGCCATTGCAGCTGGTATAATTAACATTCCTGTAATTAATAATAATCCAACCATTTTTATTGAAATAGCAA
>MDTB01181589.1_pt1 | contig 12808 bp, 11 predicted proteins | sample 811161 | NCBI WGS metagenome assembly MDTB01 (sample SAMN05326650, study PRJNA326480) | marine metagenome | isolation source: seawater | place: Mediterranean Sea | collected 2009 | reverse complement strand
TGTTCCATTAAAAGATTTTTTAAACTACTTTGGCTACAAAATACAAAAAGCAAACGGTGACTTTTACGCATTTTTAGCTGAAAATAATAATCAAGTAAAAGGATCAACACTAACATTAGACTATGAAAAAGGCATTAAGTACTTAACCGCCTCACAAATTTATTTACCTATTTCTAAAAAAACAATACCAATCAATAAAACCCGAATTAATGGTAAGACATTCATAGATTCATCTAAGATATTATTCAACTTAGGCTATACACTCAAATATATTGATAATTATGTATTACTTAAAAAAAAGAACGCAACATATTCATTTAAATCAGGTTCAAGAAAAGTAAAAGTAACAGACGGAAAAACAGTATTTACAAAAGATTTAAATTATACACCATATATTAAAAATCAACGATTATTTGTACATTTCCCAACTTTTTTAAATGATTTAGGATTTGATTACAATTTAGTTAATAACCAACTCGTGATATTAAAAAAATTAAATAAAATTTCTTTTGAATCAGATAATTCGATATTAGTGCATAAAAATAGTCGACTTGAGATATCTAAATTTTATTATTTAAATAATCCTACACGAGCTTATACAAATTTCCCATTTACAAAGTGTCCAAACAATTCAATTGTAGAGTCAAATAAGTTCATTAAAAGCATATCATTTGGACAGCATCAAACAACATGCCGTATGGTATTAAAATTAAAAACAAACAAAAATATTACAGCAAAAAAATTAACACCATCTATAACTGAATTAAATTTTAATAATTATGTAGCAAAAAAGAAACCAATAATAAATCAAAAACCAACTATTTCATCATCAAACAATTTAAAAGGAAAATTAATTGTAATAGATCCGGGACATGGCGGTTTTGACCCTGGTGCAGTTACAAAAAATAATGACTATGAGAAATATTACACGTTAGATATATCGAATCGTATAAGAAAAATATTAATCTCAAAAGGAGCAAAAGTAGTGATGCTACGTACAAAGGATTCAAATCCTTCACTTTACCAACGTGTAAAACGTATTAATAGTGCAAGAGCAGATCTTCTCATTAGTGTTCATGTCAACTCTTTCATCAAAAGTTCAGCAAATGGTACAGAAACATATTATTATAAACAAAAAGATAAAAAAGCTGCATATCATATACAAAAAGGCTTGGTTAATGCATTAAATTTAAGAAATAATGGAATTAAACGAGCAAAAATGTACGTTCTCAAAAATACATCTATACCTGGCGTATTAATTGAACCATGTTTTATGACAAATCCTAAAGAATATTCACTTCTAAAAACAAATACATTTAAAAATAAAATAGCAATTGGAACTGTAAACGGAATTGAAAGTTATTTTAAAACCATTTAAATAAAACATAACATCTTAAATTTTTTAAATATGACATTAAGCTTTTTTTACATTATATTTTAATTATGAAAACAATTGGTATTTATGACTCAGGCTGTGGAGGCTTTTCAATCCTAAATCAAATCATTAATTATGGTTTTTCCGGTACAATTTACTACTACGCAGATTCAATCAATAATCCATGGGGACCAAAGTCAAAGTTGGAATTAAGAATAATTTTATCCAACATTTCAGAATGGTTTAAAAAGCATCAAGTAACAAGCATTATATCTGGCTGTAATACAACATATAGTCTATTCAAAGATGAATTAAATACAATTTTTAATATTCCTGTAGATAATATTTTCAAAGAAACACAACCATATTATAAATATGATGCATATAGTGCATTATGTACGGAAAATTCATTCAAATCAGACCTGTTTTCGTCATTATTTCCTGAAAAGAAAATCGAAGAGATTTCATGTCCAAATCTGGCAAACTTAATCGAAAGGAATGAAAAAGAAAAAGCAATAAAGCTTGCATCATCATTTATCGAAAAAGCCCATCACACAAAAATAATATTAGGGTGTACCCATTATGCTTTACTAAAAAAAGAATTATCTGAAAAGTATATAGATCATGAATTTATTGATCCTGCAGAGTATTACTCGAAAACAGAAAAATCAATACCTGAAAATCATACAATATATTTCAAGATTACAGGTGATATTAATAAATTTAGAGAAAACATTAATCAATATTTAAAATCAGAGAAGTTTATTATTGAGAAATTAGAAAGCGAACACGTTATTCGCCAATAATGATTTCACATTACTAATAAGTAACTCCGGGGCAAATGGTTTCTCAATAACCCCTTGAATCATTTGACTAGATTTATAATCTAAAGCATCAGGAATACCCGTAACAACAAGAATTGGAATTTCTGATAATCCCCCTTGATTTCTTACAATTGTAAGAAATTCTTGAAATAACATACCTTTCATATGAAGATCAATTAAAATTAAATCAAACGTACTATGATCTAAATAAGTTAACGCTTCATCATTTGAATAAGCAACTTGTACATTAAAACCTTCATCACACAAAAACTGAGAAAATATATCTAAAATAAAAGGTTCATCATCAACAACTAATATACTATAAGAGTCCAAAAATTAACCCTTTCTTGCCTTCATTCTCTTTCCATATTTTTTATATTTATGTTTCCTCATCTTTTTACGTCTTTTCTTTATTAAGCTACCCAATATAATCCTCCATTTGGTATAAAATGATTAGAAAAAAAATTCTAATTATAATCTATTACAATATAGTTTCAAATAGTTAGTCGGATGTCAATTGACATAAGCGACAAATTTCAGAAATATCCCATATTTTTTTACAACTTTTGCATAAAGTAGCACCTTTTTTTTTCTTTTCTTCAACTAAAAATTGAATTCTATCTTCAATTAATTCAGGCAAACAAGTATCTTTTTTATCATTAAATTTAGATATCATATTTGAATTTAATAACGGCTTAATACCATTAAGTTTAATTGAAATATTTTTTTGAATTAACAAAGCATTAACCTTACTAACTATTTCATCTTTAAAATAGTCAATCTCAGAAAGCCATGCTGAGTTATTACATTCTATAACTAATTGATTGTAATAAATATTTTTTGGCTGAATAAATTGTGAAAGATCCTTAAATAATGAGGGCCAATTGGATTCAATAACTTCTACAGCTCGACAATACTTTAGCTCAGATTTATATTTTTTCCCTAATAATTGTGCTAAATTTTGCATAAACTACCATCATCTATTTTATAAAGTAAATCAGAACTTATATTATTCATTTCATTATGCTGTGTTGTTGTATATATAATCGCATATTCTTTTGGAATATGATGAATTAAAACTTCTTTAATGTCATGATAAACCTCAGAGAAAGGTTCATCCAATAATAATAAAATAGGTAATTTTGAATAAAATGCTACAATATCAACCATTGATAGTTGAAAAAAATAACCAATAATTCGACAAATTCCTCTAGAAAAAAATAAATTAATATCTCGATTATCAATCTGAAATACATAATCATCACGATGAGGTCCAAATGTTGAAACCTTTGTGACTCGCTCTTTGTATAAACGTTTATTTAATTCAGCTAATATATCATGCTCAGTATCATAATCAATTGTCTCTGAATGATATTCAATAGAGAAATCTTTATCAATAATATTTATCTTCTGAAGATAGTGTTTTACTCGTTGATTTAACTCTTTTAAGTAAAATAAACGTTCTTTTCTTATTTCAAAAATTAATGCAGCTAATTGTTGATTAATCTGATTAAATAAAGATGAATATTCACCAGATCTTAGTAGCTTATTTTTTTGTAAAATAAGACGTTTATAAGTTCCTAAATTATGTCGATAAGATTGAGAAAACTGACTGATCACTTGATCTAATTTAGTACGCCGAAATGATGGTGTTGATGTTATTAAAAGTAAACTATCAGAGGATATATAATGAGACCTGAATAATGACATAATCTCTTGCTTCTTTTTTACAGGGCGATCATTTAAAGTAATATATTTCTTACCATCATTATCTACTTTTAAATAATAGTTATTTGATCGATAACCAATCGGTATCTTGATGCCCAAATATGAGGATGGTTGACTAAACGGAACAACTTGGGATATATCATTCGTAACAAATGATTTTAAGTTACCTAAGACATAACACGCTTCCAAAATTGAAGTTTTACCAACATTATTTCGAGCGACAATAGGGATAAACGAAGACTTAGAAAAGCTAATAGTAAGCTCTGAAAGACATCGAAATGACTTTATCCATATAGAATCAATCATTAATTAAACAGATGACGCAACAACTTCAGAATCATTATTAGCATTAACTGCTGAATTAGAATCAGAAGTGTCTGAATAATCACTCATACGAATCGGCATTAAAATATGTGTATATGTTAAATCACCAATTGGCTTTATGACACAAGGACTTAACTCACTATTAATTTCAAAAACAACATCTTGCTGCTCAATAATTTTAAGAGCCTCTTGCAATAACTTAATATTAAAAGAAACAATTATGTCTCGCTCACCTTGTTGACGATCAATAGCCAAAGTTTCTAAATAATCACCTAATTTAGCATTACTTGCAGAAATCGTAACATCATTCTCAGAAAATTTAAATTTAGCCACACTATTAGAATGTGAAGCTATAATATTTGCTCTGTCTGCAGCATTTAACAATAATTGGCGTGATAGTTTATATTCAAATAATGTGTTCTTAGGTAATACTTGCTTATAATCTGGAAATCGTCCATTTATTAATCTTGAAATTATTTTACAATCCCCAATATGAAAAGAAATTTGACGGTCAGACATAGAAATTTGAACGGTTTCAGCTTTCATACTCACCATAACCTTAGATAGTTCATTCATGGTTTTATAAGGAACAATACATGAAAATTCAGGCAATTCCTGCTGAAGCTCTGCATATTTTAAAGAAAGACGAAAACCATCTGTTGAAATAAAATCACATCGATTGCCTTTAGATTCAATCTTTATTCCATTTAAAAATTGCTTTGTTTCATCATATGAAACAGAAAAGATTGTATGTTTTATTAGCTCTAACAATAATTTACTATCCAACTGGAAGGATATATCCCCTTCAATTTTTGGAAATTCAGGATATTCTGATGGATTGATACCTAAAATATCAAAATCAACGGATGAGGACTTTATATTAGCCTTATAGAGGGCATTAACATCAATCTCAACATTATCAGAATTTAATTTAGCTAATATATCTGATAATGTAGCTGACTTTAATAATACACCTGAGTGTTCACCTATTTCACTGGATTCAATTGGCACTTTATATTCAATACCTAACTCTAAATCGTTACCTCTCATAACAATTTGTTTACCCTCTGTATCAGCTTGTATGTATATATTCTCTAAAACAGGTATTGTAGTTCGGCTAGATATAGCCTTACCTACTGTACTGACTCCTAATGTTAAATCTGAAACGTTAACTGAAAACTTCATATAAATCTCCTATCAGCTATATTATTTAATTTATATATATAAATATATGATGTAGTAATAATAGTAGACTGTATATGCGGATAAGTCCATAATATGTATTTAATTTAGTAATTTTCGATATGGATATTATGTTAATATCTTGTTAAATATTAATAAGTTATAAACATATTTCTATTTTCACAATTTATCCACAAGTTATTCAGTTGTATTTATGTGGATTCAGATTTTATTTTTAAACTCAAATCAGATATCAACTGCTTAGTTTCCACATCAGATGTTAATAATAATTTTATTTTATCTATTGCGTGCATTACTGTTGAATGATCCCTATTACCAAAATTTTCACCAATTTTTAATAATGATATATTGGTAACTTCACGTGACAAATACATAGCTATTTGGCGTGCATAAACGATTTCTTTTGATCGTGATTTTGAAGATAAGTCATCTAAATTAACATTTAATGTTGATGAAACTAGACGTTTAATATTTGGGATCGACAGCGGTTTATTATTTTGTTGTCCAATTAAATCTTTTATAATTTTGCTTGCAATTGCAATATCAATTTCAGTTTCAAGTAAACTTGCATATGCCGTAATTCTATTTAAAGCTCCTTCTAGTTCTCTAACGTTATTTGGAACTTGTGAAGCAACGTAATGTAGAACATCATCGGAGATAAGTGTATTATTTTCTTCCATTTTGGTTCTTAATATAGCTATTCTTGTTTCTAATTCTGGAGGTTGAATATCTGCTGTTAGCCCCCAGCTAAACCTTGTTTTTAATCGTTCCTGAAGCGTTGGAATTTCATTTGGAGGGCAATCTGATGTAATGACTATTTGCTTGTTATGTGCATGAAGTTCATTAAATGTATGAAAAAATTCTTCTTGTGTGGATTCTTTACCTGCTAAAAATTGGATATCATCAATTAATAATACATCGATTGATCGATACTTATTTTTAAAGTCCGTTGTAGTTCTAGTTCTTAATGAATTAATTAATTCATTTGTAAAACGTTCTGACGTGACTAAACATACACTTAGGTTTTTTTTTGACACTTCATTTGCTATAGCATGTAAAAGATGTGTTTTACCAATGCCCACTGACCCATAAATATAAAGCGGGTTATATGCTTTTGCTGGTTGTTTTGATACAGCCTCAGCTGCTGCAAAAGCAAAACGGTTATTATTACCAACGATAAATCGATCCAGAGTAAACATAGAATTAAATTTACTTGGCTGAACAACGGGTGTTTCTTTAAATAATTCTAGTTGATCCTCTTGTTCTTCATCATTGGTTTGTACATCAATCTTTATTTCACAATTAAAATATGAAGCTATTAATGAATAGCATTTATTTTCCAACCATTGCTTCATATAATTGTCGTTTACAATTAAAGTTAATTGGTCATTTATAAACTCACTATTTACAGAGTTTTTGAAGATCTGTAAGTTTGGCTCACTTAGATCATTTTTTAAATTTTCAGTTATTTCTTCTTTTGTGATCATTAATTATCCACAGTCTTCTAATTATAATTTGTATCTAAATCTGTGTTATCCACTGCTTTATCCACAATCTTTTGAGCAACAATATAAATATTTGGTGCCATAAATGATTTAGAGATAATCATGCTCCCCCATTTTTCAATAAAAATCAATACTTTCGCAGGTATAATTTTCTTTATAATTGAAACTCTGAATAATCCAACTGGAATTTGTTGTTTAATAACAAAACCAGCTTTCTCTAGCTCTTTAATAACAACTTGTGGATGGTAATTGTAAAAGTTATCACTAAGTTTCATTGGGTCGCTATTATAAAGTTTTGTTCTATTTAGTAGATATTTTAGTCTATTTTTAAGATGAATCTTATTTGGTATGTCAAGTATTAATAGACCATTATTAGTCAATGATTGATTGAATTGTTGAAACAATGTGGATAAATCATTTAGATGATGTAATGTGCGAATTGATAGTAATACATCTGTTGGTTTTTCAACTGATATTGAGTACAAAGATTGCTTTTTAAATGTAATATTTTCGATATTTTCGATATCTTTTTTTGCTTGATCTATTAAGTCTTTTGCATAGTCAATTAGTATATATGTGGAAAAAAATGGCTGATATGTGGAAAACAATCTACCATATCCACAGCCTGCATCGATTATTGATGTTTGATTTGAACAGTATTTTTTAAATATTCTAGTTAATGTATCTGTTTCTAGCTCATGTTCGTATTTTCGATCAGCTCTTTGCCAGAATTCAGTTTTATAATCATAGCCTGAATAATCACATATTTCTTGAGTCATAGTAATAATAACTTATCATTTTTATATCTAATTTTCCATTCACGTCGTTCATTTATGAATATTTGATATCTTTGCTGTTTTATTATTTTTATTTCGAATTTTATAGTTATCCAATTTTCTAATGTTTATTTTATTTAATTATTTGCTTATCTATATATTAATTATTTGAATTTATTAATTCATTTTAAAATTTTTTTACATCTTTTTTTAATATAATTATATATTTCTTTAAAAATGTTTCACGTGAAACATATAATATTTTAACATTCAGATCTTTTTTAGACTCAAACCATATCAATTGAAATTTAATTATTTCATGAGTAATATATCGTTATGATTAATAAATTTGATGTGATTATTGTGGGTTGTGGTCATGCTGGTGCGGAAGCGGTTCTTGCTACTGCTCGTATGGGATTAAATTGTGCTGTCTTTTGTATGGATTTTTCCAAAGCTGCTAGTATGCCTTGTAATCCATCAATTGGGGGTTCAGCTAAAGGTCAAATAGTTGGCGAAATCGACGCCCTTGGTGGAGTTATGGGCGAAGCTGCTGATAATACATATTTACAAATTAAATATTTAAATAGCTCTCGTGGACCAGCTGTTCAAGCATTAAGATCACAGAATGATAAATATAAATACCCTAAATATGTTCAAGAAAAAATTAAATCTTATGACAATATAACAATTATTGAAAAGGAAGTTATGTCAATTAACCTTAATGATAAACAGGTTGAGGGGGTAAAAACTTCTGATAATATTGATTATTTTAGTAGTCAAGTTGTTATTACTACTGGAACATATATGAAGGGCTTAACTCATATTGGTGATGTTAAAAAGTCTGAAGGTCGAATGGGGGAAGCTCCTTCTGTTGGCTTATCTGATAATTTAAAACAAATTGGATTAAATATTGGTCGATTAAAAACCGGAACTCCGCCTCGGTTATGTGCAAATTCATTGGATTTTTCAAAAATGGTTATTCAACCAGGGAGTATTGAGCCACTAAATTTTTCTTTTAAAGCTAATAATTCTTTTAAAGAGCATTATAAAATTCCTTGCTATCTTACAAATACAAATGAAGCATCTCATGAAATAATTAAAAAAAACATTCATAAATCTGCAATGTATTCTGGTGCTATTAAAGGTGTTGGTCCTAGATATTGTCCCTCTGTTGAAGATAAAATTATGCGATTTCCTGAAAAGGCTTCACATCATTTTTTTATTGAACCGGAGTCTTTTGATACAACAGAAATTTATGTGCAAGGTTTTAATACATCACTATGTGAATCAGTGCAGCGTCAAATTCTAGATACTATTCCTGGTTTAGAAAATAGTGTCATTCTTAAGCCTGGCTATGCAGTTGAGTATGATTTTGTATTTCCTGATCAATTACATCCCACTCTCGAATGTAAACAATTTTCAGGTTTATTTTTTGCGGGGCAAATTAATGGAACATCAGGCTATGAAGAGGCTGCAGGTCAAGGTTTAATTGCTGGAATGAATGCAGGAAGACTATTTAATGGTAAAAAGCCGATAATTGTTTCACGTGAAACATCTTATATTGGAACGATGATAGATGACCTTACCTCAAAAAATGTTATAGCGGAGCCTTATCGAATGATGACATCTCGATCTGAGTATCGTTTATTGTTAAGACAAGATAATGCTATTTTTAGATTGTCGGAGCTAGCTTTTGAAAATAGTCTGCTCTCTAATGATGATATTACATCTATTCGTAATCATGAATTAAACATGAAATCCTGTATAAAGTTTATGAATAAACATTCTATTTCTGATGATCTTGTTTCTAAATATAAAGTTCAAAAAATGCCCATTGAAAAGTTTATTAAAAGACCTGAGGTGGACTTAAATGATATTTATCCCTTACTAGATAATCTTTATGATAAACATACTATTTCTAGGTCATTAGTTGAAATTCGTTACTCTGGGTATATTATTCGACAAAAGAGAGATATAGAAAAATTAAATAAATATAATCAGGTTAGATTGTCAGATTCTTTAGATTATAATTCTATTCTTGGACTTCGTAATGAAAGTCGAGCTAAATTACTTGAATATAAGCCTATAAATATTTTAGAAGCAAAGAAAATTGCAGGTATCAACCCTGCAGACATCATGATATTATTGTCACATGTTAATTCCAGAAGATAAAAAAGCTAAAATTAATAATTATATATCTCTTTTAAAGGAATATAATCAAACAGTAAATATTTATTCTAAAAATAGTTATGATAAGTTAGATTATCATATTAATGACTCGGCACTTTTGGCTACTATGATCAATGATTCAAAGATTCATGTTGATATGGGGTCTGGCTCTGGTCTTCCTGCAATAATTATTTCAATATTATCAAATTGTAAAGTTATTTGCATTGAGTCAAGATTAAAAAAAAGAGAGTTCCTTTCATATGCTAAAATCGCTCTAGATTTAACAAATCTTCATGTCTTCGATGGAGATGTTCAACTTTTCACAAGTCGTTACTCAGGAGCTAAAATAGATACTATTTCTGCAAAAGCTTTTGCTAAGCCGCCTAAATTAATGTTTTATCTAAATCTTTTTAGAGGGCATCAAATTAAAAGGGATGCGTTTTGTTTAGTTCCGGTATCTGAAAGACAAGTATCTATATTATCTAATTATGATGAAATAATATCGACAATTTACAATGGTGAATCATTTAATTTTTTTAAAGTTCATTTGGCGAAATTTCAATCGTACAGAGCTTCTCTAAAAAGTGAATATACTCTTTAAATCGTTTATAGCTTAGACTAATCGTCAATTTATTTTTACGATGATTTATCTCAACATTTGTATTTAAGTTAGATGATAGTGTTTCAATGTAGTTATCAAATAATTGAAGTTGTTTAGTCGATTGTCGAGGTTTTTTTCGATATGATTTTGTCAATCGTTCAGCTTGTCGAACAGTTAATTTACGATCAATAATTTCATTTGCTAAGTTAATACACAGTGTTTCATCATTTGAAAAATCTATTAAGGTTCGAGCATGTCCTTCAGATAGAATGCCATCAAGTACAAAGGATTTAATTTGTTTTGGTAATTTCAGTAATCTTAATATGTTTGCAATACTTGATCGAGACCTTGAAAATAGATTGCTTAGTGTTTCTTGTGTATAGTTGAATTCTTTTATTAATCGTTGCAAAGATTCAGCGATTTCAATTACAGATAAATTTTCTCGATCAATATTTTCCACTAATGCCAATTCACACGATTCTTTATCTGTTAAATCTTTAATTATTGCTGGTATTGTCTCGAGATTATTTAATTTACATGCTTGTAAACGACGTTCACCTACTACAAGTTCATATCCATTACCAACTTCTCTTACTACAATAGGTTGAGTAAGGCCGTGTTGCTTAATTGAGTTTGCAAGTTCATTTAATGATTCGTCATTAAATATTTGTCTTGGCTGATATGGGTTTGCAACAATATTATTAATTGGCAATTGTTGAATGCTTAATTGTGTTTTAGGAATAACGCTTGGGATTAAGGCGTCGAGCCCTTTACCTAATCGGCTAGTTTGAGTTGTTTGCACGGTTTAAAACCTCCTTGGCTAATTTGTAATATGCGATTGAGCCACTTGATGTGGGTTCATATAATGCGATAGGAAGCCCAAAACTTGGGGCTTCTGCAAGTCTGATATTTCTTGGAATAATAGTATCAAATATCAATTGGTCAAAATATTTTTTTGCATCATTCACTACTTGTCTATTTAATGATGTTCGTTTGTCAAACATTGTTAATAGTATTCCTAATATCTTTAAATTCGGGTTTAGACGTTCTTTAATTAGTTGGACTGTATTTGTAAGTTTTGCTAATCCTTCTAAAGCGAAATATTCACATTGAACTGGGATTAATAGCTTCGTTGAAAATGAAAATGCATTAAGTGTAAGTAAACCTAATGAGGGGGCGCAATCAATAATGATAAATTCATACAGATCAATAACCGAATTTAATCGTTGCTTTAAAATTGTTTCACGTGAAACAACGTTGGACAACTCTACTTCAGCACCAGCAAGGCTAGATGATGACGGCAATATATGCAGATTATCAAAAGCAGTTGGATAAATACATTCTTCAATAGAATGATCTTTAGAGATGACATCATAAACAGAATGATTTACCTTCGTTAAATCAATACCAATTCCTGATGTTGCATTTGCTTGAGGATCTAAATCAATTAATAATGTTTTATGACCAGACTCACTAATAAATGCTGCTAAATTTAAAGCAGTTGTTGTTTTTCCAACCCCGCCCTTTTGATTTGCAACTGAAATAATTTGTACGTTAGGATTATTTTCTTCCATATTAAAAAAATACTAAATTTTTCGTAATATGAAAATGTTTATTTATAATTGTACAAGAATATAAAAACAAAAATAATCTATTTATTTGCTAATTAATAAAAATAAATTTGAACTTAAATGTTTAAAAAAATAAAAATATGGGAATACAATAATTATAGTAATTAACTTACCTGGTTTCTCTACACATCAATTCGTTTTCACATTACAGAACAAATTATAATGAATTTGATTCAAAACTTGTGGTTAATTATTTTATTTAATAAGATGATACTAAGAGTTTGAAAGGGAGAATATAGCATGTTTTCACGATTTACAGAAAAAGCCATACAAGCAATTATGGTGGCGCAAGAAGAGGCAAAGCGATTCAATCATAGTTATGTAGGCACAGAGCATATATTATTGGGGATTATCTCTGATCAAGAGAACATCGTTGTTAAAGCATTGAAAAGCTTGAACATTTCTCCAGAAAGTATTCGAGTTTCAGTTGAAGAGCGGTTAGAATTTGGCGGAAGCACTGATTCTAGTCCAAATGTCCCATTTACTCAACAAGCAAAGCAAATTTTATCAAATGCTTGGGACGAAGCTCGCAAGTTGGGGCATAATTATGTAAATGTAGAGCATTTATTTTTATCAATTTTTAGAGATCCAACCAATATTGCTGCGAAAGTATTGTTGGAAATGGATTTAAAAAGCTCAAAATTTAAAGATGCACTATTTATGGCCTTAGGC
>MDTB01015900.1_pt1 | contig 12808 bp, 10 predicted proteins | sample 811161 | NCBI WGS metagenome assembly MDTB01 (sample SAMN05326650, study PRJNA326480) | marine metagenome | isolation source: seawater | place: Mediterranean Sea | collected 2009 | reverse complement strand
TTCAGGGCGATATCAAAACTACATGAAATTAATGAATGGATTAATAAAAAATTGGAGAGATGAATGGGGATTAGGTGATTTTCCTTTTTATTTTGTTCAGCTTGCTCCAAATGGATCATTGGGACAAGGCAATGGAACATCACAAGCATTTTTGAGAGAGGCTCAATTAAAAACTATGCTTTCAGTAAAAAATACAGGGATGGCAGTAACATTAGATATTGGAAGTACAATAACAAATCACCCTCCAGAAAAACTTTTAATTGGAAAAAGACTTGCATATTGGGCATTAGCCAAGAATTATGGTTTTAATACTTTGCCCTACTGCGGACCGGTGTATGAGTCAATGAAAGTAAAAAACAATAAGGTATACGTCAATTTTAAATATGCTCGAAGTGGGGTAACTAGTTATGGTAAGCCATTAAATGGTTTTGAGGTTGCGGGTAAGGATAAAAAATTTTATAAAGCAGATGCTTCAATAGATCCACACTGGTCTGCAGGACGGGAAAATAGAAGTATTCTGATTCTAAGTAGTAAACATGTTCCAAATCCACTATATGTTAGATATGGATGGAAAAATTATATTGAAGGTACACTGTACAATGTTGAGGGACTACCTGCATCATCATTTAGATCTTATAATTTTGATTAATTAAATTAAATGAGATTTTATTATATAGTATTTTTACTTTTTTCAATTTCTATATTCTCTCAAATTAAAATGAATAATTTATTCTCTGATAATATGATATTGCAGAGAAATTCAAAAGTTAACATTTGGGGAAAATCAAATCCAAATCAGATCGTGACTGTATATTCAAGTTGGAATTATAAATCTGAAAAGACGAAATCAAATAGTAATGGTGATTGGATATTAAAAATACAAACAGACAGTAGCTTTGGTCCTTATGAAATGTCTATATCAACAAATGATGATACTAAAATCATAAAAAATATTTTATTTGGTGAAGTTTGGTTTGCATCTGGACAATCAAACATGGAAATGCCTTTAGATGGTTTTTTTGGTGAGCCTGTTTTCGGAGCACAAGATATCATTGGAAAATCAATGAATCCTCAAATTAGACTTATAACTGTTGAACGAAATTACAGTTTAACTCCTCTACTTAATTTTAAAGGTAAATGGGAAGAGTCTAATCCCGAAAGCTCAAGATATTTTAGTGCTGTTGCATATTCATTTGCAAAATATATTCATGAGTCTTTGGAAGTTCCTGTTGGTATAATATCAAGTGCTTGGGGCGGAACACCTGCCGAAGCTTGGGCAGAAAAAAGTTTTTTAGATGATCAATTTGAGCCTGGGATAATCATTAATAATTCTGAAGAAAAATTTGAAGAATATAATCCTGGTTATTTATTCAATGCTATGCTTAACCCTTTAATTCCTTTCACTGTTAGAGGAGGAATTTGGTATCAGGGTGAAAATAACAGAGAAAGAGCAAAGCATTACTCAAAACTAATGCAGGTCATGGTTGCTAGTTGGAGAGCCAGGTGGGGGTTAGGTGATTTCCCATTCTATTTTGTTCAAATTGCTCCATTTAGTTACAGTGACCCAAATGAAAGTAGTTCAGCAGAACTTAGAGATGCACAACTTGATGCAATGAAGAATATAAAAAATTCTGGCATGGTATCAACTGTTGATATTGGAGATTTAAATTCAATACATCCACCAGAGAAGATTAAAGTTGGTAATAGACTTGCATACTGGGCACTTAATCAAATTTATGGGTATAAATCAATAACACCTTCAGGACCAATTCCTAATTCAGCAAAAGTGGAAGAATCGAAGGTAATTATAAGCTTTGATTATGCAGATAATGGATTTTATAATTTCAATGGGCCATTAATAGATTTTGAAATTGCTGGAGAGGACGAAATATTTTATGAAGCTCAGGCAAAAATTTTTGGGGAGTCAATTATTGTTGAATCATCTAATGTTTCAAACCCAAGAAAAGTCCGTTATGGTTGGAAAAACTATTTTGAAGCTACCCTATTTAATATTGAAGGTTTACCAGCATCTTCCTTTTTTATTAGAGATTTATCAAAATAATTAATTTATTTTTTAGAATAATTTAATTAACAAAAACTTAAAATATTTTTTTTCATTTATTGTTCAAATATTTTATATATTTCTTTCCATGAAAAATATTATTTATACTACTATATTATTTGTTTCATTAAGCCTTAATTCTCAAAATTGGATTAATGATTCAAATTGCGATTCTCAATCTTATGAGATACTAAACGAAGCAATTACTCATCTTGCAAATTTAGAGCAATTAACAGCTTTAGGTATGGCAAAAGCTGCTCAGATGGCAGATTCAGGATGCGAATGTGCGAAGTTGGTTATCGCTGCAACATCAACAACTAATCCTGATTTGGGTACAAGAAAAGCTAAATTAGATGCAGTTAATGTTCAACTTCTCTCACCTGAAGAAAAAGCTTGGTATGATCTACTCATTGAAACAACAAAAGGTGAAGAAAACGCTTGGTCTGATGTATATGCAAACGCAGTTGAAAAGTTTTCAGATAGCCCTCTAATAAATTGGGTCGGAATTGGTGGAGGAAATTGGGATGGGTACATGGCATTTTCTAAAAACTTTCCAGATAATGCTTCTGCTGCTTTTAATATGGTTGCTTATGGATATGCATATGGTCAATATGGAGATTCACCTGATTTTGAAGCTGCATATGATGCTATTTCAAAATCAAGAGCTTTACACAATGGTCCAAATGCTTTAGATTCTAAAGCTGAAATCGCTGCCATGGAAGGTGATTATCAAAAGGCATTTGACAATCAGTTTAAAGCACGTGATTTTGCATTTTTCGCATCTCCATACGATGCTAAACTTAGAACATATTGGAGAACTCTCAACAAAGATGATCTGTCAAATTACTTAAAAGATGCTCAATCTAAACTTCAAGAAGCAATAACTACTAGTAACCTAGAAGAATACAAAAAATATGTTGCAGAAGATATTGATTTAGTTACTGGTGATTCCAATCTTGGAGAATTTTATGTTTATTCAGATGACGATGTAACTCGTGAAAGAAATTTTACTTGGGATTCATTTGATTTAAAAGATATGGAAGTTCATTTCATGCCCGATATGACAATGGCAGTCATTACTTTTTATGCTGAAGGTTCCTATACATTTACTGATTCAAAAGAAAATGTGAAGTATAGCACAAGAGCATCTTCAGTTTGGATAGCTGTTGAAGATGGAAGTTGGAAATCAGTTCATTCAAATTGGGCTCCTATGAAAGATGGTGAAGGAATACCTGGAGAATAGCCCTTCTTTTTAATTTTATCAAAAACCCGACTAAGGTCGGGTTTTTTTTATACTGTAATATAAACCTGGTAATGATGAAACTGCTGCTGATATTGTAAATAATAAACCAATACTGGTTGAAAGTTCACTTGATAGACTTAGTGTAGAAGCGGCTGAGAAAAAAACATATTCTCTAATTCCTATTCCCCCAAAAGAAAAAACAGATAGGACAGAGGATATTATAAATACACTTAGAATCTCAAGAAAAAACGTATTTATTCCGAGTGCGAAAATTATTGATATTATTGATAAAAATTGAAATAAATGAACAATTATAGATAAAATAAAGGTTTTAGAATATCCTTTATTGTCTCTAAAAATTAATTTTACAAGATTTAACCCAATTAAATAAATTATAAAAATTGATAAAAATTTAATTGAATAATTTAAATTAAATAACAATCCATTTTCTAAAAATATGATTAGCAAGAAAAGTACACCCAAGCCAATTAATCTGTCTTGAATAATTAATTTTATTGTATTTTTTACTTTCCAACTATAAAATTTTTTCATTAAATATGTTTTATATAAATCACCACCAATTCCACCAGGAACAAAAAAATTGTAAAACATTCCTATAAGATATAATTTACCATTTTCTTTGAATGATAATTTATAACCATTCACGCTCATTAAGTTTCTAAGTCTTTCGGATGATATTATTTGAGAAATAAAATATAAAATAGGGCTTAGTGAAAGTAACATTAAGTCTGATTTCTTAAGAACTAAGGTCAATGAATTTATATTAATTTTTGAAAATGTTAGATAAATAAATAAAACACTTAATGAAATCTGGACAATTGATAAAAATGTTTTTTTCACACTTCAAACTTACAACTTTGATTAATTAGATTTAAATAGATATAAAAAGAACTTCTATCGTTATTTTTTTAATCATTACTAAAATATATTTGGCCACATAAATTTTAGTTATTAAAAAACTTGTTTTAATCTTTTTTTTAATTGTTAATCTAACAATTCAATCTCAGGAAAGATCTTACGATTCTTTAAAGTTAGATGAGGTATTTATAACTGCTAGTAAGATTGAAAGAAATATTTCATCAGCACCATTAAATTCTATTTTGATAAAAAAAGAAAAAATTGAAAATTATGCTTCAATAAGGTTAGATGATATATTAAGAGAAGAAAATGGATTATTTACTGTTCCAGACAATACAGTGCCAGGTATCGAGGGCATTCAAATACAAGGTTTGTCTTCTGATTACGTTCAGATTCTAGTAGATGGAGTTCCAAGTGTTGGTAGACTGTCTGGAAATTTGGATTTAAATCGATTTGCTGTTTCCAATTTAGAAAGAATTGAAATAGTTAAAGGCCCATCTTCCTCATTATATGGTTCTTCAGCAATTGGTGGAGTAATTAATTTAATTACTAAGAAGAATTTTGATGATAAAATCAATTTTCACTTTGATCAGTCTGTAGGTTCTAATAAATTGTTTGATTCAAATATTTTAATTTCAAAAAAAATAAAAAATAACAATATTTCTTTTTCATACAATCGGTTATCTTCAAATGGTTATGATTTAGACAATAATGATGAATTTAGAACAGTAGATCCTTATAAAAATCATACTTTTTCAGGTATATATAATGCTAATTTCAAAAATGATTTTGCGCTTTTTCAATCATTAAAATTTTATAAACAAGATCAAAACTCATTGAATTCAAATAATAAACAATTTGAAAAAAGCTCTCACACAAAATTTTCGAAGAAGTTTAAAAAAAACATCAAAACTGAATTTGAGTTATATTACACAGAATTTAACAATGATGAGTTTTTATCGAGTGGTGATTTATCTTCATTTTTTTATCATAAATTATTAAAATCTGAAATAAGATTTTTTAAAAATTTAAATAATAATTCAAGTTTATCCACAGGAATTTCACTTGAAAATGAACTTTTAAATAGATCATTATTCTCAGGAAATGTAAAATCTAATTTAGTTAATGCTTTCTTTCAATATGATAAGTTAATTAATAATAAAATTAATTTCATTATTGGATCTAGATTTGATAATCATAGTGATTATGAAAATGAATTAAGTTCCAAGTTGTCATTAAAGTATTTTTTATCTAACAGCATCTCATTCAGTGCATCTATTGGTCAAGGGTTTAAAGCTCCTGATTTTAGACAACTCTATTTAAATTTTTCGAACAGTATCACTGGTTATTCCGTTTTTGGAAAGTTCGAAGAAATTAATGGAATCAATAGACTATTTAATAATAATCAATTATTAAATCTATTAATTCAAAAAAATGAATTAGGAGGTGAGTTATATCCTGAACAATCAGTTGGTTTAAATTTTGCCGTCAAACTAAATCTTCAAAACTTTACCAGTTCAATTAATTTTTTTAGAAATGATATTAAAAACTTAATAGATACTAGAATTTTAGCCACTAAAATAAATGGTCAAAATGTTTTTGGATATGTAAATATTGATAAAATTTTTACTCAAGGAATTGAGTTTAATAATGATATTTCAATATTTGAAAATTTTGATATAAATTTTGGATATCAATTATTATTTGCTCGTGATAAGGAAAACTTTAGAAATATTAAAAATGGTAATGTTTACGCTAGAGATCCAAATACTCTTCAAAGTATTGTAATTAAAAGAAATCAGCATTTAGGCCTTCCTAATCGATCAAGACATAATATTAATTTAAATCTTGGCTATAAAAACAATATCTTTTTAAGATTTATGTATCGATCTAAATTTGGAATTTATGATACCAATGGTAATGAATTAATAGATAACTATGATTTATCAATTGTTAAGCCTTCAATTAATTTCAATGCAACATATTCTTTAAAAATATTTAAAAAAGCAATGCTTGCAATAACAGTTAAAAACATTACTAATTATAGTAATAAAGATTTTTTGCCTAATATATATGGAAGAGAATATAATTTAAAATTTTCTTATGATATTAATTAGAATTCAGGAACTTTTTTGGTGTTGTTCCAAATTTCTTTTTGAATGCATTTATAAAGTGGCTTGATGTGCTGTAACCTAAATGCAAAGCAACTTCATTTACATTATGATTTTTTGATGTCAACATTTGACTTGCAACATTCATTTTATGTTCAAATAAATATCCAAAAACTGTATTACCATAAACTTGTTTGAAGCCTTCTTTTAAGTTTTTTACTGAGATATCAACTTCGTTCGCAAGTTCAATTAAAGATGGTGGTTCAATCATTTTAGAAATAATAATTTCTTTTGCATCTCTAATTTTTTTTACATTATTGTCGTCTGATAAAAATGGACAAACATCAATATTTGGATTACTAGATGCATTAAAGTATATACTTAATAATTCAAAAATTTTTCCTCTTATATATAAAGACTTTACATTTTTTCCAATTTTTTCATTGATAATTTGGTTTAAAACAGCAATCATTGAAGGCGATAGGGGTTTATCTTTGTAAAATTTTTTATTGATATTATTTTCACTGAGAAATGGAATAGTTTGAGAATCTTTTGAAAATAAGCCATGTAGCTTTTCAATGCTTATTAAAACAATAATTAACCTTGAGTCCTTTTCAATTCTAACATCAATTGGTAAGGCTGTTATTGGATTGTAGAGTAAGATAGACATTTCATTGTCTAGAGGAAGACAATAACTACCCATATTATAAATGAAATTACATTTACCTTTTAGGCAAAAATGAAATTGAATAAAATTTTTATCAGTCTCAAAAAAAATTGATTTTGTTTCATCATCAATATTTATGAATTTGTATATTATAAGCTCATCATCAATCAAAAATTTTATATCAGAACTTATTTCGATATTTTTCATTATAATAAACTAAATTTTAATATTAACAATTTGTGTGCCTAATTCTATTATACATCATAAATATAAATATTTAATTCATCAATTCTCCTTTTGATATTATTTGTTCCTCATGCGTTATTTTAGTTAGAATGGGGTTTTTATTTTTGGACCCTAATTAAATAATAATATGAAACAATTTAAACTCTTATTGATGCTTACTTTTTTGTTTGTATCATGTAGCAATGAAGAAGAACAACTACCTGTAATATCTGCCGTTTACAATAATTTACATGCCCCGCAAGAAGGCGGTCAAGGTCAACCTATCTCCGGCCCATTTACGAAGTTCAGTTTTGAAACTGGAGAAACTACCTCAGGAAATGATTGGGATGTGGCATTTAGAGGAACAACTATACTTGTTAATGGTGGTTCAGAAGTTGGTATTGGTGATGAACCAGCTAGAACTGGAGAAGGTGCTGTTTCAATTGTTGACGGTGTTTTTAATTCTGTTTTAAGTGCTGACGGTTTAGCTTTTTCACAAGATTCTTCATCAGGTACTGCTGTGCTTCCTGGAAGCGGAAATGGATGGTATGTTTACAACCCTCAAGCTTATTTGATAACCCCTATTCCTGGTAAAATATTAGTTTTTAAAACTAATAATGGACATTACGCGAAGCTTGAAATTTTAAGTTATTATAAAGATGCACCATCAAGCCCAAATGCAATGCAAGATCCATCTAGATATTATACATTCAATTATGTTTATAATCCTAATAAGGGTAATATGGATCTTCAATAATTATTGAATATTTACATACATGAAAAACCTCGAATATTCGAGGTTTTTTTTTATATTAAATTAATGTTTCGTTATTTAATTTTAGTTTTTTTATTTTCTTTCTTCAATTTAAACTCTCAAGCTTTGTCAACTCATGATTCAATTTTAATTACAAATGTCATGGATAAACAAAAACAAGCATGGAATAATTTTGATATTAATGAATTTATGAAAGGTTATTTAAATTTTGAAAATTTGGTTTTTTCTGGTAAAAATGGACCTATATATGGATGGGATAATATTAAAGAAAGATATTTTAGAGCCTACTCAAGTAAAGATGAAATGGGAGAATTGTCTTTTGAAATTGATAATATTTTTATGATTGATTATAACTCTGCAATTCTTATTGGAAAATTTTTTCTTAAAAGAATAGTTGGTGATTTATCTGGTCATTTCACATTAGTTTTTAAAAAAGTAAATAATAAGTGGTTTATTGTAAGTGACCACACTTCTTAATTATGAAAAGAAATATCTTAATTACTTTATTTTTTTGTCAAATATTAATTTCTCAAAATAATTGGGACAATCTAATCCATGAAGATCTATCCAACTGGGAAATAAAACAAGGTTCGGCTGAATTTGAATTAAATGATGGAGTTATTTCATCTGTATCAATATTAAATTCACCAAGCACATATCTTGGAACAAAAGAATTTTACTCTGATTTTATTTTAGAATTTGAGGTTTTCGTTGATAAAGGTCTTAACTCTGGAGTTCAGTTTAGAAGTTTGATTAATGAAAATGCTAATGAATGGAATAAAGTATATGGGTATCAATGTGAATTAGATACTGATGAGTACAGACGATGGTCGGGAGGTATTTATGATCAATCAAGAAGAGGATTGTTTTTGTATCCAATCACATACAGTGATGAAAGTAGAAATTCATTTAAAAATAATCAATGGAATAAGTTTAGAATTGAAGCTGTTGGAAACATAGTTAAAACATGGATTAATGGAGTTCAGTGTTCATACCTAATCGATGATACTTCTAAAAAAGGTTTTATTGCTCTTCAAATTCATAGCATTAACAAAGACGAAAATATTGGAAAAAAAGTTATGTGGAAAAACATAAGAATTTTAACATCAGATATTGAAAATAATTTATGGAGCAATCAATCTCATGTAAGAATTATAAATAATGTTGATAATTTTTTAAGTGATGAAGAAATTCATTATGGATGGAAGTTCCTTTTTGATGGTGAAACAAGTAATGGATGGAAGAGTGCAAATAAAAACTCTTTTCCTGATCGTGGTTGGGAAATTAATGATGGGATATTAAAGGTTTTAAAATCTGATGGTAGTGAATCAAATTTTGGAGGAGATATTGTTACTGTTGAGAAATTTTCAAATTTTGAATTAGAGCTTGATTTTAAAATTTCAAAGGGGGCTAATAGTGGAATTAAATACTTTGTGGATACTGAAAAATATAAAGTTAACGGATCTTCAATTGGTTTAGAATATCAAATTCTTGATGATTTCAATCATCCAGATGCTAACAAAGAAATTAGTGTTTATGAGTCAAATGGAAAAGATCAAGTATTGATAAAAAAATATATTAAAACTAATAGAACAGTAGCATCCTTGTACGATTTGATTGAAGCAGAAAACTTAATGGAAAATAGATCAAAAAGACCAGTAAGACCAAACACATGGCATAGAGCCAGAATAATTTCAAAAAATGGTCATGTAGAACATTGGTTAGATAATATTAAGGTCCTAGAATACAATAGATTTTCTCAAATGTTTAAATCACTAATTAAGTATTCAAAGTATTCTAAATATGAAGAATTTGGAAGATTAAATGATGGTCACATACTCCTTCAAGATCATGGAGATGAAGTAAGTTTTAAGAATATTAAAATTAGAAAACTGCTATGAAAAAAAACAGAAGAAATTTTATCAAAAAAGCAATAATGTCATCAGTAGCATTAAGCTCATATAGTTTTGCAAATTCTTTATCAGCAAAATCCTATCGAAAAATAATTGGATCAAATGATAGAATTAATATTGCATTTCAAGGTCTAGGCAGGAGAATTCCTGGTCTATTGAATGCATGTTTAAATAGAAAAAATGTAGAAATCATGTATTTCTGTGATGTAATGGATAAACAAATTGAAAAAACACAAAACAATTATTTTAAAATATCTGGTAAAAAGGCTAAAGTTGAAAAAGATATACATAAAATTTTTGAAGATCATGATGTTGATGCTATTGTAATGGCAACGCCGGATCATTGGCATGCATATGGTGCTTGTAAAGCCATGGAATATGGAAAGCATGTTTATTTAGAAAAGCCTTGCAGTCACAATATGTTTGAAAACGAAATGTTAGTTAATTATCAAAAATATTACAGTAAAAATGTTCAAATGGGAAATCAACAAAGATCATCTGTTCATACTATTGATTTGATTAGTCAATTACGTGATGGTTTAATAGGTGATACATATAAGGCTGTTTCATATTACCATAACAACAGACCCAGAGTCCCTAACCAAAAAATAGTTTTGGTTCCTAAAGGATTAGATTGGAATCTTTTTCAGGGTCCAGCAAAAAGAAGAGATTATACTTATGATACATGGGACTACAACTGGAGATGGTATGGTTGGTTATATGGTACAGGAGAAGCTGGAAATAATGCAACACATGAACTGGACATAGCAAGATGGGCTCTTGATGTACAATTCCCCACTTCAGTTAGTGTTTATGCAGGTAAATACCACTATATTGATGATGGGTGGACAATGTACGATACAATGGAAGCCAAGTTTAAATTTCCAGGTGGAAAAACAATTACTTGGGATGGTCAAAGTAGAAATGCATTTGAGAAAGATAAAGAGGGTGGCAGAGGAACAAAAATATGGGGATCTAACGGTTCTGTATTAGTAGATAGAAGAGGGTACAAGGTTTTTGATCTTTCTGGAAATCAGATTTACAATAGTCAAGAGGATGAAAAATATAATTTTATAGAAAGAAATATGACTGAACTTCATTTTGATAATTTTTTCAACTCAATTAGAGTTGGTGAAAAATTGAATTCTCCGATTGATGATGCTGCTATTAGTCAAAGTATGGTTCATTATGCAAATATCTCTTACAGAACAAATAAAGGTTTTGAAATAAACTCAAATGACGGAAAAATTAGAGACAGGGATGCAAAAAAAATATGGTCCAGAGAATATGAGAAAGGTTGGGAAATAAATAATGTCAGCTAGAATTAAGTGCTTCCAGTCTTTTAATCAATGGAGGATGAGAGTAGTGTACGAATACATAGAATGGATGAGGATAAATATTAGATAAACTATCAACAGAAAGTTTTTTTAATGCTAATTTCAAATCCTCACCATTGTAGGTTTGTTTGGCAAATTTATCAGCTTCATATTCGTTTTTTCTACTTAAAATATTCATAAATACTCCAATTAAAAGTCCAATTGGGCTAAAAAGCATTGAAAAAACAATTAGACCTAGGTGAAAACTTGTAATTTCTCCACCCAAAGAGCTTATCAATTGAAAATTATTTAAACATAATTCTAATAAGTAAGTCATTAATCCAATTTGAATTATGGTTAAAACCAGACCTTGAAAAACATGATTTTTCTTATAATGTCCTACTTCATGAGCTAAAACAGCAACAAGTTCTTCTTCAGTGTGTTTCTCTAACAAAGTATCAAAGAGGGCAATAGTTTTTTTTGGACCTATTCCTGAGAAAAATGCATTGGCTTTGGTTGATCTTTTAGAACCATCAATTACAAAAATATTACTCAAAGAATAACCTATTTTTTTTGAGTAATTTTCGATTTTATTTTTTAAGCTTCCATCCTCTAACGGCGTTAGTTTATTAAATAATGGAACGATTAAAGTTGTATAAAACATCTGTATAAATAAAGTGAAAAGAGATAAACCAAACCATAGATAAATCCAAAAACCATTATTTATTTTGCTATATAAAACTAAAGCTACATAAAGTAAAATACCACCTATTATTAGCGCTAAAAACATTCCTTTTAATTTATCAAAAACAAAGGTTTTTAATGTTGTTTTATTAAAACCAAACTTAGCTTCAATTGAAAAAGTTGAATAATATTGGAATGGAATTGAAACTATTTGGTTTAGCAAATAAAAAGACAGAAAAAATAATGATGACTGAACAAATATATTTTGATAATTAATCATAAAATAATCACTTACTTTTCCATAAACACCAAGAACCAATAAAGAAATTGTAATTAAAAAGCTTATCGTAGATGAAATAAAAGATAATTTACCATTAATTTTCTTGTATTCTTTTGCTTTTAGATACTTGTCTTTTTGATAAAAGTCTTTTAATGATTTAGGTATTTCATCTTTCCAATTTCTATCATTTAAATATTCAAGAAGAGTTGAAAAAATATAATTAAAAGCGATTAAAATCAATAAAATAATTAGCCAGTTTTGTGATGTCATAATTCCAAAATAATTTATGTAGTGGAGTCGGAGGGAATCGAACCCTCGTCCAAACGACTGAAATACTAGATTTCTACAAATTTAGTTTTCATTTGATTTTCGTTAGTATTCTTGCTGAAAACTACACAAACACTACTTATCTTCAATCAATTCAGATAATTAATGAAGAATTAATTATCCTATGTTAATTTAATGGTGTCTCAATGAAAAAATTATTAACAAAAATTATTTCGAGACATCTTGCATTCCTACCTTGTAGGACATGGCCAGACCTACTATAATTCAGTCATTAAGCAGCAAGAGCGTATTTATTTTCGCCATTTAAAAGTTTTAGTTGATATTAACGAGCTGTAACTAATCGCTCGATTTGCTTACCAATATTA
>MDTB01198207.1_pt1 | contig 12809 bp, 12 predicted proteins | sample 811161 | NCBI WGS metagenome assembly MDTB01 (sample SAMN05326650, study PRJNA326480) | marine metagenome | isolation source: seawater | place: Mediterranean Sea | collected 2009 | reverse complement strand
GAATTTCTTAAATTCGCATTGGAAAGATACCTGCACTATCCCAATGGAAAATAAAAATATAAGAAGCTTAAACCTGGCAACAAGTGTGGGAATAGTTTTATACGAAGCCATAAGGCAGAATAATGGTAATTAAAAATAATATATTACCTTTTCTAATCCTCGTTTATACCCTTATCAACTTAAATGCTTGCACTAGTGCCCCCAGGTATGCCGGATCTTCAACGACAAAATTTTCTAAATCCAAAATAGAAAAGAAATTTTCTAGTCCTAAAAAGGGTGGAAATAGTAAGGTAAAACACAGGAAGATAATGAAGGGTATAAGTAGCTTTTATGCAGAAGACTTTCATGGAAAACTTACCGCAAACGGTGAGGTATATGATATGTATGGGATTACCGCCGCACATAAAACATTGCCACTAAATACGGTCTGTAGAGTAACAAATTTGGCAAACAATAAGTCACTTATTCTTAGAATTAATGACAGGGGTCCATATATAGCAGGAAGAATACTAGATTGCTCATATGGTGCTGCGAAAAAGTTAGATTTCATACAACAAGGGACCACTGATGTGAAAATAGAGGTAATTGAATGGGGTGACGGAAAATATATGCAACACCGTAAAAAGCCATAGTGAAAAAATATTATTTAATTGTAAATCCAGCAGGTGGAACAAAAAAAGGATTAAAAATATTAGAAACGGTCAGACCTATTTTTTATAAGTCTGGTGTACATGTAGATATTCTCCTAACTGAATATGCTGGACATGCTCGTGAACTAGCTAATACTTTAAATCTTTCTGGTTATAATGGCCTATGTGCAATTGGTGGTGATGGAACCTTATTTGAAATGGTTAATGGAATGCTAAAGCGAAACGATAACCAGAACTTCCCATTAGGGTTAATCACCGGTGGTACCGGAAATGCTTTTATGCACGATCTCAATTGTTTGGATCCAGTTGAGGCATCTGAAAGGATTATCAAAGGCGACCTTAGGTCTGTTGATATAGCGAGGGTAGAGACAGCAAATAATCTCTACTATTCTTTTAATATAATAGGATGGGGGCTTGTTACTGATGCTGGTTATTTGGCTGAATACTTTAGACTTCTTGGGGGACTTAGGTATGATGTAGCCTCTATACTTGAAGTATTAAGAGGGAAGAGACGTATTGCTAGATTAATATTGGATGACCAAGTGATAGATGATGATTTTGTATTTATTATTGCCTGTAATACGATTCACACTGGCAAAGCAATGAGGATTGCTCCGAATTCAGAATTTGATGACGGTAAAATAGATCTAATTATTGTTCGTCAAACATCAAAGATAGAACTATTAAAATTATTCCCTAAATTATTCACCGGAGAACATGTGAAAAGTAAATTAGTCGAATACAGGCAAGTGCAAAAGTTTTCAATCATTCCAAATGAAAACAGTTCGCTAAATATAGATGGTGAGTTGACAGGAGTCACTCCAGTGCATGTTACCATGGAACCAAAAAGAATTAATGTTTTAGTTTGAGCATAAAGGAAAATAATTCTATGATGAAAGGTAGAAATTTAATCAATGCTATAGGGATACCAGCATGGCTGTTTCTTATTTGGAAAGGTGGTTTGTTCTACAGCATATTTATACTCATATGTACAGTCATTGCTTTGGGTGAATTCTATAGGTTAATGGAACAGAAGGGAACACGTCCACTTAGATGGATGGGAATGGCCTCAACTGTATTCATCGCAGATTATTACTACGTACAACCATTAATTACTGCACATGAACTACTTGGAGGAGTGATATTTATCATAATTCTTACATGTATTTGGGAATTATTTAGCCTAAGGGAAAACCCAGGCCAAAACATATCAGCAACCTTGGCAGGGATATTATACGTATCTGTTCTTTTGGGTACTGCAATTGATGTAAGGCAGTTTGATCATCTCATGGATACGCAACTGACTTTGGCATTAATGCTCTCTGTATGGACATGCGATTCAGCTGCATTTATGCTAGGGACTCTCTTTGGAGAGAAAAAAATCTTTCCCAAAGTAAGTCCAAAAAAGTCATGGGTTGGTTCCATTAGTGGTTTAATAGCTGCTATTACTGTTATGGTTTTATTTTCATTTCAAGGTTGGCTTGGAGATTACTTTTCGTTGAATGATGCTATAGTTTTTGGATTAATAGCTGGAGTTTTTGGTCAATTAGGTGATTTTACAGAGTCTCTACTTAAAAGAGATGCTGGTGTAAAAGATAGTGGAACATTATTAGCAGGCCATGGTGGAGTTTTAGACCGCTTTGACTCATTGATATTCGCCATGCCTTTATCTTATCTTTACATCCATTTTTTAATGCATATTTAATATTTTCCATAAATGAAACTCAAAACAATTCTGGCAACGGATTGTGGGAGCACCACAACCAAAGCCATTCTTATAGAGCTTGTAGAAAATGAATACAGGCTGACACATAGGGGGGAAGCACCAACTACTGTTGAGGCCCCATTTGAGGATGTCACCAGAGGTGTCTTAAATGCTGTAATGGAGATAGAAGAACTCTCTAACAGGAAAATTATAAATGAAGATAAAATCATATCTCCATCTGATGGTGATAATGGGGTAGATATTTACATATCTACCAGCTCGGCCGGTGGAGGTTTACAAATGATGGTGGCTGGAGTGGTGAAAACCATGTCTGGGGAAAGTGCAGAAAGAGCTGCACTTGGAGCAGGCTCCATTGTGATGGATATTATAGCATCAAATGACGGCAGACTTCCACATGAGAAAATAAAAAGAATTCGAGAATTACGACCAGATATGATCCTTTTGTCTGGAGGCATTGATGGAGGAACAGTTTCTCATGTTGTAGAGCTTGCAGAAATACTTGCGGCGGCCAATCCACAGCCAAGACTTGGGCAGGAGTACAAACTTCCAGTAATATATGCAGGTAACAAGGATGCTAGGGATAAAATAAAAGATACCCTTGGAGAAAAGGTAGACCTTGATCTAGTAGACAACATCAGACCGGTATTAGAACGAGAGAACTTAGAACCATCTAGGGATAAAATTCATGATCTTTTCATGGAACACGTTATGCAACAGGCACCAGGATATAAGAAATTAATGTCTTGGACTGATGCTCCGATTATGCCAACTCCTGGAGCAGTGGGGTCTTTAATTGAGATGATTGCTGAAAAAGAAAACATTACTGTTGTTGGAGTTGATATTGGTGGAGCTACTACTGATATCTTTTCTGTATTTCAAGGTAAGTTCAATAGGACGGTAAGTGCTAATCTAGGTATGAGCTACTCAATCTGCAATGTTCTAGCAGAGTCAGGATTGGATAACGTACTGCGCTGGGTTCCATTTGATATAGATCGTAAAGAACTGACAAATAGAATAGGCAATAAAATGATTCGCCCAACCACAGTGCCTCAATCTTTGGAAGAATTATTCATTGAACAATCCATAGCTAGGGAGGCACTTAGACTTTCCTTTAAACAGCATAAGGAATTTGCCGTTGGACTTAAAGGTATTCAAAAAGAAAGAACCATTTCAGATGCATTTGATCAAACAACCTCTGGAGAGTCGTTGGTTAATATGATGGATCTAGACCTTTTGGTTGGTTCTGGCGGAGTTTTAAGCCATGCCCCTAGAAGAGAGCAATCTGCAAAAATGTTAATTGATGCCTTTATGCCAGAGGGAATAACCCAATTGGCAGTTGATTCTATTTTCATGATGCCTCAATTAGGAGTTCTAGCCCATGTTGATAAAAAAGAGTTTTCCGAGGAAGCGAGAAAAGCTGCACTTGAAGTATTCCATAAAGACTGTCTGATAAGACTTGGAACATGTATTACTCCCATTGGAAAAGCAAAACCTGGAGAAATTATTCTCAATGCTGTATTAACACTAGCTGATGGTAGTATAAAAGAGCAGGAGTTAATCAGCGGTGAAATCATTAGATTAGAGGCACCCTACGAGCCTATGAAGGCGATTTTAAAGCCCTCTAAGAACATGGACATAGGCGGTGGAAAAGGGCAAGAAATACAAGCTAATATTTTTGGTGGGACAGTAGGGTTGATATTTGATGGTAGAGACAGACCTATTACCATCCCAGCAAATCAAGAAAAAAGGCTGGAATCAATTAGATCATGGTCAGATGCACTAAATGAATACCCAACAAGCTGAACGAGTAACCTAATGGCACATGCATATACACCCGGTTTAAAGGTTCTTCAACATTCAAAAGTTAGAAAAGAGAGAAGATTGCCAATAAAGGGGGAGGTTCACAAGAACATCGGAGATATAGTTAAGGCTTATGAAATAGTCGCAGAAACAAAACTTCCTGGTAACGTGCATATGTTGAAAGTTGCCAATAGGTTAAATATTGCCCCTGAAGACATTAATGATGTTCTCTCTGTGAATGAAGGTGACTATGTAAAAAATGGTGAATTGATAGCTGAAACACAAGGACTGTTTGGTTTTTTTAAAACTAGTCTTCAGTCACCTATTTCAGGAAAAATTGAGTCCATATCTGATGTTACTGGTCAAATAGTCATAAGGGAAAAACCATTACCCGTGGAGGTCGATGCCTACGTAAGTGGCATTGTTTCAGAGGTAATTAGAGATGAAGGTGTTACTGTAGAATCAGACGCTGCATATGTCCAAGGCATATTTGGAATAGGAGGAGAGGCTAGAGGTGATTTAGAAATTATATCTGCATCAAGAGACAGCGAATTAACTATTGAAGACATTAAAGAATCGCATGCAGGAAAAATAATTGCAGGTGGTTCTTTCATAGGGATAGATGCCTATAAAAAGGCACTTGGATTAAAGGTAAGAGGAATTGTCGTAGGTGGGTTTAATTACTACGACCTTGAGGAGGTTTTGGGTTATACATTAGGCGTAGCCATAACTGGTACTGAAGATCTATATACCTCTTTAGTTGTAACAGAAGGCTACGGCAATATTAAAATGAGTGAACGAACCTTTAACCTACTTAAGTCACATGATGGTAAATTTGTATCCATCAATGGCGCGACTCAGATACGCGCTGGTGTTATCAGACCAGAAATAGTTATTCCCTTGAAAAAAAGTGAAATCTCAGATGTCAATGATTCAAAAGACCAAAAACTAGGTATGGAAATAGATTCGCTAGTCAGAGTAATTAGAGCACCATTTTTTGGAAAAATAGGAAAAGTTATTAACCTCCCACCTGATCTGAAACGTATGGAATCAGAGACAATGGTGAGGGTTGCAGAAATAAAAATAGATGGCGAAAATATAGTTGTACCACGTTCGAATTTAGAAATGCTACAAACCGATTAAATAGAGCAATGAACTTTAAAGAGATATTTACATTCAATTCAGAATCAAGTGAACTAGTTTTGACGAAAGATGATGAGCTATTTTTAGAGAAGATTGCAAAAAAGATACATCAGCATGGAATGGTTACCCCAGCTGTGTTTTTTTTAGAAATGACCAAACCTTTAGCCCTTTTAGGAAGTCACTTTCTTGTTTTTTTTGGACCAATTATTAATGCCTTTATTCAAGCTGAAAATTATTACAGAACTGTTCAAGTGTTTGAAGAACCAAAAAATGTTGAAATTTTGTTAGACCTTATTGAAAAGTTAGATAAAAATGAATGATCGTGGATTCCTTTTAGGTAGTGGTGTTTTTGTAGCATCATTTATTATTTATTTGTCCTTTGGTGCTCCACATTTCATCACAGGAAGACTTGTGATGTTTATCTCTATTGTACTTTTTTCAGGTATACTGATTTACAGTACGAGGAAGGCACAAAGAGGAGAAGATATTTTTCTTAGAACAATTCCTGGCTTGAAAGCCGTTGAAGAAGCTGTAGGTAGATCAACTGAGATGGGTAAACCTGTCTTATTTGTTCCTGGAATATCTGATATGGATCAGGTAGAGACCGTAGCTGGTGTTATCGTTTTGGGTCATGTATCTAAAATGACCGCTAGATACGAAACTCCACTGAATGTTCCTGTTTCAAGGGCTATTGTTATGAAAGCTGCTAGGGAGGCGTGTAAAGAATCATATCTTGTAGAGGGACGCCCAGATATGTTTCATGAGGATATGGTACATTATGTCACGGATGAACAGTTTGCTTATGCAGCTGGGGTCAATGGGATTATGGTTAGAGAAAAACCAGCAGCTTGCGTATATATGGGTAAGTTTTATGCAGAATCATTAATACTTGCTGAAACAGGTAATTCTATTGGTGCTATACAGATAGCAGGCACAGCTTCACAATCGCAAATTCCATTTTTTGTTACAGCCTGTGACTATACGCTAATAGGTGAAGAGTTTTTTGCTGCCAGCGCATACTTATCCGACAAACCAGAACTTGTAGGTGCTGTCAAGGGACAAGATATGATAAAAGTCATTATCTTATTTTTGATTTTCTCTGGAGTTCTATTGCGTATGTTTTTTGATTTAGGATATCTTAATTTGAACATTCTTGACCTATTAACAGTGAGATAAGAGTGCTCTGGAAGAGACAAATACCAATTCTAATTGTTTCACTAATCGGATTTGCAACCTTATTGGGGTGGTTTTTCGACCAGCCTACTTTTAAATCTTTTGTAGATGATGATGCAACTCAATGGTTCGACATCCTTGCTGCATTTGCTATTTTTCTGGGAGGATTAAATTTATTAAAACTACAGACTCAAAAGGTTCTAATGAAGCAAAAGGGTTGGCAATATAGCTTATTTGCTATTGGAGGTTTATTATTTGCCATCGCAGCAGGGTTTTTTGTCAAAGGCAACCCAGATGTTGCTTGGGGAGCCCATGTAACCTCTAAGGGTACTTTATTTAAGTGGATGTTTAATTATATGGTGTCGCCCATGCAGGCTACTATGTTTGCTCTTTTGGCATTTTATGTTGCATCAGCTTCCTACAGAGCATTTCGAATTAGAAATTTTGAGGCAACCCTGTTATTGTCATCAGGTATTATCATCATGATAGGTCGGGTTCCTCTAGGAAGTTATATATCAAGTTGGTTCATCCTTTATTTGCTAGTCCTTGTAAGTGGAATTGTAGTCAATTCGCTATTTAAAAATAAACAATACACCGCAATTACGGTTTTAGTTGGAATCATCCTGGTTACTGTTGTAGGTAGTTCAATGGGTTGGCCAGTAGATAAGCCGGCAGTATTTTATCTACCCTATTTACAAGAATGGATCTACAGATATCCAAATAGCGCTGGATCTCGATCGATTATGATAGGAATAGGACTAGGTATTTTTGGGACTTCTATAAGATATATCTTAGGCATTGAACGTTCGTACATCGGTGAATGATGAATTATTTAATTGAATTAATACTTAAACTAGCGAAGGTAGACAGAAGGTGGATATTCTTGATTATTGGAATTGTTGTCCTTATTCCATTGATTTATCCTCTGGCGTTGCCTATCAGACCTGGCAAAGATTCAAAAGAGGTCTACGACTTTGTGGAGGGACTTGATGATAGCTCAAAGGTACTCCTTTCCTGTGAATATGGTCCTAGTACAAAGCCTGAAATTCATCCGATGGTAACTTCTTTATTGCATCATCTTTTTAGTTTAGACAGAGGACATAAAGTTTATGTTGTTTGCCTCTGGCCAGATGGTCAGTTTATGGCAGAGGAGGCGCTTGAAGAGGTTGCTGAGAAAAGATTTGGCCTTACCTATGGAGAGGATTACGTAATGCTTGGGTTCAGACCTGGGAACGAGGCAGTAGTTAAAGGGATCGTTAGTGACCTGAGGAAATTATATACTATTGATGCAAAAGGAACTAAGATTGAAGATATACCTATGATGAAAGGTATTAATAGGTTTGAGGATTTTGATTTTCTTTTTTCAGGTTCAGCAGGATACCCTGGTACAACAGAGTGGGTGCAATTTGCAGCTGATCCAACTAGTGTACCGATGAGCACAGGAACTACATCCATTCAAGTAAATGAAATGATGCCCTATGTATTAGGTGGGCAGATTAAGGGTATTCTTGCTGGAATGCCTGGTGCAGCAGAGTATGAAGAGCTCATTGGTGTTAAAGGAATTGGTACAAGCGGCATGGACGCGCAATCTGTAGCGCATTTTGTCATCGTTCTTTTCATATTCCTAGGAAATTTGGGTTATTTCATTGAGCGAAAACGCTCCAAAAAACATCAGGGGTCATGATTATGGATATTCTTGGTGCATGGATAGCAGTTTTTCTCACGTTAGCTATTTTCTCATTTTTATACAAAGACAATGCATTTTATAAAATTGCAGAGCATCTTTTTGTAGGTGTCTCAGCTGGTTATTGGATGTCTTTTAACTTTTGGACCCAGATTCAACCCAACCTACTAGGTAGACTCTGGCCCTCTATTCGCTATTCTGAGGATAGCTGGTGGTATTCACTCTATGATACCTTTAGCTTTTTTGCTGGATCAATTTTTCCTGCGGGTGGAATAGATAAAGGACATGATATGCATTTAATCTACTTATTTCCACTGTTATTGGGCATGATGATGCTTTTTAGTCTTTACAAGCCTCTTAGTTGGATGGCGAGATGGGGCATCGCGTATACCGTTGGAATGGCTGCTGGGTTAAGAGCATATGGTGTTTTAAACTCAAATGTAATTGGTCAAGTTAAGAACACTATCATTCCAGTAGTTGGAACCGATTTGCCATTCTTCAGCTTAACTGGAGATTCATATTTTAATAATTTGATTATTCTAGTAGGAACGGTTACAGGGCTGCTATATTTTTATTTCTCAAGAGAGCAGACAGGGCATTTTAGCAAGGTTACCAAAGTTGGTATTTATTTTTTGATGATCTCTTTTGGAGCTTCATTTGGTTTTGCGGTTATGGGTCGTATTTCATTGTTGATAGGAAGGTTTTTAGATTTAATAAAATACTCAGGATCAGAGTTTCACCACGCTAGCATCTGGGTTCTCCTTGCAATGGTAATCCTTTTGGGTTATTCTGCCTATCAAGAAAAGGAATCAAGTAGTTAGTGTTTATTAAAAATTTAAATAATGTTTAGGCCTGTTTTTTTTACAGGCCTTTTTTGTTTAAAAGATGAATAGAAAAGGGAGTTCAACATGAAAAATTTAGGAGCCCTAATTTTTATGATTTCTATCGCAATGGGGATTGTACCTCCTAAAGAAGGTGACTTTCCTGAAGGAGTGTTAGAAAATTTAAGAAATCAAGGCATCGGGGATGTCTATGGTGACCCAGGTTGGATGAGGAAAATAGCCAGGTTAAAAACCCAAAATTCAAGGAATATTCAATCTGAATTTAATCTTCCCGTACTACTTGGAAAGTATTCCGGCTCGACGACTTATTTTAACGCATCAAATTTTGATGAGTTGTTATTTGGTAATAATCCTACTGGTTCATTGATAGATTATTATGATGAAATTTCATATGGACAATTCCAGATTGACGGCATAGTTAGTGGTTGGTATCAGTCAAGCCTTAATCAGTCTCAAGCAGTAGACAACGTAAAACAATATGTAGCTGAAGTTGCCTACCTTGCTGATTCAGATTTAGATTATGGTCAATTTGATAATGATGGACCTGACAATATACCAAATTCTGGGGATGATGACGGATATGTTGATTGTATAGCGGTAGTCTATCCTGGCTGTTTATCTGGATCTAGTAATCTGTGGGCCCATCAAAGTTCACTTGGTAGCAATTATGAATACGTAACAAACGATCAAAGACCAGATGGTGGATATATAGTCGTTAGCAGTTATATGGTGTGCCCCGAGTTAGATGGACAACCTAATTGCAATACATCAAGAATTTGTACAATAGGATTATATGCTCACGAGTTTGGTCACATAATTGGTCTACCTGATCTTTATGATAGAGATGAAAGTAATGGGGATTCAGAGGGATTAGGCAATTGGTGCTTAATGGCAGCTGCTAATTACCTTGGTGATAGTGGTGATACACCTGGCCATATGTCTTCCTGGTGCAAGATTCAAATGGGCTGGATAAATCCTGTGATTTCTAATAGTATGGAAACAAATGTACAAATTGCTCAATTGGCTACCTCACCAACAGCAATCAAAATCTGGGAGGACGATTATCGTTCAAGCCGATATTTTCTAATTGAAAATAGACAACCTGTTGGCTTTGATACATATCTTCCAGGTAACGGATTAATGATATATCATATAAATGAAAATAGAACAGCTGGGTTCAATAGCTTTGGGCCAAATAATGATGATGAAAATAATAAATTAGTTGATTTGGAAGCAGCAGATGGTGACCAAGATTTAGACAATAATTATAATAGAGGGGATGAAGGGGACCCATTTCCAGGAACAGGTGGAAATGTTAATTTCAATGACCTAACAAACCCATCATCAAATAGGAATAATGGATACCAAACTGGTATTTCAATTAATAACATAAGCGATTCAGATTCGATAGTGTTTGCAGATATTACTCCAATGCCAAATTCAGGGTATGCCATTATTTATGATGAATATGGTATTTCCTTGTCTGGATTAACGATTGGAACAAATGAAACATGGATGGGAGTTAACTTTACACCTAATATTGAGGGGCATGTAACAGAAATCGATTTTGGAATCGTGAGTGAGCAATTATGGAATACAGATGAATTAAACTGGGAAGTAAGGTTATACGATTCCTTTGATGGTGTATCCCCAGGAAATATGATTGATGCAATATCTGGTAGTTCTTTTGTTGGAGGATGGCATACAGTAGAAGTTAATCCTATGGAAATTTTACCAAACCAAGATTTTTTCATCGGAGTAAAATTTGCAAACGATGGATTTGTAATAGCATACGATAATATGGGAGATTTTTCTGGTCGGTCTTATTACTCTTCAAATGGGATTTCATATAGTGGAATGCCCTCAACATATGGTGATTGCAATATAAGAGCAAAAATCACCACAGAGACTTTATCTAATGTGTCTTCTGATAACTTTAATCCAGTAAATTTTAATTTATATCCCAATTATCCCAACCCATTTAATCCAGAAACTAAAATATCATTTTCTATAGATAGACCTTCTAAAGTATTACTTCAAATATATGATGTCAAAGGGATGTTTATTAGTACGTTAATGAATGGGGAATATACTGAAGGAACCTATGAAACGCCTTGGAATGCTGATAAATATTCATCAGGTGTGTATTTTGTTAAATTGTCTGACGGGAATAGCCTCTTAACTCAAAAATTAATGTTAATTAAATAACTTGAGCTTTTTATGAAAAGATTTGTTTCAACAAAAAGATATTATCATGTATATATTTTTTTATTTCTTTTTTTTCCCTTTGTAGCTAGCAGTGAGTCAGGTGACCTGATTGAATATAATTATCAAGAAAGTATCGACCTTATTGCTCTTGAAATAGGGTTTGCTGTAATAGGTGGTCTTGGGTTTGCAACGCCTGAATACACAATTTCCTCTTATGATATTACGTATGAGTCTGAAAATTCCGAAGGTAACATAGATACTTTATCTGGATTAGTAGTTTTTCCTAATTCAGCAACTCAAGCATTTCCAGTGTTAAGCTATCAACGTGGAACAGGTATTTTAGACTCAGAGGCCCCGTCCAATAATGGACTTAATCTATCAAATTTAGAAGTATTTTTGGTTGGTTACTTAGCAACATCTTCTGGGTTTATTACTCTAATTCCAGATTATGTAGGTCTTGGGAATCCTGATCTTTATCACCCTTATCATATAAAGGATTCTTATGTAAGAGCAGTGGTTCATATGATTAGGGCAGTTAAACAACTATCGAAAAATTTACCTGCTGAAAATGGTTTTCAAAATAATGATCAAGTGTTCCTAGCTGGGTACTCTGAAGGAGGCTATGCTACCCTTGCTGCACAATCAGGTATTGAATCAAATTACAACGAAGAATTTACTATCACTGCATCTTTTCCAATGGCTGGAGCCTATGATCTAGCAGGTACTATGGTGGATTATTTTCTCTCAGAGCCAGAATATGAAAATCCTTATTATGTGCCTTATGTGCTCACGAGTCATATTTGGTATTACCAGGGTTTGGATACTGATTTAAATATGTACTTTGAGCCATACTGGGCAGAAAACTTACCTACCCTTTACAACGGAACATTTTCAGGTCCTCAAATTAATAATTTATTACCAGACAATGTTTTAGATATTTTGAAAGATAGCGTTTTAACCGAATTCACAAATAATGAAGATCAATTTTTAAGACAAACTCTATCTCAAAACACTCTATTGGATTGGGTTCCAGATAGTCCTACATATCTATATCACGGTATCGCAGATGATCAGGTACCTTATGAAAACTCAGTTGTTGCCTACAATACCTTCCAGTCAAATGGTTCTTCTGATGTTGTTCTAGAATTACTTCCTGAATCAGCTGGTGGACATACAAGTGCAGCTATACCTTCAATTATATCTGTATATCCATTGATGACTGACTATATGAATATTAATAAAAAGGGCGACATGGATGAAGATGGGAATATCACTCTAATTGACCAGGCGTACTTATCGGCAATGATTATCAATGACCTTCATTCATCTGATTTTCAAAATTGGTTGGCAGATTGTAACTATGATGAGGAAAAGGATGTATTTGATATATTAATGATTTCAGATATGGCAGAATAAGAAGGATTCTAAAATAAAAAGAAATCAATACATATTCTTAATTATTGGGATTTGTTTCACACAATTTCATGGATGCTCACATATAAAGTCACTCCAAACAGAGTCTAATAAAACCGTCAACAAATATTATATAGGAAGAGCCAATACCGAAACCTTTCAACAGACTG
>MDTB01195111.1_pt1 | contig 12809 bp, 13 predicted proteins | sample 811161 | NCBI WGS metagenome assembly MDTB01 (sample SAMN05326650, study PRJNA326480) | marine metagenome | isolation source: seawater | place: Mediterranean Sea | collected 2009 | reverse complement strand
GGCATCCGGTATTCTTCTCTTCTCTTTACACTTAACCTTCCAACTTTTAAAATTAGACTACCGAAACCCTATAAATTGTCTTGATACTTTCAAATCAAACAGAACAGCTGGACTTATGCTTACAGGTTTCTTAATTTTAGCTACTTTAATTAAGGTTTTATAGATGATAAAATCCTAAGAATTTTCTACCCAATTTTGTGTGTTATTTGCAACTTCTTTTTTCCAAAATGGCACATTGCTTTTGAGATATTCCATTATGTATCTGGATGCCTCATAAGCATTCTTGCGATGCTTAGAAGATGTAACCACCAGAACAATATTATCGTTTAATTTTAATCTTCCAAATCGATGTTTTACCAAAATATATTCTAAATCCCAAGTATTTGCTGCCTCATCGCAAATTTCTTTTATTTGCTTTTTCGCAAGCTCCTCAAAAGACTCTATTTCTAGGTATTGTAATTTATCGTCTTCAAGATCTCTAACTTTCCCAACGAAGAATACTACGGCTCCCGCTTTTTTTGTCTTCAACTTAAGAGATTCCATTTCGGAGTTTAGATCAAAATCGATTTTTTGAACCGCTACAGTTATCTTGTTATTCATGGATCTATCCCCCAGTCATTGGAGGGAAAAAAGCGATCTCTGCTGCACCTTCGATTGAAGTTTTAACGTCTGTTACCATATTTTGATCAACGGCAGAATAAACAACAAAGTCTTCCCCTCTAAGAACTGAATATTGCTCGCCCATTGACTGCAATTCCTCAATAAGATCATGAAGATGCTTTGATTTTATTTCAACTATCTCTGAGGGTTTACCAATTATCTCCCGAATTCTTGAAAAATATTTTATCTTAACTTTATCCATTATTTGCCGTATCAAAAGCTTTAAAAATATACTGCATGCCAGTATACCATGTCAAAAGACAGGTAACCAAGCAGAATAAATCAATTGACCAGCTAATCACTGTACTTGGAAAGATGTATATGTAGTCAAAAAATAAGAGGATTAGAAGTATAGTTTGAAAAAATGTTTTCCATTTAGCAAGTTGTGTAACGCTAAGGTCGGCTTTTTTCGCGCTTACGAACTCTCGTAATCCTGAGATCATAATCTCTCTAGTGATTAATAATATCAGCATCAAGGATACAAATAATTTATCCGAATTGTTTAAATTGATACCAAGAAAGAAAGCAAATAGTAAAATAACCATTATCTTATCTGCTATTGGATCAAAAACTCTTCCGATATTACTCTCAGTATTAAATTTTCTAGCCAAGTAACCATCAAAAAAGTCGGTCAAAATAATTAATATAAAGATTATTAAACCAAAGTACTTACCAGAAAAAGATTGATCTATGATTAAATATAGGATCAATACCGGGGCCGCAAAAAGCCTGAGAAAGGTGAGAAAATTTGGTATGCAGCTATACATTGCTTAATGGTAATATCATGAATTAAAGTGATTGAAAATAATTTCAGCTGAATTTTTCGATATTCCTTTTACGCTCAGTAGATCTTTTAAACTTGCCTTCCCTACTTCCTTAGCAGACCCAAAATGCTGCAATAATTCCTTTTTTTTTCTGGGCCCAATCCCATAAACTTCGTCAAGTTCACTTTTGTTGATACCTTTTGATCTTTTTTGCCTATGAACTCCAATAGCGAACCGATGAACTTCATCACGGATTCTTTGAAAAAAGAAAAGTAGACTACTACTAGTAGGAAAATTAAAAATTCTATCTTGAAAATAGAAGTCTTCTCTTCCTTCGTTCCTTTTCTCTCCCTTAGCAATCGCTAATATTGGAATTTCTATTTTGTATTTGTCTAGTACGGCCGCGGCAACATTCATTTGGTTTTGACCACCATCAATTACGATTAAATCCGGAAGGTTTTTTGAAAAATCATCAAGATTTTCATTTTTTTTCTTTCCAAACCTTCGCTCAAATACATGCCGCATTATTGCTAAATCGTCTTTTGGATTTATAGAACTATCGTTAATGTTATATTTTCTATAATCTGATTTAGAGTAGCCCTCTGAATTTATAGCCACAAGACAACCAATGGGGAAACTACCTTGTATATGGGAATTATCATAAACCTCGATTTTTTTTATTTTCTTTTCGATTTTTAGCCATGTCTCAACTTCCTCAAAAAGGGACTGCTGAGAAGCCTTCATAGCTATCTTTCTTTCTAATGCTTCTTTAGCATTTTTTTCAGCGTTTTTAATAAGATCTTTTACTCTTCCTTTAGATGGTGACTTAATTATAACTTTAGACTTCTTTCTTTCAGTGAGAAAATTTAGCAATACTTCATTACCTCTCAAAGATGGCGATATGAGTATCTCTCTAGCAGGAATTTTTGTGGAATAGAATTGGGCTATGAAGTTTTCTAGAATTTCTATTTCATCTGCTCCGTCCCCTGTCTTCGGAAAAAATGCGTGATTTCCTCTATTCTCAAATGATCGAATAAAGAATACTTGAATACAGACTTCATTCCCCAATTTAAAAAGACCTATAACGTCAGCATCCTTGACTTTCAAATTATTGATATTTTGACTCGACTGAATTTTTGCTATTAGTTCTATCCGATCTCGGTAGAAAGCCGCTCTCTCAAAATCCAAGTTTTTACTTGCCTCTAGCATATCGCTTTGCAAGATGTCTTTGATCTCAGTATGTTTGCCTAGTAGAAATTTTTCTGCTTCCTCTACTGTTCTTAAATATTCTTCCTCAGAAATCTTTCCAACACAAGGAGCCGAGCATTTATTTATATAATGCAAAAGGCACGCTCGACTACGTCCATAAAAATTGCTATCTCGGCAATTTCTTAATTGAAAAATCTTCTGGATATAATTAATAGCATTATTAACTGCACTGGCAGAAGCATAAGGACCAAAATATTTTACGCCATCTACCTTTTTCCCACGGTATTTCGTTACTTGAGGGAACTGTTTGTTTCTTGTAATTGCAATCTGAGGAAAACTCTTATCATCCTTTAAAAGCACGTTGTATCTGGGATTATACTTCTTTATTAGATTCTGTTCTAATAGGAGCGCTTCTAGCTCAGTTTCTGTTATAAAAAAATTCATATCTCTAGTTGCAGAAATCATCCTGCCTATTCTAAGAGAGTGTCCTGTCACTCTCGAATAACTTGAGACTCTATTCTTTAGATTCTTTGCCTTTCCTACGTACAAAACGCTACCGGTATCATCGAGCATTCGATATACGCCTGGTTTATTCGGCAATGTTTTGACTATAGATGAAACCACCTTTTCTCCCTGGGAGAATTTGTTCGGATCATTTTGTGTCATTTGCAAAAATTACCTAATTTATTGATCGATTTCCTCAGTTTTTTTTATTGCTTGTAAATTTTGTCCACCATCAACACATATTAGTTGCCCGCTGACACTTGGATTGTCTACAAAATATTTTATAGTTGCACAAATTTCGAACGTACTTGAACCTCTCTTTAGCGGTGTAGAAAGCCGCTGCTTTTTATAATTTGAAACACTTTGAAATTCCGCTTTTAAAGTTGGACCTGGCCCTATAGCATTCACCCTTATTTTTGGGGCGAGCGCCTTAGCTGAAATTCGTGTTAATGTCCACAAAGCCGATTTGGCTAGTGTATAGGTTGTAAAATCAGTTGTCAGATTTTGAACTCTTTGATCAATTATATTTATGATACACGACCTACTTTCCAACTCACCATTTTCTAGCTTCTCAGGTTCCGGTGCTTGCTGAGCAAATTTTTGTGTTAAAAAAAATGGTACCTGCAGATTTGACTTTTGATGACGATTCCAACTTTCTAAAGTTGCAGTTTTTATATTGTCATATTCGAAGATCGATGCATTATTTATAAGTAAATTCACAGGCCTTTTTATTAGCTTTTTACACGTGTCAAATAACGAAAGTGTCTCGTTGTCATTTAATAGGTCAGCCTGGAGAAGGAAAACATCGACACCAAATTCTAGTAGCTCCTCTCTAAGGCTAAGTGCATCATTCTCAGAACTGTTGTAATGTATAATTACATTATATCCAGCACTTGCCAGCTCCTTTGAGATAGACCGTCCTAGTCTTTTGGCTCCCCCTGTGATTAGTGCTGTTTTTTCTTCTTTCAATTAGCTTCCCATCGACAGCTTATAGCCCAAATTTCGAGAAGTAGTATTTTTCGACTATCTTTGAGTTTATATCATTTATCAATGAACTACTAAAGCGAGACAAAAATGATTTCTTTTTATTTATATATTTGAGTTTTATATCTGCCCCGAACTTTGCCTCCAAAATATCTTCCATCATTCCTATGCCATCGATGAGACCAAGATCTTTTGCTCTTGGTGCATCCCATACTTCTCCGTTAAATATTTTTTTTCCTTTTATCTTTTCACCTCTGCGCTCGCTCACAAAAGATTTAAAGTTTTCAAAAATGGCTTTTTGGATAGATTTTAGCCGTTTTACGTCACTAGCTTTTTCTGGCTGGAAAGGATCCAGCATACTCTTTTCTTCTCCAGCCGTGTATACTCTTCTTTCTATACCATATCTGGATATAAGCTCGGAGAAACCAAAACTTGCAGAGATTACACCTATGGAACCAATAATAGAATTTATATCTGAGTAAATTTCTTCACCAGCACAAGCTAACCAATAGCCTCCAGATGCTGCAACATCTTCACAGAAGCATAAAACTGGTATTTTTTTTTCTTCCGATAATTTTAAAATTCTCGATGCTATCAGAGATGATTGTGTAGGGGAACCACCAGGAGAATTTATTTTTATTGCAATCGCTTTGGCTTTTTCGAACTCAAAGGCCTTTTCCAATAATTTTTGAGTATTGGAATCGTCTAGACCCCCTGATCCAAATCTACTCACTGCACCTATGACCCCATCTAGCCGTATAACAACAACCAATGGTTTTCTTCGAAAAAATTTCCTTATACTGCTAATCATACCCATTGCTCACCCCATCAAGAAATTTATTGTTAACATTTTACAAATAATTGTTTATGCACTAATAGTCAAAGCTTATAGGCCATTTCTTAAATCTTAAAAAATGCTAATACGCACATAATCTTGTGAAGGAACTAAAAATTGAAATTTGTAACCTTAGGAAATACAGAACTAAAAGTAACAGACTTTTGCTTAGGAACGATGACTTGGGGCGAGCAAACTGATGAGGTGGATGCCCATAAACAAATAGAAATGAGTTTAGACGCGGGAATTAACTTTATAGATACTGCCGAAATGTATCCTGTCTGTCCTTTAAGAGCAGAAACCACCGGAGATACTGAAAGAATCCTGGGCAACTGGCTTGGTAAAAATTCGCAAAAGAGAAAGGAATTAGTAATTGCTACAAAAATCAGTGGCAAAGGCTATAAAAACGTTAGGAATGGTAAAGGGATTTTTCCAAAAGAGATCCGGTTAGCAATAGAAGGTAGTCTAAAAAATTTACAAACAGACTATATTGACCTTTATCAATTACATTGGCCAAACAGAGGCAGTTATCATTTTAGACAATATTGGAACTACGACCCTACCAGCCAAGAAAGTAGTGTAGAGAGAGAAAATATTGAGCTAGTCGTTAAGGAATTATACGATCTCAAAAAAGAGGGAAAAATTAGATATATTGGGTTATCTAACGAGACAGCCTGGGGAACAGTGCAGTTTGCCAACGAAGCGAAAAAATATAAGGACTTCTCAATTGCATCAATACAAAATGAATATAGCTTACTTTGTAGAATATTTGATACGGACTTGGCTGAAACATGTTTTCACGAGAATGTTAAGTTGCTAGCCTATTCGCCGTTGGTTGGGGGAATGATCACAGGAAAGTATCTTAATAGTCAAGTACCAGAAAACTCAAGACTATCTAGGGTCCCTGATATGTTTGGAAGGGTCACGCCCAATTCCACTAGAGCAATAGAAGAATATATCGAATTATCTAAGAGTTTTGAATTAGATCCCGTTCACTTAGCTCTAAGCTTTTGTAGATCGAGACCATTTATGGGATCCGTGATATTTGGTGCATCAAACGTAGATCAACTAAAATTGATTTTAAAAGGTAAAGACATATACCTCAAAGACGATGTGTTGGCAGAAGTTAACAAGCTTTATAAAAAAATTCCAATGCCTATGTAAGTTATGAAAAGTCAAATTTTAATTGAGAATGTCTCAAAGGTATTTGGAAGGCATAAAGCTTTAAATAATGTTTCCCTTGAAATCAAAAAAGGTGAAATCTTCGCTTTATTGGGGCCAAATGGTGCTGGAAAGACAACGTTAATATCAGCTATATGTGGATTGTGTAGGCAATCAAGTGGGAATATCAAAGTTAATGATTTCGATACTTTATCTCACTTCAAAGAGACCAGAAATCTAATTGGGTTAGTTCCTCAAGAGTTACCTTTGGATGGATTTGAAAGTGTTTATAACTCATGTCAATTTTCGAGAGGGCTCTTTGGATTAAAAGGCAGCCGAGATCATATTGATAAAATTTTAAAAACCTTGTCACTCTTTGATAAAAGAGATGAACAGATTTTTGGACTGTCGGGGGGAATGAAAAGACGTCTCCTTATAGCTAAAGCTTTGGCACATGAACCCAAAATCCTATTTCTGGATGAGCCTACCGCAGGTGTTGATGTATCATTAAGAAGAGATATCTGGAAGCTCATAGAAGATCAAAAAAAAATGGGCGTTACTATCATTCTTACAACACACTATATCGAGGAAGCAGAACAGTTGGCTGACAGAGTTGGAATAATTAATTCAGGCGAAATTATTCTCGTTAAAGAAAAAAGTGCTCTTATGAGTGAATTTAGTAAAAAAACCACTTTTATAAGATTGAGTAAAAAGCTTAAGGACACTTCTTTTATAAAAAAAAATAATAAGATTTCACTTACAGATAATGGTATGACGCTTAAGCTCGTTGGCATCAACAATACGTCTAATGAATTACAATCTATCGTGAATTTGCTTTCACAGAATGGTATCGCTTTTACTGAAATTAATACAGTAGACAACTCATTAGAGGATATATTTTTAGATTTGGTTGAAACGCAATGAACATTCAAGCCGCAATAACAATTTACAAATTTGAGATGGCTCGCTTTAGGCGGACTATATTTCAGAGCTTGGTAGCTCCGATAATCACTACTTCCCTCTATTTTGTGGTCTTTGGCGCCGCGATTGGATCAAAAATTGAAACAATTAATGGCGTCTCATATGGCTCATTCATAGTTCCGGGATTAATAATGCTTTATCTGATGACTGAAAGTATCAACAACGCCGCCTTCGGAATTTATTTTCCAAAATTTGTTGGCTCCATTTTTGAAGTCCTATCAGCACCTGTTTCTTCTTTGGAAGCCACCGTTGGTTATGTTGGTGCCGCTGCTTCAAAGTCGACGATAATTGGCTTGATGATCTTTCTTACGTCTAATCTATTTGTTACCCATGATATAAAATATCCCTTAGTAATGGCTATTTTTATAATTTTGACAGCAATTACCTTTTCTCTTTTCGGATTTATAATTGGTATTTGGGCACAAAACTGGGAGAAATTGAGCATTATACCCACTCTACTTGTAACCCCATTAGTATTTCTTGGAGGAAGCTTTTACTCTATTGATATGTTGCCTCAGTTTTGGCAAAAGGTATCACTACTTAATCCTGTTTTTTATCTTATAAGCGGTTTTAGATGGAGTTTTTTTGGTACCTCTGAAATACCTATAGTCCTATCTATAGTAGCTATATTGTCATTTATGGCGATCTGTTTAGCAGTTATTGCCATAATTTTTAAAACTGGCTACAGGCTGCGAACCTAATTAGAAAAAAGCTTGAATACCCGTTTGAGCTCTACCCAAAATGAGTGCATGTATATCGTGTGTGCCCTCGTAAGTGTTAACCGTCTCTAAATTTTGGGCGTGGCGCATTACACCGTACTCAGAGGATATACCGTTCCCACCATGCATATCTCTTGCTTGACGCGCGATGTCCAGCGCTTTACCGCAGTTGTTTCTTTTCATCAGGCTTATTGCTTCTGGTGCACCGCGACCCTCATCTATCAGTCTGCCTAGCCTGAGCGCTCCTTGTAGACCTAACGTAATCTCGGTTTGCATATCGGCCAATTTTTTTTGAAATAATTGAGTCCCGGCTAAGGGCTTATTAAATTGCTTTCTCGCCAGACCGTAATCTCTAGCTGCATGCCAGCAAAATTCGGCAGCGCCCATGGCTCCCCAGGCTATGCCATATCTCGCCATGTTTAAACAACTGAAGGGTCCTTTCAAACCTTCAACATCCTCTAAAATATTTTCTTCAGGAACAAAGACATTATTAAAACTTATTTCACCAGTAACAGAAGCACGCAAGCTCAGTTTCCCAGGGATTTTCTTCGTTTCTAGTCCAACGAAATTCTTTTCTAATATAAAGCCTTTAATTTTATTTTCATGAAATTCTGACTTTGCCCAAATGACGAAAACATCTGCTATAGGAGCATTTGAAATCCACATTTTTGAACCATTCAGCTCAAATCCACCGGCTACTTTTTTTGCTTTTGTTGTCATTGAAGCTGGGTCAGAACCAGAGTTTGCTTCTGTGAGCCCAAAGCAGCCAACACTTTCACCAGATGCCAATTTTGGTAGGTATTTTTCTTTTTGTAATTGGGATCCAAATTTAGATATTGGATACATTACAAGAGATGATTGAACTGACATCATAGACCTGTAGCCTGAATCCACTTTCTCTATTTCTCTTGTTATTAATCCATACGAAACGTAATTAGCTCCTAACCCCCCAAACTCCTCCGGTATTGTACACCCTAACAATCCGGTGTCGCCCATGAGTTTGAAAATGCCCTCGTCTATAATTTCTTCGTTATAAGCTTTTTCGACTCGCACGCTAAGCTCCTTATTAGCAAAGGAGGCAGCTGTTTCGCTAATCATTCTTTCCTCTTCTGAAAGTTGATCGGATATCAGAAATGGGTCGGCCCAATTAAAAAAAGCGTCCCTGTCTTTTTTTTCTTTTACTTCGATAGTGTCTTTCATAGAGATTCCCTTTTGACTTTTTAGGATTTTGATACTTTAATTATAGTATTGTGTTTGAAAAAATACAGTGTTTTGGGGGAAGTTTTTCATTGCCACCATTTTTTAACGTCAAAAAATAGGATTTAGACAAATGGCCAATAACATTATTAAGAATTCATTAGAAAATCATTGGATGCCGTTTACCGATAACAGAGGCTTTAAGATAGACCCAAGACTTATTACAGAAGCCTCAGGTGTATATATGACTAGCCATAAGAATACAAAAATCATTGATGGTTCTTCTGGCTTATTTTGTTCTCCGGCTGGACACTGTCATCCAAAAATTATTGAAGCAGTTCATAATCAGCTGAAGAAGAACACCTACACATCTCCTTTTGGTATGGGCCATCCAGCCAGTTTCGAATTAGCAGATAAAGTCTCAGAACTTACTCCAGAAGAAATGAACCATGTATTTTTTGTAAATTCAGGTTCTGAAGCTATAGATACAGCTCTAAAAATAATAATGTCCTATAATTCTGCTACCGGTCAAAATAGGCATCGTTTTGTAAGTAGAGAAAGAGCTTATCATGGGGTCAATATTGGCGGAGTATCTTTATCTGGAATGGTTAATAATCGAAGAACCTTTCCCATAGTTATGCCGAACGTTGTGTTAATGCGACATACATGGACCGGAGAAGAGCTTAAAGTTAAAGGGCAACCTAAAAATGGTGTTGAACTAGCTAATGACCTAGAAAGGTTTGCACAAGCTTATGGGGGCAATACTATCGCCGCTTGTTTCGTTGAGCCAGTTGCGGGGTCGACAGGAACTTTAGTACCTCCCGAAGGTTACCTTGAAAGACTAAGAGAAATATGTGACGAACATGGAATTTTACTCGTTTTTGACGAAGTAATAACTGGCTTTGGTCGAATGGGAACTCCTTTTGCTTCACAAAAATTTGATGTAACGCCAGATATTATGACAATGGCAAAAGCAATTACAAATGGTTCGATGCCAATGGGGGCAGTATGTGTCAAAGACCATATTTATGAAACTGTTACAGATAACTCTAACCCAGATACTATTGAGTTTTTTCATGGATATACTTATTCAGGTCACCCAGGTTCATGTGCAGCAGGTTTGGCATCACTTGAAATATATGAGGAGGAAGATTTATTTAACAGAGCTAATGAAATGTCGGGCTATTTTCTTAATTCGCTTTTTTCACTTTGCGATCATCCACTAGTAAAAGATGTGAGAGGAATTGGGATGATGGGCGGAGTAGAGCTTCATGCCGACGGGCACCCAGGGAAAAGAGGAACAAAATTCCAAAAAGAGTTGTTCTGGGAGGGTCTACACGTCAAATTTACTGGCGACTCAGGAATTGTAGCTCCAATGTTCATTTCTGAGCATAAACATATTGATGAGATCATTGAAAAGTTTAGGAATACCCTAAACAAACACGGGAATTAACCGAACGAAGATTTAATGATGAATTCCATTAATTTGGAGAATACATACACATCTCTGCCTCAAGAGTTTTTCAGGTATACAGAGGCAGAGACTATGCCTGATGTCAATGTGATTACGATAAACGAACAATTAGCAGACTTGCTTAACATCGATATTGGCTTTTTAAAAAGTCAATCTGGCCTTAGATTTCTAAGTGGAAAAAATTCCAAAACACTTCCTAATTCTATTTCTCTAGCATACGCAGGGCATCAATTCGGGAATTTGGTGCCACAATTAGGAGATGGCCGCGCAGTTCTACTGGGAGACAAAATTTGTCAAGATGGTGTGAGACGAGACATACAACTAAAAGGAAGTGGAAAAACATACTTCTCTCGAGGAGGAGATGGTAGAGCGGGAATAGGGCCTGTAATTAGAGAGTACCTGATTTCAGAGAGTATGCATCATTTGGGAGTTCCTACCACTAGGTCTTTAGCTGTTTTATTAACCGGGGAAAAGGTTGTTAGAGCAGAAGTTTCTCCTGGAGCGATGCTTGCAAGGGTTGCAAAAAGCCATGTTAGAGTTGGTACATTTGAGTTTTTTGCAATAAGAAATCAGAAGGACCATATAAGAAAGTTGGCCGATTTTATGATTGAAAGAAGCCATCCAGACCTCTCTGACAAAAAGGAAAAATATGAATTATTTTTTGAGAGAATAGTTAAAGGTCAAGCTAGCTTAGTGGCTCAATGGAACTCAGTTGGTTTTATTCACGGCGTAATGAATACAGATAATACCTCCATATCTTGCGAGACAATCGATTATGGGCCATGTGCGTTTATGGACTCTTATGAAGCAAATAAAGTTTTTAGCTCAATAGACCAGTATGGAAGATACGCTTTCTCTAACCAATCACGCGTAGCTCCATGGAACCTAAGCAGGTTGGCAGAAACCATTTTATTTTTAATTTCAAAGAATACGTCAGACGCAATAAAAGTAGTTGAAGAAATTCTTTTTGATTTTGATGAATATTTTAACAATTCTTTAGATATTTTATCATCACGCAAATTGGGGTTTAAAAATAACTCAAAAAAAACAAGCTCGCTTTATTTCGAGTTACTGAATTTAATGGAGGCTGGTAAAGCAGATTTTACCGGGACTTTCAAGTCACTCAAAGCAAATCTAATTAAAGAAGACGACACTATTTTCTTAAATAATTTTAGAAATTCAGATGAGGAGAACCAGCACGCTGTTAGTCAATGGTTAGGCAATTGGAGAAAATTATTACAGGAAAATAGCAAGAGTAAAACCGAGGCAATTGAATTGCTAAGTTCAAGTAACCCTGAGTTTATTATGAGAAACCATCTTGTAGAACAGGCTATTGGGAAAGCAACAAAGGGTGATTTTTCTGATTTTGAGATTCTATGTGATCTTTTAATTACCCCTTTCGAAGTAAAGGAAAATCATGCAACGTTTTATAATGCACCAAGAGATAGCGAAGTCGTGCATCAAACTTTCTGTGGGACATAATGTCTGCAAATAAAAGTTTAAATATTCCAACTCATTATAATAAATTTCACATCCTTATCCACTGGCTAGTAGTTGTCATCATCTTGTTCCAAATGATCACTGGCGATAAAATTGCCTTAGAGTTTTTAGCACTTCGTAATGAGGCCATCACCAACAATGGAAATACAAGCAATAGTCAAATTCATATATTAGGAGGCATATTTATATTTTTACTTATGGCTATTAGAATTTTTCTAAGAATAAAATTTGGGGTCCCTATTCCTACAAAAAAAACAAATGCTATGTTGAAATTTTTATCAACTTTTGTGTATTTGGGGATTTACTTCGTTCTTTTTGCTATTCCTATTACCGGTCTATCGGCCTTTTTAACTGTCAATGTCGATCTGGGTATAGCTCACAAAATTCTAGTTAATATATTATACCTCTTTATAATGGTTCATCTCATTGGGGTTGCTTATCATCAAATTTTTCTTGGGGATAATATTATGCAAAGGATAACCAGCTCGAAATCATAGCTTATTGTTTTCCAGAAACTCCTGCATCTTCAAAAGTGGCCATTTCTACATGACACTTGAAAGCCGCTTTGACTATGGAGGTAGCTAAGGCAGCACCGGACCCTTCCCCTAAGGCCATATCTAGAAGCAAAATAGGCTTTTTGTTTAACATCTTTAGTAGCAACTGATGCCCTGGTTCTTTTGAGGAGTGCCCAATTAAACAATGATCAAGGATATCCTTCCTTTCGAAGAAAATCGGTAATACTGCTGCCGTACAAATAAAACCATCTAAAATTACTGGCACCGAATAATGCTTGGCAGCTACTACGGCTCCACAAATCGCTG
>MDTB01164215.1_pt1 | contig 12812 bp, 1 predicted proteins | sample 811161 | NCBI WGS metagenome assembly MDTB01 (sample SAMN05326650, study PRJNA326480) | marine metagenome | isolation source: seawater | place: Mediterranean Sea | collected 2009 | reverse complement strand
TGGAGAGGTCCCACATGTGCTTTAAAATGTCCAGGATACGATGAAACAAGACAAAATATGTTTGATGTATGTAACGGTCATGGTATTTGTACGTCTGCTGCTTCATGTCAGTGTGAAATAGGCTACACCGGTGAGGAATGCCAGTTTAAATGCCCTGGATTTAAAGAGGGTGACATGAATTTGTGCTCTGGTCATGGAACATGTGAATTTGCAGAGACAGATGCCCGATTCGACGTGTACGATTTTGAACGGGGATTAAGTAATCAGTGTACAAATCATGCGAGGGAAGAAGCATGTAGAGGCTATGGTGAATTATTTAATATACCTGTTATGAACGTGGCATCGACAAAAACGGTGAACGAGGGACTTACATGTACAAAGTTGACCGATAAGGAGTGTTACATGTGGGGACAAGCTCAAGACAAAAATATTGTTGTTGAACACCCTCAATTGATAGGATTATCATCCCCAGTATCGTTATCAAAACAAGAAGAAACTGTTCGGCTGGCAGGCAAAGCGCTGCTGTACCATGATGAAATTATGTTAAAAAAAGAGTTCATTGTACAGGAGAATAAACTAGTATGGGTGTTAGCATATTGTTCCACCAACTCCAACTGCACCAGCAGTGGTCATACCTATGTGAAAATAACAGACGAATTTGATACCGTACGCTTAGGATACTGTAACCAACCAGGCTACGAGGTGATACATACTAACCCCAAATATGCCAAAATTTCACAACGGGAATGCTACGACTATTGTAATACTAACAGTACATACACATCAGGGTTGGTTATCTACGGCGATGATGCTGGTGGGTGCTTTTGTACTCAGTTAGAATGCCCCAGTGCCTACGTAACAAATGGTACCGAAACCCTGACGGTGAATAATGTAATCTATTTTAAAACAACGAAACCTAATGCTATGCCATTTGGTACATCGAGCGCCGTCAACCCTGGTTCAAGCACTTACATACTAGCAAAAGATATGTTTTATCAACACAATATTGAAAAGCCAGAGGGATGCATTTATCGTGTAGAAGATAATTTACTACAATATAACGGTTACGGTGACTTAGTTAGGAACGACGTTGAATGTGGAGCTAATGGATACAATTGTATATGTAAAACATCAGAGATTCCAGATGATTTGTACTGTTCTGAATTGGACATAGAGGACCTGCCATACATGAATGAGCCATGGAGGAATCAAACAAGCTTCCTTTCCCCTTACTTCTTTGCTGAGGAAACGTTTGGTGCTAGACGGACAGAAGTAAGTCTAGATGAATGTATAGAATATGCTGAGTCGGAAGGAACAACATTAGGTAACATGAACACTGGTAGTATTACTAAATTATGCTACACGACTAGGGAGCAGAGTGTAACATACAGTTTCTCATCAAAAAATACAGGTTTCTTCAACGAACCACGCTTAGGTTACAATCGTGTGTGTGATAATTGTGTCATAAATGAAGTTTCTATGTATGCCGTAGGGGTAAATCTGGAAGGTTTCGCTTCCACTCAGGAATGTACAAATTGGGCGATTCTTGTGGGAAAGACAGTTCCTGTAGTTGAAGTAGATGATAATATGAAGCCCCCAGCATGCTATTATAATGGTAATGATGTTTATTATAACAGCAACGGTATCCCTACGTCTGGAAATGCTAATATTGCATGTGCATCTGATGCCGTATGTGTGTTAAAAACAACTGTTGTGAGTAGGAACCAATGGAATACGCATGGATGGGCACCTGAATTTGGATTTGCTTCAGGGAATGGGGTTTCTGGTTCGGAATTCGTTTTTACAGACGGTGGTTTAGCTTACACACACGCAGACGGGGATTTAAAGAGTGCGTCTGGATGGTTAATCATGGATCTAGGTGATACATTTACGTTGAATAGTATAAAGACACAAGGTGGCAAAGGTAAAAAACATTCGTATGGCACTCAACAAGTAGATGGTTGGGTGTCAAAGTATACTGTATCTACATCAACGGATAATGTTACGTACACTACCGTAGGTACTTATAATGGAAATATAGATGCTATTTCTATAGTAGAAAACGTTCTACCATCCGACCTGCTTGCTCGCTACGTGAAACTGGATATTGTTGAATACAGTGGTACAGCTTCCTTAATTCAATATAGTGGGGCTTTGCCCATTTTAAGAGCTGGTATCACCGTTCAAAATACACCTCACACATGTCATTGCGTCGACACTGTTCTTAACAATCCAGCTTTCAACTCACGTATCTACAGTGACCTGTCTGCACCTGATACCAACCATGGTGCGTTAGACGATCCTACAGAAAGTAGCACGGGTTGGACTGGATGGCTGGGGGCAGGAGGAACCGGGAGATATATGGTTATGGATGCTCAACAATCCACATATATCTACGGGGTAATAATACAGGGTGGAACAAAGAACGGACCAAATGGAGCTCAGGGATATGTCAAAAGAGTTTTAGTTTCGGTGTCCATTGACGGTGATGTATACCGTGGTGTAGGTCAATATTATGTCAATCAAGATGGAACTACACATAAAACTATTCACTTCACATCGGAACCAAATGAGCGTGTCTGGGCACGATATGTGAAAATAACCGTTTCCGAAGATCCACCAGACAGCCAGACAGCGCTTTCGACATGTGACTCGTTGGGTCTACCTGAAGACACCATCACTCCCGACACAGATAACAACGAATGTCGTAGTTTAGTTACTCGGTCTAACTACTTGTTGAATGGTAACCCAGCCACACGCTATCCATTGGGTTGTTGCGGTGTCGTTGGTGATGACATACCGTTCACAACCCACCCTTACCATTGTGGAAATACATGTTCCGATGAGGTAGACTGTAGAACAAAATGCACGGCAGACCCAACGTGCGCTGGAATAAGCAAATACCAATTAGATTGGATGCGAATGCCTTCAGCATATGAAGCTAGTCAGTGTAACTACGATATGGGCTCCCATGGTTGTAGCAGTTATTGGGCCAACAGAATAGAAGAACAAGAATTTCATTGGTTTTATGGAAATTCTCAATGTACTCGCTTTCTTCCTACTTCAGGAAGTTGGGGTCATCATTTTCAAAAATCGTGGCAGTTGAACGACGTAGCTTTCAGATCTGGTCCCTCTACAGCATATTTACGAGCAGCAATGTTAGTAGGAGATACCGCTACGATGATAGCACAATGCAATTCAAATGTGCTTCCAAATAATGGCCTAACGTGGGACACATGTGACAGAGAGTGCTTACGTCTGTCAACGCCCGCTGGTTGTTTCAAAAACACACTGAAAAATACAATACTATTCAATACAGTAAGCAACAATAATGATTGCAGCAGTATTAATAATTGTATTGAAAAAGATTACGTATTTCAAGACACACATATACGATTACGTAGTACCTTAGGTACATCCAATTACGTTGTGATGCATACAAAGGGTGGAAAAAAGTACACAGAAACCACAGGTCAATATCTTGGCACCCCTGTCTCTTTAGGATTCACAGACAAGCAAAGTGTAGAAGCATGGTGTACGAACAATGAATGCGTTGGATACCATGAGTATCCATTGGGAGCAGATACTTATTATGCCTTTGAAAAAAGTAATGTTGCCATTAACAGCTTTAACGATGGATATGAAATCAACCCTATTTCATCCACCAACGAAATATGTGATTACCCCTATGAAAATGGCATGGACTCTGGCATTACCATGGTGGAATCAGGATTTCCAGATTTATCCATGACTGCTGAGGAATGCAAAACGTACGCGCTGGAGAACAATTATGCATGGGGTGGTGTAGAAGCCTTAAGGGGTAAAATTTTCGCCACTTACCATACCAGAGAAGTACGATCCCAATTAAGTAACGATTTTGACTCTGATATGTCTGAAGCGGATTGTTTTGTATATGCATCTAGTATAGGGGCGAGCTTTGCACTGGTTAATGATCCTTTAGTCCCACCCCCATATATCAGCAGCAACAGCGATTCAACATTAGATTTTATATTTGACTCAGACTTGCAAATCTTTGCCGGACAAATGCAACAAAATAGGTGTTACTATTCACCCCAACATAATGTAGCAATTTGGAATACTATCAGCAATTTGGCACCAGGCGGAAGGACAGCTTTTGATGCGACAATTATAGCAAAAAATAATCAAGTCTGGCATTTAATCAGAAAAAAATTCTCCAGTGACACCGATACCACACAGGGGTATTATCAGGTTGATGGAACGACACCTGCTAACCTTAATTGGCCTGTTTGCGACGTTACACACACGGTTACTTCAGACTCAACCTGTCCAACACCCGGAAACGCTAATACGACAGATTGGGTGATGACTCAAGTTCCTAATGGCAGAGTGAAATTACCGGATATTCACTTTGCTCGCGGGTGTATTAAATTGGATAAATTTTACGAGCAGACCAACGTCATATACTACAACTCCGATACCGACGTATTCTCTGGTGCTGTTGGTTGTAATCATAACCCGGGATCGTGTTCTCGCACTATTTTGTATGGAGAAAAAATTGAATTTCAAACCACAACAAGATTTTATACTAGTACAGGGCAACGCATTAATAAAGATTTAAGAGATGTTGCCGATAGTTATAAATATGACACCATGGAAAGTAACGGAGTAAACTTACGAGATATATACAAAGAACGGTGCCAACCAACCAAAACACCAGGGTTTGGTGTATTGTATGACGGATATTGTTACGATCCCGATCCATCGTTGGACATACCTGGATTTTTTTATGCCAACACTAGTTTGCCTTCAGACAATGTTACCAAAGCATACCATCGGGGAGCAGACTTGTATGGTCCACATGCTTGTCATAAGAACTACGTGCGAGTTCACACTGGCATGCCTCTCGCTCCTGGTGATCCAAATTTTGTCAACAGAGAGGAATGTATGAAATACGCTGAAAATATTGGAGACGTTTTTTTGGAATATGATACTTCGACTCAGCAAGCTGGATGTTATGAATCTTCTGTGGGGAGTGACAACATAAATACAGTCTGGAACGCTAACTTCGACAATCATAACAATTTAGGATGTGATTGGTTGGCGGGATGCATCCAGAAATACAACGGGTTGGACTTATGCGAGGAAGAATGCGCGGATAATATATTTTGCGAAGGATATTCTTCACAGATGGGAGCAGCGACCTCTTGTAGTAGTGATTGTGTAGATTCGAATGCAGTTCACGGATTTGGCCCCGGAAATGACATAGACCAATGGACAGAACTACTGTGGTATCCCGACAAAGTTCCTCATCATTGTGGAAATTTCTGTACAGATGAATCAGATTGTAACTCAAAGTGCAAGAAAGACGACTCATGTACAGGAACCATCAGTTTTCAAGTGGAGTACAAACATCAAGATACGACACAGCCGTGGTGGATATGGACTGATGCTTCACCTACCTCGCACGGTGTTACTAATTACGACACTCAACCAGCACCTTCTATGACAAAGGATGAGTGTCAACAGTTTGCTGCTGCCCAGTACCCATATACATTTAACGACCGATCAATTGCTGCTCTTGTTGAAGTTACGTCCGGTGCCCCTGTTCCAATCACACAGAAAGAATGTGAACTCTATGCAGCAGCAGATACCAGTAGTTCAGGATTTGCGGGGCAGGTGTCATGGTGTGACGACTTCCCTAGCGGTTGTATATGCACTAACTGCCACGCTGGTGGATTTTATAGATATGTCACTGGATGTAACGAATTTACAACACAACTTGATTGTGGTAGTACATACAGTAGTGCAACACAAATATGTATCCAGCGTTCGACATCAGTGGGTTGCTACAATCAAAATGCGGGTCAATCCCTATCTATCAACACGTGGCCGAAAGGTTGTAGTTATCGCGACACTACTGTCCATGACGCTGATTGCAATACTGTGATTTCACAAGGAGTGTATTGGAATGAGGATTGTGGAGATTGTGCCACTGTCGCTAGTTCAAACGAAAATAGGGTTATCTTTAGAAACATGGTTGACAAAAACCCAACCGTTGAATGGAGGTACGGGAGCAGTATATGTACTAGGCCACATTTAAGACCTAGTGATGGACCTTTAAATAAAGTGATATATGTTACCAGTGGTTGGCCATCTTACCAGATCAATACCTATGCTGAATGTGAACGGCTCATGTACCTCGTAGAGCATTCAACCTCCAGTCCTCCGATTGTGTACGACAACCAAAATCATTTTCCTGGAGGATGCGTGAAGTGGGCGACATGGTATTTCAACACGTTAACGACTCGTCAAGGTCAACAATGTGGATATCAAAATAAAAAATGTGTTGAAGCAGATGTTGATTTCCATCAGTTTTCAACGCACAAATCATTTACCCATCTTTCGAGTGCCGTTAAGACTTATACCTATGGTCCAAAGACTGGTGTACAACCCGTTGAATATATAGAAGTTACGTCCGGTGCCCCTGTTCCAATCACACAGGAAGAATGTAAACTCTATGCAGCAGCAGATACCAGTAGTCTAGGATGGGGGGGTTCGGTACAATGGTGTGACGACTACCCGAACGGTTGTATTCGCTCTAGGACTAATGGTTGGACTTATCATGTCACTGGATGTTCACCCTCGCTGGATTGTGGTAATGTATATAATGGTGTAGCGCTGACATGTATCCACCTTCAGACAGTAAAGGACGAATCATATAGACTTGAACGAGGATCACTACCCACTACTTTTCCATTTAATACAAGTTTTGCCAACATAACAGAGCTTGAATGTTATGAGTTTTGCAAGTCTAGGCAAACTGGATACGTAGGAGCAGAAAGACTATCCGATGGTGGATGTTTCTGCTCTAAACAAGATTGCCCAACTGATAAACGAATTGAACAAGACAATTACGTAACAAAATTTACCCTTCAAAGAGATTACCCTGAATCATCTAATCGTGGGACATGTGTTGAAAAGGGGAGAGGAACAGCTGTGTTGCCGAAAGAATTTTCGGCAGAAGAAAGAGTAGGAGCCTGTGCCGCTTTGTGTAGGGACAAACCAGGGTGTACACATTTTGCTGTCGAAGAGAACGACAACACCATCCTCAACCAAAAGGTAAATTATTTTTGGGACAACAACGGTATGAAAGACGTACTTCCAGACGTGGTTACTACAGGAGCCCGTTGTAAATTGTTTGATACTTGCTCCATCACAAAAACTGATTATACGAGACGATTTACTACATACACGTTGCAAGAGTTGTACGATGCTAGTCTATTGAAACGTTACATAAAAAATCATCCATCAATTTGTGTACGAAATGAGTCATTGACTATTGACTTTGAAGCTAACGCACCAATTGCAAAATCAATTATAAAAAACGCTTACGAATGTACAGATGTGGCCACCAACGGCACATGTGCATCGGTAACAAGGGAATATTGTAAAGTGATTGGTTTATTGGAGAAACATGTCATCAATGTTCCAGAAAAACCAAAAGGATGTTTTACAGAGAATGTTATTATTTACTATAATACATACAATTCTACAAGCAACTGTACTGCTAATAGTCAGTGTGTTTGTGAAGGGGATTCAATCAAAGACAAAAATGGAGACTGTCGCTTGAAAGAAGTGAATCCTATAGTAGTATTGGATCAAGACGGCATAGATGTGGAGTGTCAATATTTACAGTCAGAAAACAAGGCACTGTGTGCACAATGCAACTGCTTCTCTGGCCTTACCTACGGTTTCTGGAGTAACATAATGTGTGATACATGTGCTGTTGGATATGGAAAAGAACAATGTCGTACCATATGTGCTGATTACGACGGTGAAACAGATAAATCTATGTGTGGTGGCTACGGAAAATGCCTCTATGGATCCGAAGTAATTGGAAACGAACGTGTGTTTCAACTCGGAAAGTGCATGTGTGGTCAAGATGACGTTTTTCAAGAACGGGAAGCGTTGGATGAATATATTGTAACATACGCAACAGCAGAGTTATATGTAGGGCGTCCGGAGATAATGGAGCTACAAACAACTCCCATCTTTACGGAATACAGCGCCAAACAATTGTGTAGTTATACTTACAATGACCCTAGATTAATTCCACTCAATCGATATTGTTTCGGTGTTGTGTACAAAGAGCTCTTACAACAATACTTTTTGGACATGGGACAGGCATCATCTACGAGAAAAATATATGATCGATACTACAGTAAAAATGTAGTTAGTTCCACAGCACAAACATTTGAAATCACTAACACTGACTTTCTTCAACGAATAGAAAAAGCTACTCAACCTGTTGCTTGTAAGTCTGCCACTGAAATTTTAGCTTCAGGAAAAGATACATGCAACCACTTCTTAAGTAGCGAAAAAAGTTGTACAAGGTGTGAATCAGGCTGGAGTGGATTTAATTGTAGAAATACGTGTCAACGGTGCTTATTAGGAGGTAATTGCGATGAAACTCCAAGTGAAATAAAGTCTGCAATTTGTGAATGTCCAGCTTCAACTACAGGGCTTTGGCCATACAACTGTTGCCCGGTGGGTTTTCGTGTGGCAAATTTAGTGGAATGGCAAGCTAAATCTCAAAATGAAATCAACCAAATTTCATTAAGTATCGATTACGATGATGAATCAACAAATGAGTTGGACGCTAGCTTTTGGTGTAAACCATGCCCAGGTATTGAAAGTAGTGACTGGTTGAATCCACAAGCTGGGATTAAAGTATGTGGGGATCCGTCAAGAGGAGAATGTGTGCCTGGTGATGGTATAAACGTATGCGAATGCAAAAAAAATATAAATTTTAATACAAAATGGGAGGGAAGAGCATGCTCATGTCACGATGGGTTAGGAGATGCGTTTGTTTCTCATACCTCACCCTATGGGTGCATCATACCTTCCGTGGGATCAGCGAGGTGTCCAAAATTTGGTGAAGACAATGCTTTCGTTTTTGTAGATCCAAAGTTTTACATGTTGGATATGAAATACACATCAGATAAATTAAGAGGGGATTTCGGCGGTGGCATAGCTTTTTCACGAATTGACGGCTATGCTGATCCATGGTCCTATTCAACTCCTATACAGCCTTCCAGATTTAATGATATAATTATCTGGGCGTACAAAGATTATGAAAAAGATTATTATGAACAACCATGGAGAGGTGAAATTACTGTGGACGAAATCAGTGTCAGAATCTTCCCTAGGATGGTCCAGACGGGTGTTGCTCCAACAGTTCATTATGTTTATAATGGACGCTGCGAACAAAGTTCATCGTTGACTGGTACCGTCGTCAATCCTACTCTATGTAGTGAGTTCTGTCAAGATCAAGATGATAGTCATGTAACAGGCTTTGCTTTCAACTCTGTTTCCAACACGTGTGTGTGTGGATATGGTGGATTTGAAAAAATACATGATGGAATGGTTTGCAATACTCCTTATGGTTTACCTTCATATAGGGTGTATGGTATGGATGGTGTAAACCTAACCGACTGTATGCAACGGGCAATCACAGAAAATGCACCGTATGTATCGTTCCGACCGTCTGATAATAAATGTCTAATTGATACTACCTGTGACCCAGAAGATGATGGATATGATGAAGACGATGGAACGTATTGGGAGATCTGGAAAGTAGATTGTCCCACTGGATTTATCCCTGGAGGAGATGGATGGAATTCATATGTTACGGACCACAGATTATCCAGAACAGTTACAAACTATGGTCAATGGAATGTACACATGTTCTTTGATGGAGAAGGACCATGTTATACCGATACTGACTGTGCTGGGACGTTGAAATGCTTTCATAGATTTAATGGTGAGACGAAAGCTGGATATGATGTCACGTCAATTGGCATGGCAGATAATTTTTGCTATGATGATAACACCGTGGCTTCTAATGGAAAGTTAGGTTGTACGCCTATATTGGAAGAAAGTGATACCATGTTTTACCATGAAACGGTAGACGCACAGGATACTCAAACATGTACAGACATGAAATTTGCTACATGGGAATGTAGGAGGTTGAAAAACATTGTTGGAATTAAATACTTTGATTCAACGACACAGCAATATAAGGACAACGATATTGGATATTTTATTCCATGGAGAAAAGATGGTAACAATAACCTTATCATTCAGCGACAACAGTATCCTTGTCCTATCGGTACCTATGGTTCCACTTTAAAAGTACCTTCTTATAATATGCATTCATGTGCCTATTGTAATGTAGGATTTTATCAGGACGAAGTGGGACAAACTTCATGCAAAAAATGTGTTGGTGTACAACAATATGAAAGAGTTGGAGCAATAAGTGGTGGTGACTGTGTGGCATGTGCAGCGGGAAAATATAACACCGGTGACAACACATGCAGTGACTGTCCACCAGGAAAATATGGTCCCAGAGCATTCACAGGAGGTACGGCCGGGATAGGCATCTGTGTAGAGTGCCCTGATGGTACATATGCACATTCAGAAGGAACACCAGAGGTCGAAGATGGTGGTAATTTGGTAGTAGGAGCAACTCCAGTTAGTCCACTATCTGTTGGACGTAGTACATGGGGTTGCGAACCTTGTCCCCCAGGTACATATGGAGATTCAAGTAGTGCTTACAAGCGAACAATGATTACACAGCATAGTTTCGGTGGCCAATGTGGGTATCAATGCGCTGGATGTGGGTCATATTACAGCCAGGAGGATTTTCCATCGTACCCTGGTCGTTCCGCTAGGACAGTTAATACTGCTAAGTGTTTGCTAGTACCAGCGAGTTCTTCCTCCAGTAATCGTTATATTCAGGGTTATTACAATGCATACTGGGGACAAACATCATATTATACATGTCACAACCCAAGTTACTTTTCATGGTGTGGACAAGCAGGAATGTCATATTGTCCAACGTGTCGAATATACTATCCAGGTTATACAGCGCCTGGTTATGCTACTTATGGTATGAATGTATGTGGACCTGCCCCAAATTATGGGACGTCATATTTCGAAGAATGGAATGATCCTGTGGGACAACATACAATGCAAGGATGTAGTATACCAGCAACATTACAACCGTACTATACTCAATGTCATGGTGGAGTTACAGGCAGTATGACTTATATCCAAAGATTGTAAGAAATAAAACTATAAATGTAACATAATAATTTACTATATGAAATATTTACTTTTGTTCCTACTATTTACGTCCATCAATGCATTTAAGACGTTGAATGTTCATGAATGTAAAGAAGAGACCCATGGACCGATGGAATTATATGTTTGCGATCATTTAACACCATACACAAAATATGAATTTAAAGATGCGACAGGTCGCAACAGGGTAAGCATGGGAACGGATAAATATTATCACAATCATGGATATTACACCGCATATTCAACAAGGACAAAAATGTTCATTGGTAAACGGTTATATGACAAGAAGCATTGGTTCAAATTGCGCGAGTCACTTAAAATAAGGTAATAACATTTAATCTTTTCTATTATATAAGTTTTTAGTACTATCACTAAATGGCAGACCAAAACTCAGTATTCCAAATTATAGTACAACAACCTACCCCTCGAGCGTATAAGAATATGTGCGCCGGTAGTGGCTTCTTTATTGATCATAAGTTATACAACGTAAACGAAGGCACCATGTTGACCAACGCACACGTTGTACGATCCGCACAAGATATATTTATACGTTTACCAGCAGCGCACAATACAGATATACGAGCTTATGTGAAGGGTATGAGTACCGATTTGGACATGGCAGTGTTGGAATTTAAACCACCTCAGTTAAAAATGGTAAAAGACTTATTGAACAAAAGGTATGGTATCAATGAAATACCAACGTTGAAGTTTGCGAACAGTGATTCAGTTCATCCACACAGCTTCATTAATCCAAAGCGACCACCAGTATATGCCAGAGGATATCCATTAGGTACTGAATACCAACAAGCTACTAATGGAATTGTTTCAGGCTTAAAACACACACGGTCTCAAGTTTATATTGTGACTACTGCCACCATCAACAGTGGTAACTCCGGTGGCCCATGTGTCAATGAAGCTGGGGATGTAATTGGCATCAATAGTATGAAATTGGTTGCTAAGGGTGTTGAAGAAATAAACATGATTATTCCAAGTAATAGAGTACTACGGACGCTACCGTTGCTAACAAACAATACCGAAAATGATAATCTTATTTATAAAGCGTTAGCACAGCTTATGTTACAGAAACAGTTAGCCAAACTAGGTCAAAGTGCTCCAAATCCTCAAGATATTCAACATGTTGCACATTTAATGGAAGGGATGGAAGATGTAGATTATAAAATTGTTGTTTCAAATTGGAACCAACACAACGTTGGAGGATTTAAGCGTGGAAAAGATGGAGTAGTAACCCCGGTTACTATCTCTGATTGGTATGTAAAACATGTTCACAAGAAAGAGGGAGCACATGCTTTGTTTCAAAAGGTATTCCAACATCTTCATAATAATGAAATTGAGGAAGTTGTTGCAATGAGAAAGAAAGGATTTCAACACTTTAAATGTGTTGAGTGTTTGGCAGAGGACATGGAATGTGGACAGAAACATGAGGAAAATATAATGGATAAAGTTGTGGTTCCACCCAGGCTTGTTGCTATCCCACGGTTAGGATTTACATTTAGTAATTCAACCGGAGAGCAAACATTGAAGTACTACAAGGCTCCCCCACACATTAAGGAAGGAGTTATTATCTCTTCCATCAGTGTGTGTGGTCTGTTTGGTGCTCAAAATTTCTTAGTGGATGATATGTTATATTCAGTTGATGGTGCAAGTATTTCAAATTATGGAGAGAT
>MDTB01118379.1_pt1 | contig 12813 bp, 6 predicted proteins | sample 811161 | NCBI WGS metagenome assembly MDTB01 (sample SAMN05326650, study PRJNA326480) | marine metagenome | isolation source: seawater | place: Mediterranean Sea | collected 2009 | reverse complement strand
TCGCTGGAATTGCTTGACCCGGCCTCAGCAGGTACATCGTCCACATCTGATACCGAAACAATAACACTTCTTGTCGTGGACTCTGTTCCATCACTAACACTCACTTGAATCTCGTAGTCATTCATTGCGTCTGCATCTGATGGGGCCTCATAGTCTGGTGCGGTGTTGAAGGTGATCAATCCGGAATCATTGTCGATCGAAAAAAGGGCTGCATCCTGCCCACCGGATATACTCAGCGTCAAGGTATCACCAGAATCAGCATCAGAAGCTACAGCGGTCAGCACATTCATTTGATTCTCTTGGACAGTGACTGTGGAGGATATATCAATTGCAGGAGCGGTATTGGCGGGCTCCGAAACAACTTGTAATGGGACATTGGGCGGCTGGCTATTATTGCCGCCGCCTGATCCCCCTCCGCATGCAGATACAAAAAGGCAACACATCCCTAATACAGTAATTCTCAATGCCTGATTTTTCATAATCCCTCAATATTTACATCACCTCTAAAAAGCAAACTGAACCCCACGACTAGGAGGGTCCAATGTTAAAAATTACATGATGCGCGCTAGGGGTCAACAACTGGAAAACTTTCCACCATAGAACTGTGGGCATAGCAATAGTACGCAACAGAATCGCCAGTATATTCGATGGGTACTGTAAGGGTTATCGACTGCCCAGTTACTATCGATCCTACACCCTCCAGTTTGGTAAATCGATCTACGGCTACATCCCGCGTTGAGGTGCTAGATAGATTAATAGCTGGATCAACTCTCCTCCATCCGTCACTAACGCTATAATTGCCTGAAATATTAAATGGGTGAGACGATCTGACTCCAGCTGCAATAAATTTGTAGGTGGACCCTCTTTGTAAAGTCAACGTTTTTGATGCCCCATTTGCAGTGTCACTAAATAAATAATATGGGGATGAGAAACCGATATCTCGAACATATACGTCGATCTCTTGGACTACTGGAATTTCGTCTTCTTTTTCGAAGTAGAGGTTATCAAGGAATACAGTTCCATCACCCTCGACCTTGAACTGGAATACCTCCGTCAGATCAACAACACTACTAAACTCCGTCAAGGGAATATCAACACTCACCCACTTCTGCGTCTCCACCGGCAAACTGTAAGAAGTTTCCTCTCCTCTACTAATTAGGAAGAACTTGATCTCCGTAGAATCCGCCGTCCAAAAGTCAACATGTACACTCTTATAACTCGATACATCCTGATCGACCCCGTCCGCACCACCAAGGTTCGTACCCTGATAGTTCAGACCTGAATACTTCAACACACTACCACCATCAATCGTCTCCGTGCCCACAGCCGTAGCCTGACCCCAGTTCGGATTAAAATTGGTATCCGCCAGATCCGTATACGCATCACTAAACACCGAAATCACATTCGAAGTATCCGCCGAAGGTGTCGGTGCAGACGTGCTCGGGGCCGTAGGAGCAGACCTCTCAAAATAAATATTATCCAAGAAGACCGTTCCATTACCCTCAAACTTCAATTGGAAGACCTTTGTCATGTCAACAACATCGGTAAACGTACTCACCGGTATATCAACACCTGTCCACTTGCCCGTCTCAACAGCGAACGTATAAGGCGTCTCCGCAGGACCCGTGCTGATCACTGACAATTTGAGCTCCGTCGCATCTGCCGTCCAGTAATCGACATGGACCGTCTCGTATGTCGAAAGATCCTGCTCGAACCCTTCTGCACCACCAAGGTTTGTGCCCTGGTAGTTCAGACCCGAATACTTCAACACACTACCACCATCAATCGTCTCCGTACTCACAGCCGTAGTCTGACCCCAGTTCGGGTTAAAGTTGGTATCCGCCAAATCTGTATATGCATCACTAAACACCGAAACCACAAAGGCCGAATTTGCATTGGGCGTCGGAGCAGAAGTTACCGGAGCAGATGGCGCATTCGTCGAAGTATAGGTGATCTTTGGCGCCTCAGACTCACCGCCACCTGCCTGCGATGACAATACCTCATACGCGTTCCAACCCACACTATAGGAATCTTCAAAACCCTTGTTCATGCGGAATATCACATACAGACCCGCCCCATTACCTCCATCATAAACAGAGTTCAGATAATCCGCTAAAGCCTTATCGCCACTGGCAGAAGTAGGAACATAGGTCGTGTTCCCTGTTGGCGTACTCAGCGTCAAAAAGCTCTCCTGAATGATCGTCCCTGCCTCTGTTGGCGCAGTGCCCGCAGGACCTATATACCAGTCACTAAGGGCTAATGTAGGGCTAGCACTTGAACGTACCGCCCAAAGATCCGTATCAAAATCAGTCGAAGTACCCCTCTGATTCAATAATACGGCAAGCGATGCAGTGTCGAAGGGATTCGACACCGCACCAAGGTTCGGCAACTGGAACACCATGAGACCAACACCCATACCGTATTCACTATCGCTATTATTAAACTCTCCAACCTGATACTTCCATGAATCCATATCTGTTAACTGGAAGGTCGTCGCAGAACCCGGCTCTCCATTCGCAGCCCCAGGAGTATCAGTTAACTGTGCGCCGCGTGCCTCAATCATCCCATCAGCAATTTGCGAATATAGCGTATAGCTCACAGCATCAGAGGAACCTCCACTATCACCACTGTCGCCGGAGCCAGAATCACTGTCTCCTGATCCCACATCACTGGAATCACTAATGTCCTCACTATCCGAGAGCCCCCACTGCGCCAGTGAACCTCCTTGATTATCAACGAGGTTCACAAGGTGGTCAGGAGACAGCGTGGAGCTCCCCTCTGGCGCACTCCAGCTACCGTTCACATCGCCTAGTAAGACGCCAACAATATTTACATTACTCTGCTGCGGAAAATCAAAGTTAGCCCCCAATGAATCCCAAACAACAGACGATGAATTCGTCTTGAACTGACCTGTGCCTGAGTTGGCTGCCTCGTCCCAGAAATCATAATTTTCAGCAATAAACGCCCATCTCCGAGGTTCTGCTGAATCCAAATTTACCGCCATCTTTAAGATAGCCAGTGCGTCTGCGGAGGTAACTCTCCCATCACCGGTAATATCGGCTGCGATGTATTGGTAGGGCGATACCGGAGGGGTAGTCGACGGGCCGGAACCATCTGGATCTTGATTCGGGTTTATGCCCACTGCAATTTTCAAAGCCGCAAGCGCATCAGCAGAGCTTATGACGCTACCAGATTCATTGTTAGAGATAGGCTTATTTGCTGTAAGCGTGTTACTTCCTTGCTGAGTTATAGTAAGGTCAAACTCACCCAAGTTATTGCTCACGGACTGTTGCGTCACTGTCGAATCGGCACCACTCGAAATACCTATGCTTACTTGCTCAAGAAGACTTTGACTTTTCCAGTGATAGACGAGCCCTGACGCATTGAGTGCTCCTTCATATGAGCCGCTGGCTTCCCCATTGGAGTCTAGATCGTCATTTGAAATGAATTGAACATCCTTGATGATTACTGATTGATCTCTATCTCTGATTTTAAGGATCACAGAGCTGTATGTTTCATCAGATGGTCGTGCCGGTATGTTAATTGTGTAGGTTGTCTCAGACTCCCCGCTAACGGTCACGTTCTCAGAGTCAAACTGCGGCTCAGTATTTGGCCACGCTTGTGTTTCGAAGGTAAAACCGACTGACACATTTTCTCCCCCGGGTGGGATAGACCCAGTAAATGTAACTGAACCACCATCGGTAAACGTTATGGGTATGATGGAATTGTTTGTATTCTCAAAGCCAGCCCAGTTTTGCGCACTAGCTGGCCACATGAATGTGTTTTCATCCTGTGTCGTTCCGTCAAAGGGCTTCCAGATAGCAAATCTAGAGTTTTCCGAATCTGACGAGTCTCCAGTGCTGTCACCAGTGGAGCTACCGCCTTCAGCAGAAGTGATACGGACATTTTTGATTACTGCGGCCGAATTTTGATCATTGAGATAGAAGATGAGAGAACTGTAAGTGTTGGCGCCATCTTGAGCTGGTATCGCAATCGAGTAGCTTGACTCAGCCTCACCGGTTATCGTGACTGAGGACGTATCGAATGCCGGTTCGACGTTTGGATGCGGAAGACGCTCGAATTTAAAGCGCACGCTGACGTCGCCTCCACCAGAGGGAACGGCTCCTGTGAATGTGAGCTCACCACCGTTGGGAAACCTGAAAGGATATAGTGCGGTGTTTTGATTCGCAAAACCTGCCCACTCCTCTGCGTTTGCAGGCCAAGTGAAAGTGTCGGTGCTGGCATCATAAATAGCGCCGCCAAAAGCTTCTGAAAAATCAGCAACTACTGCGGTTCCAGGTTCTATTACATTAACTGTACGCGTGATCTGAGTCGCAACGTTATCTGAGGCATCAGTTACATCATAAGTTACTGTGTAACTACCGATCTTGGAAGTATCAACAGCCGATGAGTCAACTATTACCTCTTCACCAGTATCCGAAGTCGCCCCCAAATCATTATAAGTACTATTGAGATAGATGGAGATACTGTCTCCACCTGTAAGAGTTATGATCGGTGCAACAGTATCCTCTCCCGCTATTACTTTTGAGACTGTCCAATCGTCAAGTATTATCCCTTTCGTGCCATAAGTATTCGCGCCGGAGCGAAAGAGGAGGTAATACGTGCCGGGCTCCGAAATGGCAAACTGCCCTGGAGTGGCGGCACTATCGCATCCTGACGCGATAGCTTTGCCTGAGTATTTTGTTACAGAAGGACAACTGGACGTGTCGAAAGCTCTAAGCACCCTTTGATCACCAAAATATTCACTGTTGGCTTGCGGCTCATCTTTACCAACATAAACTTCGCCCCAGAGCCCATCGATATCCGCGTAATCCAAATGCATATCAAATTGATATTTGCCTGACGCCAATTGCACAGAGGTGTAAATACCCATGTGCTTGGTCCATGGACCGGCTACCGTTTCACTGAACGTCACTTTTCCATCATTGATGGTAACCACACCATTCCCATCAACATCAGTCCCATATTGGTTTACGACCGTCCAGCCTGTTGAGTCATCGAAGGAGCCATTCGTGAGAAGACTGACATTTTCCACATAAGACGATTCAACGTTCACTGTCCTAGTGATTTGTGTAGCATCATTGTCGTCGCTGTCAGTCGCATTGTAGGTAACAATATAGGTGCCTGCTTTTGATGTGTCGACTGCAGATGAATCTATGACAACTTCTTCTCCAGAATCGGTGATTGCTCCAAGATCGGTATATATGCTGTTTAGATAAACGGAAATAGTCTCAGCACCTTTGAGAGAAATAATGGGAGCAAACGTATCGGACACATTAAAGAGTGTCCAATTATCAAGTATTACCCCCTTTGATCCATAGGTATTTGCGCCTGACCGAAACAACAAGTAGTAGATGCCAGACTCCGAAATCGTAAACTGTCCTGGATTCGCACTCGAATCACAGCCCGATTCAGAGGCCTTTCCTGAATATGTAATGATGGAACTGCAGTCCCAGGAGTTGTAAGCCTTAATAACTTGATGATCTCCGCTATACTCACTATTCGCCTGTGGCTCTGATTTTCCTATGTAAACCTCACCCCAAAGCTCGTTAATGTCGGCATAATCCATATCCATGTCGAACTGATAAATGCCCGGCTCGAGCTGGACAGACGTATAAATACCCATGTGCTTGGTCCAAGAACCAGCAACAGTCTCACTAAAAGTAGCTGTACCATTTTCGATGGTAACCACCCCGTTACCATCGACGTCCGGACCATATTGGCTGACAACAGTCCATCCAGAGGCGTCATCAAAACCGCCGTTGGAAATTAAATTCGGGGCCTCATCAGCAATGGATTGAGTTGAAAAAATGGCTCCCAACATCATGAAAAAAATGTAACTGTAAAACAACCTGTATGAGTGAGCTTGGTTGGAACAAAGACGCGTTGATTTCCCCATAATTTATATGATCCAAAACTTGTTAATTGTTATACGTTAAATTAGATGCCTTCGATAGATTTTTTTCACATTCGATCGATCAGCATTCATTACATTTGACCGATAACCCCATAAAAATGCAAACAATGAGATTTTAAAAAAAAACCTCACGCAGGTAAAATATAATAATCTTTTGTTTTGTATACATGTTTGTGACGAGAGTATATCAATGATTATTGCATCCCGCGTAAAAAAATTATTTGAATTACATCGTAAAATCAAGTTCAACGAAAGCACCCATTTTGAAACTAATGATCAGCGATCATGTCCTTTGATATTACGTATTTTTTTCATCTGTTGAAAAATTTGATATTTGCTAAGGTTACTTCTCATAACGCGTAATGTTTTAATAACCTTATAGTTTCGCTATTAGATTTGAATCGAGAATTTTTTGGACGTCAGAGGATGGGTTTTGAATAAGAATTCTAATGTGCCTTACAGTGGGGCTGAGAAAGATAGTGAGTATATTACTCGGAGTGAGGTCCGGACATCAGGGCGAGCGGTTCGCCCACGAGATTCATCGACACTTATCTTAGTGAGAACAGATGGAGTTGAACCTCGGCTTTTGATGGGAAAGAGATCATCAAAACATAAGTTTATGCCAAACAAATTTGTGTTTCCCGGTGGCGTTGTGGATCGCAGCGATAGTCGGGTAAAGGTGCCATTAGGGTTGCAACCGGAGGTGTTAGCTAGATTGAGAAAGGGATGCAGTGAATCGAGGGCTAGGGCCTTGGCTATCGCTGCGATTCGAGAGACCTTCGAAGAGACTGGCTTGGTAATCGGTACGAGAGAGCGAAGTGTGTGGGGAACTCATTCTCCAATTTGGAAAAAGTTTCTTGATTGGGGTGTAAATCCAAGTGTACATCAGCTCCAATATATAGCTCGCGCAATTACTCCCCCTTACCGAAATCGCAGATATGACGCCCGTTTTTTTATGATGTTTGCTGACTCATTTATCCTCCAACAAAGTTTGTCGGGAGTTAAGTCTGATGAGCTTTCTCATATCTGTTGGGTCACCATATCAGATGCGAGAAAACTCAATTTGCCACACATTACGAGAGTTGTTCTTGATGAAGTGGAGACTCGCATAAAAAAACAGACAGTATTTGAGGATCCAGGACCTTTTATTCATTTTCGCCATGGTAAGTTGGTCAGAGAAAGGCACTAGTATGGCTAACGATTAGTACCAATATTCTTTAATCCATGTTGCAGGTTCAAATTTTCGATACCACTTTCCGCTTTCCCCGACTACCGCATTGTGTGGGTCTGGCTTACCGTGGAATATAATGAACCTTGCGTCGTGAGGAACAGCAGTTTCTCGGGAAGTGATAAATGAAAATGGCTTCACGCAGTGCCGTTTGAAGCTCCGACACCAGCTGTCTGGCCAGTAGGAAAGCGCTTTTTTGCCAATTAATCTTGCAGAAAGGTATTCTTGTTCATTTCGATAGACCTTTTTTATGTCCTCATATTTAGTTTCAAATTCATTAAGAATATCCGGATGGGAGCCAATTTCAAACCGATAAACGGAGGAGTTCCCTGTTCCATCACGCTTTACCCAGTCCCTTATGATGACAACGTCACCAAAATAATCAAAGAAATCATCAAGTTTTCCAGTGATAATTAAATCTAAGTCCAGACAGAGGACCTGTCCCTGGAGGTCATAAAGTTGCTCCGAGAAAACACCTAATTTATTCCAGCCGCGCTCGGGCCCACTCAACTCAGCTTTGAGGGTAGGGAGGGGATAATGACAAATTTGTGACTCCAATCCATCCGGGTCATCGGTTAGGCAGGCAAATCGGAAAGGCCGACAGAGATTTCGTTTGACCATAGAGTAGAGTCGGTTTACATATTCTGCTGGATATTTCGTCCCCCATTTCATGCAAAGCACATTCACTCTCTCTTTGTCCACGACAGGCTCCTTAGTAGGCAAAATGTGATGATCACATATTTTTGATATATCTTCGAGATGTTATAAAATAGGTTCAGTATCTTGGACATAAGTTGATTAAAAACTCTCATGCGGGGTTTGGGTCGTTATGAAAAAATTTAAAATTTTTCGTCCCAAGGTCTGATATCTAGTTCAAACGTCCAAGTGGTTTTTGGCTGGTTATACAGTGCAACGTAATTTTCTGCGAGGTCCTTAGGTTTAATTATCCCTTGATTCATATTACGCATCTCATAATCTGGATGATTTTCGCGGATCCAAGGGGTGTCTACTGCGCCGTCAATAACCACATGAGCCACATGAATATTCTGTGGCCCGAGTTCTCGTGCCATGCTTTGTGCGAGAGCGCGGAGCCCGTGCTTCGCGCTTGCGAACGCAGCAAAGCCAGCTCCTCCACGTATACTTGCGGTGGCGCCTGAAAACAGGATCGTTCCGCGTCGGCGTTGGGTCATATATCGAGCCGCCTCGCGACCGCTCAAGAAGCCGGCATAACATGCCATCTCCCATATTTTATAAAATTTTCGACTGTCTGTTTCTAGAAGTCTCAGTGGTACGTTACCCCCTACGTTAAACACTAGCACTTCAATAGCGCCGATTTTCTTTTCAATATGAGAGAATAATTCTGTTACAGCATCTTCTTTCCGCGCATCGCAGCTAAACCCATGTGCAATAACTTCTTTGGAATTCAATTCGTTTAGCAGTGGATCCAGTTTCGCACCATTGCGGCGAGCCCCACAAACGATAAGGCCCTCGTGAGAGAACCTTCTCATGAGGGCCATCCCTATGCCGTCTCCCGCCCCGACTACAAGCGCCACCTTTTTTTTATTTCCCATCTTTTAGTCCTAGCTCTAAGTGAAGTAGTTTGTCAAAAGACAATGATAAAGCTGAAAGTTTCTGATTACCAAATACCATAGAAAAAAATCTGTTATCATCGTTTCCCACCAATAAGAGTTTTCCATGATCTTATTGGTCTAGGTGTTAAGGAAAGCTTGGACAAGTTCGCTCTGGAGAAATTAGCATAATGAAAACATCGGATACAGTCTCGGTAAAGAATGAGGAAAGTGTTGCATTAATCACGATTGAAAATCCACCAGTTAACGCGCTGAGTCACAATGTTCGCTCCGGCGTGGAAAAAGCTATTGAGCTTGTGACAATTGATGATTCGGTATCATCAATTGTCATCTACTGCAGTGGGCGGACGTTTTGCGCTGGTGCTGACATAAACGAATTTGGCTCCCCAATGCAAGAACCCGTTCACTCACAGTTACATGATTTGATGGATAGTGTAAATAAACCCCTAATTGCGGCCATCCACGGAACCGCTTTAGGCGGCGGTCTTGAGCTTGCACTTTCCTGCCATTATCGGGTGGGAATGTCGACATCGAAATTAGGTCTTCCGGAAGTGCAACTTGGTATCTTACCGGGGGCAGGGGGAACCCAGCGTTTGCCGAGGCTTGTCGGGCCCAAGAAAGCACTTGATATGGTGGTTTCTGGAATGCCGATTGGTGCAGAAGAGGCGCTTGATTGTGGTTTGCTCGATAAATTGGTGGATTCAGATTTGCTCTCTGAAGTGATGCAGTTTGCTCGGGAAAAAGGAATGTCCAGCGACAAGCATATCCGGGTTCGGGATAGGGGCGACAAGTTAAAATTAGTAGATCAGAGTATTTTCTATGATGCTAGAAAACTTATCTCACGCCGTGCTCGCGGATTTATCGCCCCAGAGTATAACATCCGCTGTGTTGAAGCCGCTGTTAACGAGCCTTTTGACGAGGGAATATCGATTGAGAGGGATCTAGTAATGGAGCTGATGGGAGGTGATCAGGCCAGAGCTCAGCAGTATTTTTTCTTTGCGGAGCGTCAAGCTGCCAAAATAGAGGGATTAAACAGGGAGATTAAGCATCGGCCGATTTCCACGGTTGGAGTCATTGGGGGTGGCCTCATGGGTGGCGGCATATCCATGAATATGGCAAATGTAGGCATTCCGGTGACTCTGATCGAGACTAATGAGAAAGCTCTTGAAAAGGGCCTCGAAACTATCCGAAAAAATTATGAGAGCTCTGCAAGCAAAGGACGAATTTCATTTGATGTGGCGAAGCAGCGTTGCGAGCTAATACAAGGATCTTTGGATTTGGGAGACCTGAGTGATTGTGATTTGATTATAGAAGCAGTTTTCGAGGAAATGAGCACAAAAAAGAATATTTTTTCGTCTCTTGATTCAATTGCGAAGCAGGGTGCAATTCTCGCATCGAACACATCGGCACTGAACCTTAATGAAATTGCTAGTGCGACGACACGGTCAGAGTCGGTGATTGGGCTCCATTTTTTTTCCCCTGCAAATATTATGAAACTATTGGAAGTGGTTCGAGGTGAGGATACGGCAGATGATGTAATTGCGACCTGTATGAGCTTTGCAAAACTGATTAAAAAGGTGCCCGTGTTAGTTGGCGTATGTCCTGGATTTGTGGGAAATCGTATTCTCCACTATCGTCAGGCTCAGGCTAATCAACTTGCTTTAGAGGGAGTCCCAATCCAGCAGATAGACCGCGTGTTATATGAATTTGGTTTTCCAATGGGGCCTTTCCAAATGGGGGATCTTGCGGGCCTAGATTTAGGGTGGAGTGCCGAAAGTTCTAATCACAGTGATATAAGGGATCGTCTTTGCGGATTGGGTCGTTTTGGGCAAAAATCCGGTAGTGGATTTTATGACTATGAGGGGCGAAAGCCGATCCACTCGGACATAGTTTCCGAGGTAATCAAAGATTGCGGACGCTTACAGGGAATTGAACATAGGGATTCAAGTGATAATGAGATTTTAGATCGGTGCCTATTGCCTATGATAAATGAAGGTGCAAAAATTTTAGAGGAGGGAATAGCGACTCGCGCCAGCGATATTGATGTGGTGTATGTGTATGGTTATGGTTGGCCGCGTTACACAGGAGGGCCTATGCATTACGCCAATTGTATTGGCCCCAAAAAGGTGATGGAAAAGCTCCACCATTATAGAGAAATCACGGGAGACGATTTCTGGACTCCATGTCAGTTTTTGGTTGATCTTGTGGAAAGCGAAAGCCTCTTTACTTAACTCAGGTATGGTTTTGAGACTAATCACGAAAGGCTAGAAAAAAAATTTATTGCTCAAAAGGACCTAGGCGTTCTAAATAGATACCAGAGTGTTGGTTATGATTAGGCCGAGTGGCTTATGGTTATCCAGAATTAACGATCACGACGTCTACTTCAATAGCAGAAATTACCCTTTCAACGGTGTTACCACGTAAGTTTTTAACTTGTCCTGACTGTCCCAGAGTGCCTACGACAACAACATCTGCACTGAGCTCTCGCGCAACCTTACCAATCACTTCGTCTGTGTAACCCTGGACAACATGAATTTTGCTTGATTTTAACTCAGCCTCACGCGCCAAAATTCCTCTGTCGGGGTAGGACATAGAATCCATGTAGGCATTTATAACGTGAAAGTCGGCGTCATAGGACTTTGCAAGCATACGTCCCTTAGTTAGGATTGACTTGTTAAGCTCTTTTTGTCGAGGTCTTCGCGCCTGAAAATTTACAGCCGCTAAAACGACCTTTCGTTGTCGACTGCCGCCTGCCCTCACTAGTACCACTGGACAAAAAGCACGCTTTAAAAGCTTCCATTCAAACTCTGAGAAGTAAAGGCGCCTGTTGACTTTTGGCTTATTCGCCGGCACAAGGATGCGAGAGGCATTGAACGCCTTTGCGGATTGTATTACGGCTTTTTGCCAGTGCTCGGCCCATGAAATCTCGATTTGGTACTCTATTTGTGCCTTTTTTAGCGGCTTATGAATCTTCTCCTCAAACCACGAGGTGTCCCTAGTGATGTTTGTGTTGTTGATACTGGTATCAGAGTTGCCAGCGTCGACAGCCACAAAAACACACATTTTTGGTTGGATATCCATTAGCTTTGCGGTTGTAATGGCCCGCTCTAGCGCTACGTGGTCATTGATCGTTGGATCAACTACAGCAAAAAAGTTTTCAGCGGTCATAGAAGTTTCCAAGGGTTTTTCCGGTGTTTTAAAGCATACCAATAATGATATAAATATTTGTAAAATAATGCAAACAAGTGATGACTGTGATAAGAACATTTTTTTTTTACAATCGAAAAAATGATGAAATTTCCTTATAGATCATTACATGAGAATTCGAGCTAGAGGGAATCTGATGTTAAGACGTATAATAGCCAAGCTGACTTGCTGGCAGTTGAATTATAAGGAGATAAATCTTGAGTATTCGAACCCGTATCGCGCCCTCGCCAACTGGAGATCCGCACGTGGGGACTGCTTACGTTGCTCTCTTCAACTTGGCATTCGCCCGAAGCCAAGGCGGCAAATTTCTGTTACGGATTGAAGATACTGATCGCCAGCGCTCTACACAAGCGTCCGAAGATAAAATTCTACAAGCCCTTAAGTGGTTGGGGCTTGATTGGGACGAGGGTCCTGATATCGGAGGAAAATTCGGACCCTATCGACAAAGTGAGCGTTCCGATATATATCGGAAATACGCATGTCGGCTTGTTGAAGAGGGTAATGCCTTTCGATGTTTTTGTTCTGCAGAACGTATTGAAGAGGTTAGGAAATCTCAAATGAAAAACCGACAACCTGTCGGTTATGATGGACATTGTCGTAACTTAGAGTCTTGCGAAATTGAAAGGAGGATCTCTGCAAAAGATCCGTTTGTAATACGTATGAAGGTGCCTCGGCATGGACAGTGCGTATTCGATGACATTTTGCGGGGTACTATTTCGATTGATTGGAGTCAGATTGACTCTCAGGTTTTACTAAAATCTGATTCCATGCCTACATACCATCTCGCAAATGTGGTGGATGATCATCTGATGGGAATTACCCATGTCATCAGAGGTGAGGAGTGGATTAAT
>MDTB01040084.1_pt1 | contig 12813 bp, 11 predicted proteins | sample 811161 | NCBI WGS metagenome assembly MDTB01 (sample SAMN05326650, study PRJNA326480) | marine metagenome | isolation source: seawater | place: Mediterranean Sea | collected 2009 | reverse complement strand
TTAAAATTCTTACAAATAAAAAAACTAATCTTAATTTAGAGAGAGTAAAAGAACCAATTTTAATTGCGAGAAATATTAGCCCATTAGAACTAATTTCTTTAAGGAATGAACTTAAAGGCTTAATATTAGAAGATGGTTCTGTGGGTAGCCATACTACTATTGTATGTAGAGCTTTAAATATACCTTTGTTAATCCAAACTAAAGATATAATAAATAAGTCATCAAATGGGGACGAAATAATTATAGATGCTGATCAAGGTGTAGCTCATTTAAGACCTGAAAGTCCAATTTCTAAATCATATATTAGCAAATTAGAATTGAGAACTAAAGCCAAAAAGTCATTTCGAATTTTAAGAAATCTTGAATCAAAAACTCTCGATAATAAGAAAATTTTATTAATGATGAACGCTGGCTTGATGGCAGATTTGCCCTCACTAGAAGAGTCTGGAGCTGATGGTGTGGGTTTATATAGAACAGAATTACAATTTTTAATTAACAATAAAGTGCCTAAAAGAGCAGAACAAGCTAAAATTTATTCTCAAGTATTAGACTCAGCTGGATCAAATCCTGTTTTCTTTAGAACACTAGATATTGGAAGTGATAAAATACTTCCAACTATTTCACCAGAAATAGAACCAAATCCAACTTTAGGTTGGAGAGCTATACGCCTTACACTAGAGAAAGCAGGTGTTCTTAAAATGCAAGTTCAAGCCTTAATTAGAGGATCTAATGGTAGAAGTTTAAATATAGTTATTCCTTTAGTTACTGAACCTGATGAATTCTGGAAGGCAAAAAATATTATTTTAGAGGAAGTTAATAAAGAAAAAAGGAGGCACAGAAAAGTACCTAGTTCAATTAAAATAGGAGCAATGTTAGAAGTACCTAGTCTGGCATTTGCACCTGAATCATTTTTTAAAAATGTGGATTTTCTAATGGTAGGTGGAAATGATTTAAAACAGTTCTTTTTTGCTGCAGACCGAGAAAATGAAAAAGTTAGAAGAAGATATGATGTATTAAGTAATAGTTTCTTATCATTTCTAAAATTAATCATAAGTAAAAGTGAAAAATTTGAATTACCACTCAGTTATTGTGGAGAAGATGCCGGTAAACCAATAGAGGCTTTGGTACTTTGTGCCTTAGGTTTTAAAACTTTATCTATGCAACCTAACTGTATCGCTCCAGTAAAGTCCCTTTTAAGAAGTATAAAACTCCTTAAAGTAAAGGAAATTGTGGATAAAACTTTAGAAGAAAATTTTGAGCCTGTCAGAAAAAAAGTTACTCGATATTTATATGACATAAATTATAATCAATTAAACTAGGAATTAGCAATAACTACTAAAATTTTTGCACTTTCCCTTCTAATCCTTTAAAAGAATTTTTCTCTAAGTCAATTAACAAAATCCTTTTTGAATCAGTTGGAGAAGGGAAAATTATTTTTTTATCTTTTTGCTGATAAAACCCAAAATTTTTATAATAATCAATATCACCAATTAATAATGCTCTTTTCCAACCGTATTTTTTTGATTTTGTAATTGAGTAATTAATTAAATATGAACCTATACCCTCACCCTGATAAACTGGATGAATTGCTATTGGTCCAATTAAAAGGGCCAAATTCTTTCTATTACCAATTAAAATGGGCCAATGTCGAATTACACCAACAACATTACCATCCGTATTTTTTGCTACAAAACAAAGTGTTTTTATTTTAGGGACTTCATTTCTTAGGGAATATGAACTCAGATTAAATCTATTTGGCGAGAAAACCAAATCTAGTAAATTCTCAACACCATCTTCATCATTTTGAGTTTCATATTTAAATTCAAGCATGACTAATAAATAATATTTTTAATAATTTTTAATTCTGATATGTAGTTATTTAACAGAAAATGATATGTATTAAAAGTTAGACAACAAAAGTATAACTAATTATTGATTTTATATGAAAGTAACAAAATGTACTATAACCCAGAGGAAGGGCATAAGCTACCACATGACCCATTCAAAGCAATTATTTCTCCTAGACCCATAGGTTGGGTTTCATCTATTGATAAAGAAAAAAATGCAAATCTTGCACCCTATAGCTTTTTTAATGCGGTTGCCGATACTCCCCCCATGATAATGTTTTCAATTACAGGTAAAAAAAAGAATTCATCATTAAAAGATTCTCTAAATAATATTAGAGAAACCGAATGCTTTGTTGTAAATATTGTAAGTAAAGATCTTTTGAATCAAATGAATCAAACATCAGGAAATTATCCAAAAGATATTGATGAATTCATGTTGGCAAAATTAGAAAAATCTAATTGTGTTAATATAAATGTCCCACGTATTACTAAATCACCAGCGTCCTTGGAGTGCAAACTGTTTAAGGTTTTAGAGCTACCTGGCTTTGATAACAACATCATTATAGGAAAAGTTGTTGGTATACATATTAATGATAAAATTTTAAAAAATGGCATATTTGACGTATTATCTTATAATCCTGTTGCTCGAATGGGTTACAAAGATTATACAATAGTGGACGATAAATTTGAATTGGAAAGACCAAGATAGTTATAACTTTTTATTAAAATAACACGCCTGGATTTAGTATATTTTTGGGATCAATTACAGATTTTATTAATTTCATCATGTGAAGTTTGCCAGAGTCTTCAATTTTGTGTAATTCATTCTTTTTTAATCTTCCAATCCCATGTTCCGCGCTTATTGAACCAGAATATTTAGCTACCAAATCATTTATAATATTTATTATATCTATCCTTTTTTTTTCCAATTCCATTCTTACATTCTCTGAAAGTGGGAAAATATTATAATGCAAATTACCATCCCCTACATGACCAAAACAATTAATTAAAATATCTTTAGAAAATGATAAAAGAGTTTGATCTAACTTTATAATAAATTCAGGAATTTTTTCTAAAGGAACAGATATATCATTTGAACAAATAGAACCTTTTTCTCTATTTGCAGCTGGAATTAATTCTCTTATATTCCAAAATTTATTCCTTTGACTAATACTATTAGCAAAAAAGACTTCTAGTATTCTGTCCTTTAAGATCAAATCATATAATGATTTCTCTAATATTTCTTTTAAACTTATTGATCCTATATTAACATCGATCTCCATTAATATCATCCAATTTGTCTTTTTTGTAAATGGATTATCAATTATAAATCCTAAATCATTGATAAAATCAATTGCTGTAATTTTTATTAATTCAAAAGCTAAGATTCTTTCTTGAAAATCGTTATAAATTTTTTTAAAGATAAATAAAACGTCTTCCAGATTATTAACTGAAAAAAAAACTGAAATAGGATCTTTGGGAATAGGAAATGTCTTCAATATTGCTGAAGTAATAATTCCTAAAGTTCCTTCTGATCCAATTAATAGATTTTTTAAATCAAATCCCATATTATTTTTTTTAAGGGATTTCATAGATGACAATATTTTACCACTAGGTAAAACAGCCTCTAATCCTAAGCACAAATCTCTAATGTTTCCGTATTTAATTACATTTAACCCACCTGCATTAGTAGCTAAATTTCCTCCAATTTGACATGATCCCTCAGAAGCTAGAGATAATGGAAAAATTCTTCCATGATTTAAGGCTAAAGATTTAATACTTGAAAGTATAGCACCAGATTGTACGTCTAATAAATTACTATTTTTTGAAAATTTTATTTTATTAAGTTTTTCTAGAGATAAAGTTACTTGATTATTTTGATCAGCAATTTGACCTCCTACTAAACCAGTACTCCCACCAACTGGTATTATTTGAATATTAAATTTGTTAGCTTGTTTTAATATTGTAGAAATTTCTTTTGTATTTTTTGGTTTGATGCAAATTTCTGATTTATTAAAAAATCTGTCTCTAGGATCGACTACTTTAAAGGCTTCTGTAGTAACAATTTGAGCTTTTGATAGATCTTTTTTTAGGATATTTATAAATTCATTGATATTATTATTCATTTGTTATGATCCTAATGGTTTGTTTAATCTACCTTTTCTTAAATAATATATATTAGAATATAAAATATGGTGCTGCCACTTTCCCCTTATTTGAAGGTAGTACTGACCAACTCCTTCATATTTAAAGTTGCATTTTTCTAAAAGTCTTCTTGAAGCTATATTATTTGGCAAAGTAGCTGCTTCAATCCTAGTTATACCCATATTTTTATTTGCATAGGTAATCAAAGAATTTAAACCCTCTGTCATAATCCCTTTTCTTGAGAACTCTTCACCAAGCCAATAACCAAGAGTTGCAGATTGAAAAGGACCATAACGAATATTGTCCAAAGTTATGCCTCCAACCAATTGATAATTTGATCTTAAAAATAAAAATAAATGTAAAACAGTTTTTGTCTCAAAATTTTTTTTTGCCCATTTCACTCTATTATTAAAAAAATTTCTTGAATAATAGGTATTATCTTTTTCAGGCTCCCATTTATTTAAAAAATCTTCAGATTTTTTTCTAAGAATAACCCAACTCTCATAATCTGACAAATTAGGTAATCTTAAAATTAATCTTTCAGTTAATAATTTAAGTTTAATTTTTGAAAATAAATTCATCAAAATAATTATTAATACATCAGCTTTTGCTTAAATTGATTTACATCTAAAGCATCTTCAACTTTGCCATATAAAGCCATTGCTGGATTGGAATTATGAAACATTTCGGCTCCAAAATTTTTGACATCTTGGAGTTTAACAGAGTCTATCTTTGATATAGTATCTTGAACTTCAATTACTTTATCCCAAATTATTAATCCCCTTGCTAATCTTTCACTTCTACTTGAAGAGTTTTCAAGCCCCATTAACAAACTTGATCTTAACTGTGTCTTAGCTCTCTCAACCTCAATTTCTGTAATACTATTTATAGAATCTTTAAATTCTATAGCAACAACTTCAGAAAGTTCTTTTACTTTATCACCGGAAGTGCCCGCATAAGACAAAAATATCCCATTATCTGAATAACAATCGAAAGAAGTACCAATTGAATAACAAAGACCTCTTTTTTCTCTTATTTCCTGGAAAAGCCTCGATGACATACCACCACCCATAATAACTGAAAAAACTTTACCCGCAAAAAGTTTTGGACTTTTTAAGTTAGGTGCTTCAAACCCAACTGCAAAATGAGCTTGCTCTAAATCTTTAATAACTCTTTTTTCACCACCTATGAAATCTACCATTTTATTTTCTTTTGGATTTTTCTCTCTTTTTATTTTTTTTAAAGATTGCGCCAACCTACATAAATCCTTGTGCTTTAAATTTCCAGCACCACACAAAATTATTTTTTCAGAAAAATAATTATTATCAATAAAATTTACAAAATTATTCCTTTTAAAAGACTGTACGCTTTCAACAGAACCCAAAATAGACCTTCCTAGTTCTGTATCATCAAAAGCTTCTTTTTGAAGTAATTCAAATATAACATCATCTGGTGTGTCTTTCATTTGACCAATTTCTTGAATAATTACTCCTTTCTCAATCTCAATCTCATTTTCATTAAATATTGAGTTACTTATAATATCTGACAATATATCAACAGCTAGTGGTAGGTGATCTTTTAAAACTTTTGCATAATAACAGGTAATCTCTCTACTAGTATATGCATTCATAAAACCACCTACATTTTCAATTTCTTCAGCAATTTGTAGAGCACTTCTCTTTTCTGTTCCTTTAAATGCCATATGCTCTAAAAAATGAGCAATACCATTTTCTGTTTTATGTTCATTACGACTTCCAGCATTTATCCAAATACCAACTGATACACTCTCAATTGATTTTATTTCTTCTGTTATAACTCTTATTCCGTTATCAAGGGTATCGATACAAATGGTCACATTAACTCTCTTTAATCAAAAATTTTTTAAAAAAATCAACCTCATTAGGTGCATCAATAACTCTTTCTTTTTTATAATACAACTCTTTCATTTCATCAGGTTGATCTATACTCTCGCCTAAAGCAGTTTGTACTGAATCAATAAACTTAGACGGATGAGCAGTCGATAAACTAATCATTACTTTATTTTTGTTTAAAAATTTTCTTGAAACAAAACTACCCACTGCAGTATGTGGACAAATGGCAATATTAGAATTTCTATAGACATTTAATATTTCCAATAATGTTTCTTCTTCATTAGCTACACCACTTAAGAAACTTTCCTTCAATTGGTTCAATTTAGAACCTTCAATTTCGTAATATCCATCTGAATTTAATTTCTCCATTTTTTTAATAATTACCTTAGGATTTTCATAGATGTGATATAAAAGTCTTTCAAAATTAGAAGAAACTTGAATATCCATTGAAGGGGAGTGAGTCTTATAAACCTTATCTTTGAAATAACGACCTGTAATAAATGTTCTATGCAATATATCATTCATATTTGTAGCAATTATTAACTTGTCAATGTTAATTCCAATTTTTTTAGCAATGTATCCTGCATAAATATTACCAAAATTTCCAGTAGGAATACAAAAGTCTATTTTTTTTGTTGGATTAACTCTGCTAGCAGCAAAACTATAATAAACTACTTGAGATATTATTCTTGCCCAATTAATTGAATTAACACCCGTTAGAGAAATTTTTTTAGAAAAAACAACATCATTAAAGATTTTTTTAACTAACGACTGGCAGTCATCAAAAGTTCCATCTACAGAAAAAACTTTTATATTTGGAGCATCAACAGTAGTCATCTGAAGTCTTTGTATATCAGAAACACGATTATTTGGATATAATACATACAAATTGATATATTCTAAATTTTTAAATGCATTAACTGCAGCAGCACCAGTATCACCAGATGTTGCAACTATAATATTAATTGACTTTTTAATTTTTACTAGTGCTTCTTGAAACATTTGAGCAATCATTTGCATTGCAAAATCTTTAAATGCATATGTTGGACCATGAAATAATTCAAGAAGTATATGATTATCAGACAAATTTACTAATTCACACCTATTAGGGGTTTTAAATTTAACATATGCTTTTTTCACTATCTCATTGAATTGATCATCATTAAAAAAATTACCAACAAAAGGTTTCAAAATCAATTTGGCAACTTCGTCATAAGTTTTTTCTCTTAATTTATTTATATTTAAGAGTTCTAATTCAGGAAGTTTTTCAGGAATATACAATCCTCCATCAGGTGCCAAACCAGAAAACAAAACATCTTTAAAAGGAACCTTTTCAATATTTCCTCTTGTTGATTTATAAAGCATTCTAAAAGCTCACTTTTTTATTTATTTTTAACAATTTTATATATTAAATAAATTGACATAAAAAGCCAAGCAATTGCCATGCTAAACCAGGTAACAGAATACTGAAGATGATTATTTACAAAATTAGGTGTTAATGGTGTTATAATTAAACTTTCTTCATTAATTTTTGAAGACAATATAACCATTATAGGTAAGGTACTAAGATAGCTTGATATTTCTTCTAAATCTCTAGAAAACCATATATTTTTATTAAAATTTGGTTCAGGTGTAAAAGAATCAGTCTCATTTGGGAAAAAAATATTTCCTGAGATTTTAATTTCATTAATTTCCCTATACAATTTTTTTTTACTTTCTTTAATGAAACCTAAATCAACAAGAATGACTTCATTAGTGTTTAACTTAAAAGGTTTAATAATTTTAAAACCTGGCCCATAAGGTTTAAGAGAAAATAAAACATGGAGTTCATTTTCTAAAAATTTACCTTCTGCCATCACAGGTAAATATTGGGAATTTTTATTAATGTTATCTATATTTATTTCTTGAGGTTCCATTTTAATACTTTTAGAAACTTCTTCAATAATATTATTCTTCCAACTGAGTCTATTTACTTGCCAAATTCCCAACATACAAAGAACACTTACTCCAAAAATTCCTAAACTCAATGGGAAAAATAGTCTCTTCAACAACAATTCTTTCACCAAAAATAATTAAATGTTGTAAATTGAAATATAGAATAATTGTAGTAGATTTTTTAACAGCTCAGGATCCCCAAATATAAACTGCTGCAAATAAAAATAACCAGACTACATCTACAAAATGCCAATACCAAGCAGCAGCTTCGAAACCAATGTGGCTTTCTTGGCTAAAGTGCCCTTTAAGTGCTCGGATAAGACAAACAGCTAAAAATATTGTTCCCACAATAACGTGGAATCCATGGAATCCTGTTGCCATAAAAAAATTAGCACCATATATATTTCCAGAAAAGCTAAACGCTGCATGAGTATATTCGTAGGCTTGAAAAATTGTGAAAAGTACACCTAATAGTATTGCAATTATTAACCCATTAACCAAGTCTTTCCTATTATTTTCATGCGCAATTGCATGATGGGCCCATGTTGCAGCAGCTCCAGAACATAACAATATAAGTGTATTAATAAGTGGTAAGTGCCAAGGATCAAAGGTTTCTATACCATCGGGTGGCCAAGTTGATCCAATAGCTTCCATTGGGTATAAAGCATGTTTAAAAAAACTCCAAAACCATGCGCTAAAAAACATAACTTCTGAAATAATAAACATAATTATGCCATATTTTAGAGCAATTTTTACTACTGGTGTATGATCTCCAATGTGGCTTTCTGTAACAACATCTGACCACCATCCATACATACAATAAACAACTATTAATAGGCCAATAACCATTACAACAGATGTATAATCATGAAAAAATAAAACACAACCGAGCAATAAAACAAATGCACCCACTGCACTTAAAAAGGGCCAAATACTTGGATTGAGTATATGGTAATCGTGATTTTTTTCATTTGCCATTTTTATTTATCCTAATTTTATAGCTTAATTTTATTCAATTCTAATTCATTGTTTTTATCTAGATAAGTTGCGGTTTCAGGGAGATCAATCTCATAAAAAGTATAAGAAAGTGTAACCGAAACAACCTTTTTGGATTCAATATTATTGACTAAGTCAGGGTCTACATAAAATGTTATGGGCATTTTTAATCTCTCACCAGGTTGTAAGATTTGCTCTGTAAAACAAAAACACTCAATCTTATTAAAAAAATTCCCAACAGAAAAAGGTACTACATTAAAACTAGCCTGTGCAGCAATTGGCCTATCAGTTGGATTATATGCCTCATAAAAGGCCAAACCAGTTTGTCCCAAATTAATAGTTATTTCCCTTTGCAAAGGTTTTACCTCCCATGCAAGTCCTCTTTCTAATGAAGCATCAAATCTAATTGAGATTTCTCTATCAGATACAATATCAGACTCTTTTTGAACAAAGTTTGTAGTCCCACCATAACCTGTAACTTTACAGAACCAATTATAAAATGGAACCGAAAGAAAGGATGCTGTCCCCATAAAGAGAACTAAACAAACTAGATAAAAAATAGTTTTTTTCTTTTTATCCAATATTTTACTCCTTTAGAATACTAGTTCTTAAAGCATGATCAAAACCTTCAATTGAGCCTCCATTAGAGAGCTTAGCTATAGTAACTAAAAAAACAATAACTATAAAAAAGCCTAAACTTAGAGCAAGCCAAAGGTTTCTACTTTTTCTTTTTGAAACAAAATTATCTTCTAATTTACTCAAATCTAAAATAACTCCTTCAATAAAACTAAATAACTAGGGAATAAAAACTTTGTAAAATGTTCAATAAGTAGTATTAAAAAAAGTGCGAATAAATAAAAAATAGAATATAAGAAAAGTCTCTTTTCCTTATCATAATTTTCTTCTATGGGATTTTTTGTATTAGTCATTAAAATTAATGCATTATAAATAAAAACAATATTTAGTATTATAGAAGTAATAAAATAAATACCCCCACCTATACTTGAAAAAGAAATTAATATAGATGTTATTGCTAATATTAAACTGTATAAAAATATTTGAAATCTAGTAGCTTTACCACCATGTGTTTCTGTAAGCATAGGTACTTTAGTTAGAGAATAATCATTTTTAGTAATAAGACAAAGGGCCCAGAAATGGGGAGGTGTCCATAGAAAAATTAATGAAAACAATAAAAAACTTTCAATACTAATTGAATTTGTAGCCACAGCCCAACCAATCATTGGAGGCAAGGCCCCTGCAGCTCCACCGATAACGATATTATAAGGTGTTTTTCTTTTCAAAAACATTGTATAAATAAAAATATAAAAACTGATTGTTATGGCTAAAAGTATAGCTGACAATAAATTTGCAAATAGTCCAAGAAATACAACTGAAAATACTGATAAAAAAATTCCAAAGCTTAGTGCTTGATCACTTTTAATTTTACCGCTTGGTATTGGCCTACTTGAAGTTCTTTTCATTACTGCATCAATATCTGAATCCCACCACATATTTAGCACACCTGATGCTCCTGCACCCAAACCAATGCAAACAATAGATCCTAAAGCAATAAAGGGGTTTAAAGGACCAGGTGCAATAATCATAGCAACTCCAGCTGTGAAAATTGCTAAGCGCATAACTTTTATTTTCAAAAGCTCTATATAATCATTTGCGGAAGGCTCAAGTGAAATAATATCAATATTTTGTGCTGATCTCATCATTTAATAACTAACTAAACATAAATTTGTTTTATTTTACTGCTAACTTTATTGTTTTTTGGTTTGATATAGAAGAGAATTCAATAGCTGCTTCTTCAACCCATTTTTTATATCTCTCTATAGATACTGCTTTAACTACGATTGGCATATATGAATGATTTAATCCACAAAGTTCTGAACATTGACCAAAATATGTACCTTCCTTATCTACTTTATACCAAGCTTCATTTAATCTCCCTGGTACTGCATCCATATGAACTCCGAAAGCAGGTATTTTCCATGCATGCAATACATCTGCACCTGTAACTTGCATTCTTATAACAGAGCCTACTGGTACTATCACAGGATTATCAGTTGCTAATAGATATTCATCATCAGAGTAACCATGTTCAGATAATTCTTCTTTTGTTAACATAAAAGAGTCAAATGATATTTCTTGATCTGGATATTCGTAAGACCAATACCATTGATTACCAGTAGCCTTAATTGTTAAATCATATTCTGGTATATTTAACTGTTTAAAAAGAATAGGTAATGAAAAAGCACCTATTACTACAAGTATAGCAGTTGGTACTAAAGTCCATGTTATTTCCAAAGTAGAATGATGAGTAAAATTTGCAGGATTTGGGTTTGATTTTCTATTAAATTTTAAAATAACAATTGCGATTAAAATTATTACAAACAAAGAAATTAATGTAATAATTACTAATAAAAAATTATCTAACCAAAGTATATCTCTAGCTAATTCAGTTACTGCAGGTTGGAAATTAATTCCTCCATGCTCAGGTTTACCAATTACTTCTAAATCATTGAAATTATCAAGACCATAGGTATATAGAGGATATATAAATATTAAAAAAAGATAAAAAAAACTTCTACATACTTTAAACAAATACTGCATTAGCCCCCCTTAATGAAGAAATATTTTACATGTTATATAAATATATGTTTGTAGTGAATAAAAAACTAGTTTAAATCAAAAAAAAATTTATTGTGATAATTATTATAAATTAGAAAAGAATGTAATGAGTGAAATGGACGCAACCTTTAAACCGTTTGAAGATAATTTAGATTTTAAAAAAACATTAAATTCCTTAAAATCAGCAATTAATAAAGCTGAAGACGGGGAACTTTTTTTAGAAAAAACAGTTATGGAAAGTTTCCAATTTAATGATAAAAAATTGAAAAACTCCTCCTTCAATTCTAGAGAAGGATTCGGAATTAGGTCTGTAAAGGGTGAAAGAACTGCATACTCCCATTCTTCAAATATAAATATAGATGATATAAAAAATGCTGCTAAAATTTTATCTAATACAAATCATGAAACTAATTTAATAAGTAAAAATAAATTTTGTTTAGAAAATCTGAATAATAATATTTATTCAAACAAAAATCCTTTTCAAAATATTCCCTTATCTAATAAAATTAATTTATTAGAGAAAATAGATGAATACGCAAGGCAAGCTGATAAGAGGATCAAACAAGTTTCCACAAGTTTAAATGCTTCTCTACAAGAAATTTTTATTTTAAGGCCAGAAGAGAGAATTTTGAATGATATTAGGCCAATGGTGAGGATTTATGTTTCTGTATTAATAGAAGATAATGGAAGAATAGAAAGTGGTTCTTCTGGAAGTGGAGGTAGGTTTAATTTATTAGAATTAATGAGTGAAAAGGTTTGGAAAAAGCATGTTGATGAAGCTATTAGAATAGCAAAAGTAAATCTTAAAGCCAAACCAGCTCCTGCTGGTATAATGGACATTGTGTTAGGTTCTGGATGGCCTGGGGTTATGTTACATGAAGCTGTTGGTCATGGATTAGAAGGAGATTTTAATAGAAAAAAGACATCTGCATTTACAGATTTGATAGGAAAAAAAGTAGCTTCTGAAAATGTAACTTTACTTGATGACGGTACGATACCAGATAGAAGAGGTTCAATAAATTTTGATGATGAAGGTACCCCAAGCAAAAGAAATGTACTAATTGAAAAGGGAATTTTAAAAAGTTATATGCATGATAGACAAAATGCTCGACTAATGAATACTACTTCTATAGGAAATGGCAGACGCCAGAGTTATGCACATTCTCCAATGCCTAGAATGACTAATACTTTTATGGCTCCAGGAAAAGATAATCCTAGTGATTTATTATTAGAATTAAAAGATGGAATATACGCTGTTGGTTTTTCTGGGGGACAAGTTGACATAACAAATGGTAAATTTGTATTTTCTTGTACTGAAGCATATAAAGTCAAAAATGGAAAAATTTTATATCCTGTTAAGGGTGCTACTCTTATTGGTGACG
>MDTB01034236.1_pt1 | contig 12813 bp, 14 predicted proteins | sample 811161 | NCBI WGS metagenome assembly MDTB01 (sample SAMN05326650, study PRJNA326480) | marine metagenome | isolation source: seawater | place: Mediterranean Sea | collected 2009 | reverse complement strand
TTGAATGTTTTTAATTTTATTTTTAACTGTATTTCCAAAATATTTACTTCTTATAATAAATATTGGTTTGTTTTGCATTATAGCAAAATTCATAGTACTTGAAATTCCATTTAAAACCAAGATAGATTTCGAAATATAATACTCAGTTTTGTAATAAGCTGTCTTAAAATTTTTTTGTAATAATTTAAAATTTTTAAAATGATAATATTCAGCTTTTGGATGCAAACATATAATAACTTTTTTTTTAAAAGTTTTTTCTATTTTTTTTAAAAATTTACTTAAATTTTTATAGTAAATATCTTTTTTTTTATAATCTACCTCACCTTCTCTTGCAGTAAAATCTGGGTGGGAAATAGGTTGATCAGATAAAGTTATATATTTTTTTTTTATTTTATTTTTTTTTAATTTAATAAAGTCTGAGTAATATTTACTGTTTATCCTTACTATTTTTTTATAATAAGATAAATTTATAATTGGAATAAACCTATCTATCTTTTTGCTCAATGAGCTGTTAATCAAATCAATTCTTTTTTGATCACAATCAAAGTGTATATGTACTTTAGGATAAAGATTTAAAGCGCACATAAAACGATGAAAGTAATTCATTAATTTAATTTTAAAAAAAACCCTTAAACTGTCTTTAATACTCCTATCTCTAAAGGAGTCCTTTTCAAATATAAAAGTGTAATTACTTACTTGAATTAACTTAACTCTAGACTTACTTAAAGCTCTGAACACATTGTGGTATCTCAAATCAAACTTAGCTTTTAAAAACCCATAATTTTTATCGCTGTCTAATTTTTTAATTAATTCAATCGAACTTGATGGACAATAATAATTTATATTTTTTTTTTTTAATATATTTTTAAAATTGTTAATTTTTACATCCTCACCAATAATTTTTGAAATATTAACAACAGTAAATTTTAAAAAATATCTTTTAATATCGAAAATCGTTGAATTTAGACTTTTAGGTGCTTTTAAAAAAACCGAAAGGTCTTTCTCATCAATAAACAAAAATAAATTCATATAGAGCTATTACGTTACATTTTTAAATTATATTAATAACTAATATAGAAATCTTGACAAATTAATTTTGTACACATTTTTCGTATCTTTTTACATAAAAATTATATAATTTATCACAAATTTAATTATGAATTTTTAATAATTAATAAATTATTTTTGTTTAAAAATTCTTGAAAGTTTATTACTCCATGAATAAAAAAGTTTATGTCTCCTCAGGTTATTATAAAAATGAAAGTCCAAACGATACATTAAAAACTTTTATTAGAAATAAAATAAATGCTGTTGAACTTTCGGGTGGAATTTATATTGATCAAAATCAAATTCATGAAATAAGATCTCTAAATAAAAAAAAATCAAAAATAAGAATACATAATTATTTTCCACCACCTAAATCAAAATTTGTGATCAATTTAGCAAGTAAAAATAAGACTATTGTAAAGAAAAGTCTTAATCAATTGAAAAAAAGTATAATTTTGGCAAAAGAATTAAATAATAAATATTTCTCTTTTCATGCTGGTTTTAGATTTGATCCAAAACCAAAACAACTAGGAAAAAAATTCAAAAAAATTTTTTTAAATGATAAAAAGATATCAGAAAAGATTTTCTTAAAAAATCTTTTAAAATTAAATTACTTCGCAAAAAAAAATAATGTCAAACTTTTAATAGAAAATAATGTTATAAACAAAAAAAATTTTAAAATCTTTAATGGAAACCCTTTGTTGTTAACTAATCCAAATGATATCATTAGTTTTTTTAAAAAACTGCCAAAAAGTATTGGTTTTTTGATGGATGTTGGTCATCTAAAAGTTAGTTCAGTTTCTGAGAATTTTAATTTAGTTGATGCTATTATTAAATTAAATAAAATTACAAATGGATATCATTTAAGTGACAATAATGGCTTAGAGGATCAAAATAAAAATTTTAAAATGAATACGTGGTTTATTAAATATCTAAAAAAAAACTTAAATTATTATACTTTAGAAATATACAGGACCAACCTTAAAAAAATTTATAAGACAAAAATAATGCTTGAAAAATTTTTAAATGAAAAATCATGATTAAAAATAAAGTTAAAGTAATTGTGTTAGGTGGTAGCGGTTTAATAGGAAAAACATTAATTAAAGAATTTTTAGACAGCGACACCAAGGTACTAAACCTAGATCTTGTCAACAATTTAGAAAGAAATAAAAATTATTTTTTTGAAAAATTCAACATGACAAATAAAAATTTAGAAAAAAAGATGAATGTTATTTTTAGAAAATTCCATATACCAAAAGTTTTTATTGACTGTAGTTATATAAATAGGGCTTATTTTAAAAATTCTTCAATTAAAAACCTTCCAAAAAATAGTTTAGATTTTATCTTAAAAAATTGGTTGTCTTCATCAGTGATAATTTCAAGCTACTTTTTAAATAAAATGCTACGACATAAAATTAAAGGCAGTATAATACTCACTAGTTCTATTTATGGTGTTATAGCACAAGATATGAACGTCTATAATAAAACGAATATTGTTGATAATATCCCCTATACGTTAGTTAAATCAGGTATTAATAATTTTGTAAAAAATGCAGCAGCAAAGTATGGTAAATTTAACATTAGAGTTAATTCAATTTGTCCTGGTGGTATTTACAATTTAAATGATCAAAACTTTAAAAACAAAAATTTTGTAAAAAATTATATTTCAAAAGTTCCTTTAAAAAGATTTGCAAAGCCTGAGGATTTAACTGGTGCATACCGTTTTTTAGCATCTGAAAAGAGTAGCTACATCACTGGTATTAATTTAATGGTTGATGGTGGGTATACTATTATTTAAAAAAAGATTTAATTAATTTACAAATATAATCAATCTCCTGGAAATCTAAACTAACTGAGCTAGGTAATGTAATAATTGTTGATGATGTTTTTCGTGAGTTATAATAGTTTATTTTTTTGTTCATAAAACTTTTATAAATATTCATTTCATGAGCACTAAAAAAACCTGATCTTGTTTCTATGCCTTTGCTATTTAAGAAAGATAGCAATCTATCTCTAATTAATCTATCTCTAACAGTAATGAATGATAGCCAATGAGAATTTTTTATTTTTGGTTCCATTTTAATCATTTTAATAAATTTTATACCCTTAAGATTTGATTTATATCTTTTGAATATATTTATTTTTTTATTTATAAATTTATTTGCTTTTTCAATTTGAGCACAACCAATTGCTGCCTGTAAGTTTGTTAATCTGAAATTAAAGCCGATTTCATCATGCCAATATTTTTTATCTTGACTCATTCCGTGATCTCTAAGTTTTTTTGCTAATAAATAGCTCTCTTTTTTTTTAAAAATAATCATACCACCTTCGCCAGTAGATATAGTTTTATTTCCAAAAAAACTAAAAGTTCCAAAATCACCAAAATTTCCGACATGTTTTCCTTTGTAATAAGTGCCGAAGGCCTCAGCACAATCCTCAATGATTTTAATTTTTTTTTTCTCACAAAATTTTATTATTTTATCCATATCTGGAGAGTTGCCATACAAATGAACAATAATAATTACTTTAGTTTTTTTTGTTATAACTTTTTTGATAGAACTTAATGAAATACATAAGTTGTTCTTGTCGATATCAACAAGAACTGGTTTACAGTTTGAGTGAATAATAGAATTTATTGGTGAGACGAAAGTGTAATCTGGTACAATTATTTCATCATTAGGCCGAAGCTTTAGAGTTGCAATTGCTAATTGGATAGCGGTTGTTCCACTACTTGTACTTAAAGAATATTTGTTATTTACAAAAGAACTAAACTTTTTCTGAAAAATATTTACATATTTACCTCTAGAAGAAATCCATCCAGATTTGATTGCTTCAGACACATATTTAAGTTCATTTCCCCTTAATGAGGGCTCAGATTGTGGTAATTGTTGAAATCTTTTATCGTTGGCATAATCAATAACTTCACCGTTTTCATTTATTATTGGAATAATTTTATATTTAGTAATTTTGTATTGAAGATCTAAAAAATTATGATTCTTTTTAACTGCAATAAAAGATCTTTTAGATTTAATTTTTTTTATATTATCTGAAAGTTTATAACCTTTAATTAGAGCTCTTCTAATATCTCCATCAGTTATCACATTTAATAATCTTCTTTTTTTTGTAACAAAACAGACTCCAGCTGTAGATAGATTTATTTTCTTAAGAGCATATTTTAATGAGAAGTGATCCTCAACAATAAGATTATTTAACTTTATATTTGACACATTATCTATCTTTTTTTTATAAAATCTTTGACTGAAATTTTTTGATTTTTTTTAACATTTTTATTTAATTTTTTATTAATTATTTTTTTAAAATCTAGGAATTGAAATCCAGTAAATGGTCTTAACATAATAATATCTTTTTTTTGAATTTTTTTTTGTTTTTTAAAATTCTCTCTGTAATAAGGGCTTTTTCTTGAAATTTTTAACATTTCTTTTTCTTCTTCTTGAATCTTTTTTTTAAAATTACCCAACATTGTATTTGTCTTTTTGATTTGATTTAAAAATTCTTTAAAATCTTTTAGATTTAAAGAAGTTTTGTGATCTGGACCTGGTAGGTTATTATCCAAAGTGATATGTTTTTCAATTATCGTTGCACCTTTTGAAATGGCTATCGAAGAAGATAAATGGTCTTTTGAGTGATCAGAAAAACCAACATTATAACCAAATTTTTTTAAAATTTCTATACAATTTAGATTTAATGACGAATTAGTGCAAGGGTAATTGGAAACACAATGTAATAGAGAAACTTTTCTATTGGGGACTTTTTTATATAAAGCTAAAGTTTCTTTTATATTTTTTAAACTAGACATCCCGGTTGATAAAATAATTTTTTTTTGTGTTTTAGACAGAAAATCATGTAAAAAATAATCTGTTAAATCAGCTGAAGCTACCTTGATTGTTTTAAGTTTTAATGAAATTAAAAATTTTGCACTTTCAACATCATAAGGCGTTGAGATAAATTCAATGTTTTTTTTTTCGCAATATTTTTTCAAAATAAAATGATCTTTTTTTGAAAGTTCTAATTTTTTCAACATATCAAAATGATTTTCTTTATCATTTTTATTTTTTTTTTTGATAAAAAACTTTGGGAGTATTTTTTTGAGCTAAATTTTCTGCCTTAAAAGTTTGAAATTTTACTGCATGAACATTATTAGAAGAACAAAAATCAATCAATTTTTTTGAATATTCTAAATTATTGTTATGATTAACTCCAATTTCAGCAATAATAAAAGTCATGATTATTTATTTTTTTTTTGATTGTAAATCTTTATTGGTGTTCCATAATAATTTTTGTTTGCCTTACAATTTTTATTAACAAAAGAATTTGCTCCGATAGTAACATTCTGATTAATTTTTAAATTATGACTCACGCTTGCACCAATACCTATTTTTGAAAGTTTTCCTATTTTTACATTTCCTGCAAGATTAACACCTGGGCTTAAATTAACAAAGCTATCTAAAAAACAATCATGGTCAATAGAACTGCTAGTATTAATAATGCAATGATCTTTGATTATGGTTTGAAAATTAATCACGACGCCTGGCATTATTGCCGTTCCCTCTCCTATTTTTACAGATTTATCAATAATTGTTTCTTTACTGATTAATTTAACCCAATTAATTTTCCCAACCTTTTTTAAAACTTCATTATAAACTTTTCTTCTTAAAATATTGTCACCGATCCCTATAAAAAAATAAGTATTTATAGTAGCTATTTTTTTTAAATTTTGAAAATTTTTAATAAAAATAATTTTTTTACTTAAAATTTTAATTTTACTATGATTACTAAAACTATCAAAAAAGAATACTTCATCAATTGAGTAAATTTTTAAAAGCTCATTTAAACAGATTCTAGCATGTAGACCTGAACCAAAAATTACTAACTTTTTTAACTTTTTTTTTATCATATGGATATCAACTATAACTTGAAATAACCTTATTAGATAATTAAGTTAAGACAATATAAAAACTATCTGTATAAAATTAAACTACAAGTAAAACGTTGATAAATAATAAAAAAATAATTGGAATAGTTCCAGCTCGAATTGGTAGTAAAGGTTTAAAATTTAAAAACATAAAAAAACTTAATTCGAAACCTTTAATTTTCTGGCCTATTCAATCCTTAAAAAAATCAAAGTATGTAGATAAAATTGTTCTAAACACTGACAGTAGGAAAATTAGAAATATAGGAATTAAAATGGGTGCAGTTTCACCCTTTTTAAGACCCAAACATTTAGCATCCGATAACTCTAAAATAGCTGATGTAATTATTCACACAATTAAATTCTTTCAAAAAAAGAAAATATTTTATGATTATTTGCTTTTACTGGAACCAACCTCCCCATTAACAACATCAAGAGATATTGACAGTGCAATTGAGGTTTTAGAAAAATCTAGTAAAAAAGCTGACTCTGTAGTTACTGTTGCTGAAAATATTAATGCTCATCCTAAGTTTTGTGTTAAAATAGATAAAGATCATATGCTTAAAAGCTATGACTCAAAATTTCATAATCCAAATAGACAGAAAATCGATAAAATGTATTTTTATTCAGGAAATTTTTATCTTTCAAAAGTTAAAACATTTATGAAAAATAAAACTTTTTATCATAGTAAAACTAAAGCTATTATAAGTAGTAAAGCAAAATCTTTTGAAATTGATGATAAACTAGATTTTTTTATAATAGAAAAAATAATGAAACACTATAATAAAAATAGATGGTAATAAAAATAAATGAATAAGGGTCAAAAATTATTAAAAAAAGCAAAAAAAATTATTCCTGGAGGAAATCAGTTATTATCAAAAAGAGCTGAGATATTTGCTCCCAATATCTGGCCCACATATTTTAAAAAAGCTAAGGGTTGTGAAATATGGGACCTTAGTGGAAAAAAATATTACGATTTTGCTGGTATGGGTGTTACAGCATGTTTGCTTGGGTATGCAGATAATTATGTCAATACAAAAGTAAAACTGACTATAGATAAAGCTTCACTCACAACATTAAACTCTAAAGATGAAATTAAATTAGCTCAAAGTTTAATACAAATTCATAAATGGGCAGATATGGCTAAATTTTGTAAGTCAGGTGGAGAAGCTTGCTTGGTTGCAATTAGACTAGCAAGGTCAGTCAGTAAAAGACAAAATATAGCCTTTTGTGGATACCACGGTTGGCATGACTGGTACCTATCAGCAAATTTAAAAAATAGTAAAAATTTAGACTCCCAACTTTTGCCAGGATTAAAAACTTTAGGTGTTAATAAAACCTTTACAAATTCAATGTTTCCTTTTTTCTATAATGATATTTCTTCTCTTAAAAAAATTTTAAAAAAAAAAAATAATATAGGAATTATAATTATGGAACCAATGAGATTCACAAAACCAAAAAATAATTTTCTTAAGGAGGTAAAGAAATTAGCAAAAAAAAATGGTTTAATTCTTATATTTGATGAAATTACGTCTGGTTTTCATGATAATTTTGGAGGACTACATCTTAAATTTGGCATCGATCCAGATTTAGCAATATTTGGTAAAGCTTTGGCAAATGGATTCCCAATTTCTGCTATAATTGGTAAAAAAAAAATAATGCAAAAAGCTAATGAAACATTCATCAGCTCAACTATGTGGACAGAACAAATTGGTTTTGTTGCAGCAAATGCTACCTTGGAAAAATTAAAAAAATTTAAAATAAATAAAAAAAATATCAAAATTGGTAAAAAAATTAAGCAGATTTGGAAAAATTCTGCAAAAAATAATAACTTGGATATCATTATCGGGGGTATAGACACACTACCATCATTTAAGTTCAATTATTTAAATCAAGAGGTTATTTCAACTTTTATGACTAGGGAAATGTTAAAACATGGTTTTTTAGGAAATAATGCTCCAGCAGTAACGGCGGCATATACAGATAAAATTTTAAAAATTTATCAAAATTCAATCGAAACGGTTTTTAATAAAATATCTTTTTATTTGAATAATAGAAAAAAGTTTCCGCTGAATAAGAAAGATATTAAATTATCAAATTTTGGAAGATTAACTGGATAATCAAAATTTATTTAATATCGATATTAAAGGAATTGTATCACAATATTCTTCCAAATAAATATTGAGCAACTCTTTTTTTCCTATAAATAAATTCAGATTGCAGTTTTCCCTCAAGTTTAAATTTACTTTTTTCTAAAACTTTTTTAGAGCCAATGTTTTTTTCATAACAACCAGCTTTAAGCTTTTTAATCCCCTTTTTTTTTGCTATTTTTACAGCTTCTTTTATTGCTAAACTCGTATAACCCTTTCCCCATAATTCTTTTTCACCTATAAAGTAACTTAATTCTGCATTTTTATGAATAAAGTTTATTGGACCTATTTTGATATTGCCTATATGGATATTCGAATTATTTTTTTTTAAAAAAATTCCATATAAAAATTCTTTTTTTGAATTATTTTTTTTTCTAACAAAAGTTCTAATATCATTTAAAGAGTGTTTGACGTATTTTTGTTCTGTAAATTTATGAACCTCAGTATCATTCATCCAAGTTTGGTATTTAATAGAAATATCTTTATTTAAATTTAATTTTCTGATTGTTATTTTTTTGATTTTAGTCATAGAGCAATATTATAGACAATTTAATTTAGAAGTAAGTAAATTTCATTTTATCTAATTTTTTTTAATGGTCTCAATCCATCATTTTTATCTGCACGCCAGTTTTTTTCTATAATTTCACTCGCTGAAACAATTTTTTTTACTTTTCCTGAAATTATTTTATTTTTTTTAATCACATTAATAATTTCTCCCATTTCATTTGGAAGCCAGCAATGATTAAATTTGAATTCTTTTCCTTTTTTATCTAAGTCGATATGAAATTCTATAATTTCAGCTTTATGTTCATAAATAGCTTTATAAATTATTCCACTATTTTTAGTGTGATCAGACCATCCAATTTTTATGTTATTGTTAGTTAATTTTCGCAAATAATTAATTGAATTTAAATTGATTGAATCTAATGGAGCTGGGTAACTAGATACACAGTGTAATATGGAATAATTTTTAAAATTATTTTTTTTAAAAATATTAATCTTTTTAATAATTTCAGTATTATTTGCCATTCCAGTAGAAAAGATTATGGGTTTTTTTTTTTGAATACATTTAATAAATAAATCATCCCATAACAATTCATAAGAAGCTATTTTATAAAAATCTACATATGGATACAGTTCGTCAACAGCATCTAAATAAAATGGAGTACACCCAAATAAAATTTTTCTTTTTTTACAATGTTCAGATATTTTTTTTAAAAATCTGATAGGTAGTTCCCATTTTTTTCTTGATTTAATATCATTTCTTTTTTTTAAAATAGAATCATGAAATAATTGATCAATTCTGAATAGCTGAAATTTTACAGCATCACATCCTATTTTTTTTGCTATATCAACAAACTTTAAGCATCTTTTTAAATTTGTATTATGATTGCTTGAAACTTCTGCAATAAAAAAATTTTTTTTAATCACAAAATTTTTCCCATATATTTTTCATAATTTTTTTTTGTATTTTCAAAATTTAACTCATTTCCTACAATAAAATTAATTTTGTTTTTTTTTACAATTTTATACATTATTTTTGCCCCTAAATTTTTAGCTAAACACAAACCCGCTGCTGCATCCCAGATTTTTGCCTCATAACCAATACATCCATCAAATTTTCCCTCGCAAAAATAAGCTAAATTGATTGCTAAAGATCCTGTTCTCAAACACCCTCGAGAATTATCATTATAGGCCATAAATAGTTTTGACTCTTTTCCTCTTATTTTTGAATTATTTTTTTGTCCAGAAAATGACATTGCAAAAAGACTGTCAGTAAATTCTTTTTGTTTTATTTTTAATTTTAAAGAATTTTTGAAAACCTGATTTTTTTCACATGAATAATATAATTCTCTTCTTAATGGATTAAAAATACAACCTATTATAAAATCTTTTTTCTCATAATATGCTATACTTGATGCAAAAATTGGTATTCTATTAAGATAATTTACTGTTCCGTCTAATGCATCTACTATCCAAAAATTCGATTTATTTTTTCCAAAAAAACCTTTTTCTTCAAATAATATTGTTTGTCTTTTATTTTTTGAAATAATATCTAGTATTGCTTGCTCTGCTTCAAAATCTACTTTAGTTGAAACATCTCTTTTATTCTTTCTAGATATTATATTTTGCGTTTTGTCATAATTATTGAGTAATTTTTCCCCAGCTTTTATTGCAGATTTAATAGCAATTTTAAGATTTTTTTCTTTTAAATGAATTTTCATTTTTTTTTAATTTTTTGATATTGTTTGAATAAATATTCCAGTTTTCCAATAAAATTTCTGAAATTGGTTCATTCTTTCTAAGACCAAGAGCTATTTCTAAAAAGTCCACCCTATTTAAAGAATTTTTTAAATATGAAATATTAAAATCTGGGTCTTGTCTGTTTTTATAATTAAAAGCACAAAATATACCAAAAGCTATAGATTTAGGATAAATTCCATTAGAAATGCATTTGTTTGCGGCCCCTATTAATCTTTCGTCTATTTTTAATTTTCGAAATGGTTCTCTTGCCACTCTATCAATTGGATCAAATAACAATTTATTAGTAAATCTACTTAATTCTTTTTTTGAGTAATATTTTATTGTTTTTAGATCTATCTTATATTTTTGAAGCAAAAGTTTTGAAAGCTCAGAAAAACAAATGTTTAATAATTTTTTCGAAAATTTCAAATTTGCAATCTCATGTATATATTTTAAACCAACAATATGACCTAAATAGGCTAGTATACAATGAACAGTGTTGTGTAAATATAATTTACAAATCCATTGATCGTAAATTTTTTTTTCATTCAGAAAAATTGCTTTGTCAAAAAAATGTTCTAGTTTTTTTTCAATATAGCAAATTCCATCTTCCGTAATAATTGATTTTTTTCCATATTTTTTTTTTAATTTCTTTAGATGCAGTATTTGAGCTTATTACATCAGGAATTCCAAAAAATATATTATCAGATTTATTAAGTTTTGCCTTAAGAACATCAACACACTTAATATCATTTTCTAAAACAAGAATTTTATTTTTAAAACTCAATAAATTTTCTGAAATCGACTCTACACTTCTTGTTCCAGCACATAAAATTATCAAATCATAATTGTTAATAAATTCTTTTTCTTCACCAAATAAAAAAATATTTTCAAAACTTACTTTCTTGTTTATGTATTTCTGATTTTTAATCATTAAAGAATAAAAAAAATTATTTTTTTTGAAAAAATTAACTACATTAATATTATTTTCTACATAACTTATTTTTGATTTTTTATTTAATATCCAAGGCAAATAACCTCTGCCTATCGCCCCAGCACCATAAATTAGAACATTTAATCTCATATTGTATTTATAATTATATTTTTTTTTGCTTTTCTAATTAAATTATTTGTTTTCTTTTCATTTATTGATGCAGCTATGATAAAGCAGGCTCTATCTGCGCAATTTTCATAATTTTGAATAAAATCATTTCTTTTTTTTGTAAAAAAAACTTTAAGATACTCATCCTTGCGTATCTTTATTTTATCGTAGATAATCTTTTTAATCTTGCCCGGTTTTGGCCATATACTGCTTGTCATACCTACTTTATTAAATTTATTTTTTAACAATTCTGAATTAAATTTTTTTCCAAGAGAAGTAAGCATTGAAGCTTTTATTATATTTTTACCAGTTGCAGCAGGTACTAAATATTGACAATCAAACCCTCCTGACAGCCTAGTTGTCATTTCCAAAATTACCAATTTATCGTCTGAAATCATTAAATCGAATTTCGCAGGACCTACATTTATACCTATTTTTCTTGCAATTTTTTCAGCAAATTTAAAAATTTTTTTAATTTGATTGGGTCTTAATTTTGAAGGATTTCTTAAACCTGTTTCTAAAGCTTTACCTTGTGAATGATTGAAATACCTTTCGGTAATGAAACATGGATGAAATTTACCATTAATATCAAATAAAGTTTCTACAGTGTATTCTTTTCCCTTATAATATTTTTCAATTATACAATACCCACATCTAGACGCTTTAATCGCGGTTGCTATATATACGTTAAGTTGTTCATTTTTGATTTTTTTTTTTATTATTTCAATGCCTCTGCTGGCACTATTATCTACATTTTTAATTATAAAAGGGTACCCAATCTTATTTTCAATTTTTTTTATTAAACCTTGGGTTGGTTTTGAGGCTTTTATAAAAGGTATATTAGAAATTTTATTTTGTTTTAGAAATTTTCTAAATAAAAACTTATTATTAGTCAATTTAGCTATTTTTATTCCGGATGATACTAAATTTAACTCTTGCGCTAAAGAAGCTTGAGTTACCGTACAATCTATACCTCCAACAAAAATAGACTTTATCGAATATTTTTTTTTCAATTTTTTTAATAATGATATGTTTTTTGGTATATTAAAAATATCTACATTAAAAAATAAGTCCGCTTTTTTTTTGCAAATACAGTCTCTACTTTGATCTGAAACGATAGTTTTATATCCAAGTTTTTTTGCACACAAAACATTTGGGAGCTGAAGAATACCTCCTCCTAGAATCCAAATATAATTATCTTCTGATTTTTTCACTTTGATCTTATAAACTAAGAGAAATAATAATAATATTATAAATATCTTAAAAATTTTTTTCAGTGCATAAATCAAGCCAATTGAGCTATTAGTACTGGTCAGCTGCACGCATTACTGCGCTTCCAC
>MDTB01013650.1_pt1 | contig 12813 bp, 17 predicted proteins | sample 811161 | NCBI WGS metagenome assembly MDTB01 (sample SAMN05326650, study PRJNA326480) | marine metagenome | isolation source: seawater | place: Mediterranean Sea | collected 2009 | reverse complement strand
CAAGCACCCGCCGATATGGTCGTCGACAGAATGATCAAGGTCCGTTTTGATGCCAACACCGCCAAACATCTTAAAAAAATGGGTTGGGAATTTAAGACCTCCCAGGATGTGATGGAGGTGAAGGTTGGTGAGGAGCGGTTGGCCTTTTATGAATCCTTCAACGCCCAGGGCAGTTCCATATCCGGTACAGCAACATTTAACGTGACGCCCCATAAGGCTGGGCCATATTTTAACAAAATTGAGTGTTTCTGTTTTACCGAGCAGGTGCTGGCCCCAGGTCAACATATCGACATGCCGGTTTCCTTCTTCATTGATCCCGACATTATGAATGATGAAGGGCTTGATGACATCACAGAAATCACTTTGTCCTACACATTTTATCCATCGGAAGAATCGACTGATGGCTAATTGTTGTGGGGGTCTTTTGTGTGATAGTTCAAATGGAAATAAAATCAACAAAGGGGTGTGAAAAGTCATGGCTGACGCACATGCAAAAAAACACGATTATCATCTAGTTAACCCAAGCCCTTGGCCTTTTGTCGGCTCCGTGAGCGCCTTTGTCATGGCTGTTGGGCTTGTCTTCTGGCTCCATGAAGAAATCGGACCTTACCTGGCCGTGGCTGGCTTTCTGGGTGTGTTATTCACCATGTTTGGGTGGTGGCGTGATGTGGTGAGTGAATCACGTGGCGGCGACCACACCCCAGTGGTTAATATCCATTTGCGTTATGGCATAGCGTTGTTCATTGCTTCGGAGGCGTTGTTCTTTGTGGCGTGGTTCTGGGCTTATTTTGATGCAAGCCTGTTCACCGGTGATGTGAAGCAATATTTGCGGGTGGAACATACTGGCGGTGTTTGGCCACCAGAGGGCATTCAAACCTTCAACCCATGGCATTTGCCATTGGTCAATACCGTGATCTTGCTTCTTTCCGGTGTTACGGTGACTTGGGCCCACCATGCCGTCATGCATGACGAACGCAAGGGGCTGATCATGGGGCTGGCCTTGACCGTTGGCCTTGGGGCAGTCTTCTCGGTCTTCCAGGCCATTGAATATGCCGAAGCAGCCTTTGCGTTTTCAGAGAACATCTATGGCGCCACCTTCTACATGGCGACGGGCTTCCATGGGTTTCATGTGATTGTCGGTACCTTGTTCCTTCTGGTCTGCCTCATTCGGGCCAATCAGGGTGACTTTACGGCAGACAAGCATAATGGCCTTGAGGCTGCCGCTTGGTATTGGCATTTCGTGGATGTGGTTTGGTTGTTCCTGTTTGCGGCTGTTTATGTTTGGGGTGCCGGCACCAACACCCATTAACACCGCCCAACCTTTGTCTTGGGACATGCCGAATAGGGCGGGATTCCATGACGAACATCTCGATCAACGTCACAAAAGCTTGTCCCCTTTTTGGGGGGCAGGCTTTTTCTTAGTTGCCTAGCAATTGCAGGAGGTATCCTTAGTGACCCGCTCTGGCCGTTCCAAGTTGTTCGTGGTCCTCATGGCCTTATTGTCATTATTTTGCGGCTATCTTTCCTATTGGCAATGGGAGCGCCTGAGTTGGAAGGAAAGTCTTTTGGCTGAATTTGCCATGGCCGCCGAACTTCCTGCAGAGCAACTTACCCCCGAAACTTCCGTGCCGGCTTTCGTGAAGGTTGCTGGAGCACCACAAAGGATATGGCAGCAAATTCAAACCAAGGACCGTGCCCAAGGTTTTCGGCTGATCACCTTGTTGAAGCTTGATGACAACCGAGAAATCCTCACCGATCTTGGCTTTGTCAACCAGGATGATGCTGCGTCATTGATGGCCAACATGCCCAAGCAACTCTCAGGTATTGCCCTATTGCGAAGGGATGATGAACCGTCAATTTTTACCCCGCCCATTGATGAGAAAGAAGGATTGGTATTTGCCCGCCACGCCGCTTCACTCGGTGGTGTGGAAGGTGTGATGCTGGAATGGCTGGCTGAGGCCGAAAAGCCGATGACCTTGCGCCGCGACCGCGCACAGGTTTTGGCGGGGATTCCCAACAATCATCTGCAATACGCACTTACCTGGCTCGCCCTTATGCTGGTGGGCTTGGTATGCACCTTGATTTGGTGGCGCCGGGCAGGGGATGACCAGCAGGCCGAGGCTTGATAAGCCTTGTCCAAGTCCGCATCATGAGGGGGTTGAGATGCTTTATGTGAGCAGCCGCGGCGGGCGGCAGGATGCCAATTTTGCTGATGTTCTTTTTGACGGCATGGCGCCCGATGGGGGGCTTTATCTTCCCCAATCTTGGCCAAAGCTTGATCCTGCTTTGGTTTCATCATTCAGGGGCATGGAATATTCGCGCATTGCGGCCCATGTGATGGCACCTTACACGGAAAATGTGCTGGATTTTGAGGAACTTTTGGACCTCACCCAACAGGCCTATGCTGGTTTTGATCATCAGGCCGTGGTGCCCGTCACCCAAGCTTCACCAGATTGCTTTTTGATGGAATTGTTTCATGGCCCAACCTTGGCATTCAAAGATTTGGCCATGCAATTTATCGGCAGGCTGTTTGAACATATGCTTGCCAAACAGCAACGTAAGGCCACGATTATTGGCGCCACTTCTGGCGATACCGGCGCTGCAGCTGTTGAGGCATTTCGGGGGCGTGCCAACACCAATGTGGTGATCCTCTATCCCAAAAATCGTGTTTCCGATGTTCAGCGCCGGCAAATGACCACGGCGGGTGAACGTAATGTTCATGTGCTTGCTGTTGAAGGCAATTTTGATGATTGCCAGCATATGGTGAAGCAAATGTTTGCCCAGAGATCTTTTGCCGATGAGGTGGGGTTGTCGGGTGTGAACTCCATCAATTGGGCTCGGGTTATGGCCCAATCAGTTTATTATTTCTCCAGTGCGGCAAGTCTTGGGGGGCTTCAAAATCCCTTGCGCTTTGTGGTGCCCACCGGCAATTTTGGGGATATTTTTGCAGGCTATGTGGCCCACCGAATGGGCTTGCCGATGGCTGGTCTGGTGGTGGCCACCAATGCCAATGATATTCTTTGCAGGGCCTTTCGTGATGGTGAATATCGGCCTGCCCACGTGCATGAGACCCTGTCCCCGGCCATGGATATTCAGGTTTCGTCAAATTTTGAGCGTCTTATTTTTGATTTTGTTGGCCGTGATGGTGGCAAAGTGGCGGGCCTCATGCAGGCCATAGAACAAGGCGGGTTCACCATGCCGAGGGAATTTATGGACCATCCTTCGCGCCCATTATTTGAGGCCCATGCGGCCGATGACATGGCCATCACTGCTGCTATTGGGCGGTTCTATGCCGAAACCGGCATGGTGATTGACCCACACACAGCCACAGGCCTTCATGCGCACCATCATAGTCCCAAGCCTGATGGCGTGGTTGATGTTTGCCTGGCTTGCGCCCATCCGGCCAAATTTCCTGAGGCGGTGGAGGCTGCTTGTGGGGTCTCACCATCCCTGCCTCACCATTTGGCTCGCCGCATGGAAGAGCCCGAGCGTGAACATCTGGTTCCCGCAGATCTGGGCCAAGCCATGGCCCTCATTAGGTCATTGGTGGCGTGACGCAACCGCAATTGGCCATGCTTGCCAACGGCTTGCGGCTGGTGCTTGTTGAAGACCCGCATGCTCGCTCCAGTCATGTGGCCATCTGGGTGATGGCCGGCACCCGTAATGAACGGTCGGATGAAGAGGGATTGGCCCATTTTTTGGAGCATATGGCCTTCAAAGGCACCGGCCGTCGCTCGGCTTTTGATATTGTCCGTGAGGTGGAAGATGTCGGCGCCAACATCAATGCCTACACGGCCCGCGATCACACGGTCTATCATGGAAGATGCCTCAGCGAGCATATGGCGCTCTTGGTCGAAATTTTGGCCGACATTGTGACCGATAGCAACATGCGCGAAGAGGACGTGGCTGTTGAACGCGATGTGGTGCTGCAAGAAATTGCCCAAGCTGAAGATATTCCTGACGAAATCATTTTTGACATCCATAATGATGTTACCTTTCCAGGCCAAAGCCTGGGCCACAGAACCCTAGGCAAGCCGGAGCGTGTGCAATCCTATAAGGCCAAAGAGGTTCATCATTTGCTGGAGCGTTTTGCCAACCCCGCCCGCATGGTCCTGGTGGTGGCAGGGCCCCATGGGCTTGAAGAGTTGCAGCCATTGGCCGAGCGTTATTTAGGCCCCCTCAAGGCGAGATTATTGGCCCATGATACAAGCCCAGCACAATCAAAAGGTGGCTTGCATCTGGTTCCCCGCAAGAGTGAGCAAACCCATCTTTGTTGGACCTTTCCTGTGGCAGGCCTTGCATGTTCAGAATATGTCTCATGGCAATTATTTGCCAATCTCTTTGGTGGGGGAATGTCGTCCCCCCTATTCCAAGAGGTCAGGGAATCGCGTGGGCTGGCCTATTCGGTTTATGCTTTTTATTCCGGGCTCGTGGATTGTGGCCAATTGGGTATTTCCATGGGCACTTCATCTGAACGGATGTTGGAGGCCTGCAGCATTGCCAACAATGTTCTGGAACGGCTTGCGACGGGTGAGGTTGAAGAAGAGGCACTTATTCGTGCCCGCAACCAAACCAAGGCAGCATCCCTCATGGCCTTAGAACATGCCGCCAATCTTGCAGATCATGCAGCGCGCCAATTGCAGATTTTGGGCCATTTGGAAGACCCACTACTCGCCATAGAGGCATTGGATCAGCTGGGCACCAAGGACATCATGCGCATGGCCCAGTCTCTTTTTACACAAGCATCATCCTCGGCGGTGGTGCTGGGTGGGGTGCGGTCGGCAGACCAAGGGCCGTTGGAGGCAGTGTTGATGTCATGAGCATGCGCGAGGTTTTGGAGACCATCACGGGACGTCGGCCCCAACTGCAACTCACCAGCAGTAATATAATTTTGCGCATTCCTGAGGCGGCGGATTTTTTGGAATATGTTCGGGTGCGCCGCGCCAATGCCGAGCGGCTTCGGCCAGTGGAACCTAGTTGGGCACGCGACGCGCTGTCCCGGTCCGGTTTCCGTCGGCGATTGCGCCATGCCCAGGACCTGTATCAGCGCCAACAGGGCATGGCGCTTTTTATGTTTTTGAAAGACACCAACAAGCTCGTTGGTGGGGTTACGCTTAGTTGGCTTGATGAGGGTCGGCCAGGAACAGCCATGGTCGGATATTGGCTTGATGGTGTCCATGAGGGCCAAGGGCTTATGAAAGAGGGTCTTGTGGAAGTCTGCCGTCACGCCCATGTCCATTGTAAGATAAGGCGCATTGAAGCTGCATGCCTTCCAGAAAACATGCGTTCGGTGCATCTTTTGGAGGCCTGCGGGTTCCAGCGCGAGGGTCTGGCACGCCAATATCTCAATATCAATGGGGCCCATCGGGACCATCTTCTCTTTGCTCGGGTTCAGGCAGACCCACTCACATCGGAATAGCCAGCCAGGTCAATTTGTAGCTTACCCATAAGCCGGTCCCAAAGCGCTTCGCCATCATTTGAAAAAACATCATCAATATCAAAAGGGGCGGTAAGCCAATCATGCCGCTTGATTTCATCTTCCAATTGGCCATCACCCCATCCTGCATAGCCAAGCATGAGGCGAAAACGTTCAGGCCCTTGCCCCTTCGCTATGGCGCGCATGACCTCAAGGCTGTTGGTCATGTTCAAGCCACGTTGGTGGTTGCGCATTGTTTGCATATCTTCATAATCGGGTGTGTGCAGAACGAAGCCATGCTGATTGCCCACTGGCCCCCCACGAAAAACCCGGGCTGATGCATGGGGCTCGGTGGCTTCGACACCAAGCTGGTCAGCAATGTCCAAAAGACATAAATTGGTTGGGCGGTTGATGATAAAGCCAAGCACCCCGTCACCTTCTTCAACGCTTGCAATATAAACGACGGTTTTTGCAAAAGTCTCGTCGAGCATGTTGGGGGCGGCGATGATGATGCTTCCCTGGAGATCCTGCATATGATTAAGTGCCCTATGATTGCTGTTGTCTGGATGTTGTTAGCATCGCTGGTGACAGCCCTGCCAGCCAAAGCAACATCACAGCAACAAGATTATGTTTTTGAAGGTGGCTCAGTGCGCGTGATGCGTGATGGTCGCAACATCTTCATGTTGGTGACGCCGGCGCCTGGTTTTAAAACCTATGCACCCAACCCAGGACCCAGCGGTTTAAGCCCCGAACTTATCCAAGAGGGCCGCGCCTTGTCCCTTGAAGCCAGCGTGCCCAAGCGCTTTTACCTGACAAGCGGGGATGCCTATTTGGGCTATGACAGCCAGGCGTTGTTTCGTGCCCCATTCCTGGAGGAGCAGGCCGAGGTGGAAGCATATTTGGGTTTTTGTGAGGAATTATGTTTGCCTGCATCATTTGTCTTCTTACCAAGCCAGCTCCAAGAAGAACAAATGACCGAGGGCTTTGTGTTTCCTGAATATGTTGCCCAGTCTGTGTCGGTGGATAGGTCCGGTTTCGTCCGTGCGCCTTCATACCCAGGGGCAGAAGTCTTTGTGGCTGACCCCCCAAATTATTCAGACCTCCATGGTCAGCTCAATGCTGACGGGCAAGGAAATATCAAGCCTTGGCCTAAGGAATTGGTGCATGTATTGAGCATGATTGGGATGCTCATGGATGGGCGATTAATCTTTGCCCCCACACAGCTAGAAAGATGATAAAAATCATCCATATACATGGTCTATGACAATATTTTTGATGGAGAATTTTGATGACAATTGCTGTTGGAGACCAGGTGCCTTCCGTTGATATTTTCACTGTTGGTGAAAGCGGTCCTGAAAAAGTGAATTTCGCCGAATATTGTGGAAGTGCCAGGCTGGTGTTGTTTGCAGTACCTGGCGCTTTCACACCAACCTGTTCGGCAAAGCATTTGCCAGGCTTTGTGGAAAAAGCTGATGCGCTGAAGGCCAAGGGTGTTGATAAGATTGCATGCTTGTCCGTGAATGACGCCTTCGTGATGGATGCCTGGGGCAAGGAACATGGCGCTGCTGGTCGTGTGGATTTGCTTGCCGATGGAAATGCTGATCTGGCCAAAGCCATGGGTCTTGAATTTGATGCATCGAGATTTGGTCAAGGCGTGCGCGCCAAGCGCTTTGCCATGATCATCGATCAGGGTAAGGTCACATCGCTTGGAATCGATGAGCGTGGTGAATTTAAAGAAACCGCCGTGGAAGCTGTTCTCGAGCGTCTTTGACCCTTAATCGGATCCATCCCTGAGGTCTTGGACACCCTGGCGGGCCAACGCATCGGCCCGCTCATTATCTTCATCGCCGGCATGGCCCTTGACCCAATGCCATTGGATGTCATGCCGGCGTGTTTCTTCCAACAATTCTTGCCACAAATCAGCGTTTTTCACTGTCTTTTTGGCGGCTGTCTTCCAGCCATTGGCCACCCACCCATGGATCCATTTGGTGATGCCATCACGGACATAGGTGGAGTCGGTATATAAATCGACTTGGCAGGAACGTTTGAGCGCACGAAGCCCCTCGATGGCGGCCATCAATTCCATGCGGTTGTTGGTCGTGTCTGTCATGCCGCCATACAACTCACGCATGGCGTCGCCATACCGCAGCACAACCCCCCAACCCCCAGGCCCAGGATTGCCGGAACAGGCCCCATCGGTGGACATCACAACCTTCTGGGTCATGACCAAAGGCCATAATCTTGGGCAGAACGGGCACGCAGATGGGTGCGCATGCGGTGGGCATATTCATTGGGATCCTTAGGGGTCACCAACCAGCTTGGGTCATGGTGGATAACGTCATGGGCCCGGGTGAGGAAAAACCGCAAGCCAGCACCAAGTGCCAAAAGCGGAAGGGCCTCTTTTTCTGCAGGTTCCAAAGGTCGACGTTGGCTGTAGCCATTCAAAAATGCAGCAGACTTGGTGACATTGAGGCTGCCATCTCCCTCAAAACACCAGGCATTGATGCAAATGGCCAGGTCATAGGCGAGCATATCCTCACAAGCGAAATAGAAATCAATAAATCCCGACACCTCACCATGACGGAAGAACACATTATCTGGAAACAGATCGGCATGGATATGACCCATGGGAAGAGCGGACGGCCATTGGGCGTTTAATTTTTGCAAACTTTCTTCCGCAAGCCTTGCCCAATCTTGGTTTCTGGCTGCGACATCCTCGCAAATCTGCCCATGCATGGCTTGCCAATTGCTGCGGGACAAATTGTTGGGACGTTTGCCAGCATAGCCTTTGCTTGCACCATGAAAACGCGCAAGTGTTGTCCCCAAGCTTGCACAATCTGCCACCGAAGGTCGCCGCACGGCGAGTCCTGGCAGAAAAGATGTCACCAGGGCAGGACGTTGGGATAAGCGGCCAATGGCCTTGCCTGATTTGGTCCACATTGGCTGCGGGCAAGAAAATCCTGCGGCCGCCACATGATCCATTAGCCCAACAAAATAGGGCAGATCATCCTCGGCCACACGTTTTTCGAATAAGGTGAGAATGTATCGGGCATCGGCGGTTTCCACAAAAAAATTGGAATTTTCCACACCCTCAGCAATGCCTTTTAAGCTTTCCACCTCACCCAAATCATATTGGGCCCAAAATGCTTCCAAATCCCGGGCATCAACTTGCGTAAAAACCGCCATTAATCAGTCCGTACGACGCGGGGAAGCTTGAACACCACATCTTCACGCGCAACGACATGTTCGCGAATCTGGGCATTGGTTCCTTTGGATAATTTGTCCACCACGGCCTGCACCAAATCTTCCGGTGCTGAGGCGCCGGCGGTGATGCCAATACGCTGAAATTCTGTGGCAAAATCATGTTCCAAATCATCTGCTGATTGGATCAATTTGGATCTTGGACATCCCGCCAATTGCGCCACTTCCACCAACCGCACGGAGTTGGAGGAATTGGTGGCGCCTAACACCAAAATCACATCGGAGATCCGGGCAAGTTCTTTAACAGCCAATTGCCTGTTGGTTGTGGCATAACAGATATCTTCTTTATGGGGTTCCACGATGTTGGGGTAGCGCTGTTTAAGCGCTGACACAATGCTGGCGGTATCATCCACCGATAGGGTGGTTTGGGTGACATAGGCCACGCCCTGAGCCCAATCAGGCAAATGCGCCACATCTTCGACCCTTTCCACCAAGGTCATCGCGCCCTCAGGCAATTGCCCCATCGTTCCCAAAACTTCTGGGTGACCTTCATGACCAATCAATAGGACATGAAGGCCCTTTTCGTGATGGCGTTCGGCATCGAGATGGACCTTGGAAACCAGTGGGCATGTTGCATCAACATAAATCATGGCGCGGCTTGAGGCTTCAGCAGGTACGGATTTGGGAACCCCATGGGCGGAAAATATCACCGGCTTGTCATCGGGAACTTCATGGAGCTCCTCAACAAACACAGCACCCATGGCCTCGAGCCTTTCCACCACATGGCGGTTATGGACGATTTCGTGGCGAACATAGACGGGCGGGCCAAATTTGCTGATGGCCTGCTCCACAATTTGAATGGCCCGATCAACACCGGCGCAAAAGCCTCTTGGTGCTGCTAAGATGATTTCGAGTGGCTGTTCTTCCATGATTTCTTCCAATAGCTCGCTTGGCGCTTTCTTCTGGTCTAAGTGATATGCCAAGAATGAACAATCCGGTCGATTGGGACCATATCGTTATATTGAATTTTGGAGATTTGCTTTCCATGCGTGTATTTCCTGCCATGATGATGGCCCCCCTCATGCTGCTAGCCGGCTGTGCGTCAGATGAATTTGAGGAAGTTCGCCTTGTGGCCTGCCCTGAAGGAAGGGTTCTTAAAGGGGCAGAACGGACCATGGCCAATGGGGTGGAGGCCACCATTTCTTATGCTGAGACGGCATGTGTTCGTGAGGATGATCAGGTTCTTGCAGCCATCCGAGCCGAGATTACCACGCGCAACCCAGGCGAAGATGCTGTTGATTTGAGGCTGCCTGCCTTCATCATCACGGTGACCAATGATGATGATGTGCGTGACCGACGCGTGCTGGGCTATGAGGTGAATGCCAAGCCAGGCCGCCATGTGACCTATCAAGTGACCGAAGGGTTTGTGTTCCCCGATGACAATGCAGTTCGGCAAATCACCATCATGACCGGATTCATGGAGCCTGCCCTGGCACAAAACCAAAAATAAAGGGCCCTTTTGGGCCCCTGATTTGTTGGAACAACAAAAAACCACCAATCAGTGCAGTTTTCCCTCAAGTGCGCTGATGGCTTTGTCATTATAAGCCTTGGCTTGTGTCTTGGTGAGGTCTTTGCCCAACACCTGACGCACAGCGTCAAAAGCCTGGTCAATGGCGTCATGGCGGAGCTGTTTGACCACCTCAGCCTGGGCGGTTTGGATCTTTTGTTCCATGGCCTTGATGCGTGCATCCGCACGTTGCTCGATATCCTTACGTGCTTTTTCAAGTTGTGCTTCGGCATCACGCTGGGCGTTGGCAACGATGGTTTTGGCCGTCTCTTCCGCCGCGCGCTTTTGGCGTTCATATTTGGCCAGCAACGCATTGGCTTCTTCACGAAGCTGTCGCGCTTCATCAAGTTCAGCACGAATGCGCTCGGATCGATCATCCAGGGCTTTGGTGATTTTTTTGTGGGCGCCAAGGGCAAAGAAGCCAACCACCAAAATCAAAAGGGCGATATCTACCCAAAATGACGGATCTGAAAACATGACCTCAATTCCTTAAGATTGGGCGCCTTTAAGGGCGCGATCAAATTTGGCAACATCCATGTCTGGCGCATGTTGGGCTGCCACGGCATGGGCAACCTCCTTAGCGATCATGGGCAATTCAGCAGTGGCTTTATCTTTCATGGAAGCAATTTCCGCTTCTGCCTCTGCCAAGCGTTTGGCGATTTTCTTATTGGCCTTGGCTTCTTGTTTGCTCGCGACCTCGGCAATTTCTTTGCGCACTTCTGCGGCAGTGGCCTGGGCCTCGGCCCGGGCTTGGTGCAATGCATCTTCATAAGCCTTTAGGGCCAATTGGGATTCTTCACGCAGCTGGCGGGCTTTTTGCAGGTCATGGTCAATGGTGTCACGGCGCTGTTCAAGGACAGCGGCCACCCTGGGCAAAAAATTCTTGGCCAAAATGACGTAAAGGAACCCGAAGGTGACGATCAGCCAAAAGATCTGGCTTGGGAATTCAGCAAAATCCAATTGGGGCATGGGTTGGGATCCTCAAACATTTATTGGCCCCATGGGCCAAGTTTTTTACCATCGGATTCCCCGGCGGCAATGCGCCGGGGTATCTCGCTGATATTTTCAAAAACCTAAAGTCTTAATCTTTACGCAACAAAGATCAGAATCAGGGCCACCACGAGGGCGAAAAGACCGGTGGCTTCTGCAAGAGCAGCACCAATCAAAAGGTTTGGGAACTGCTGTTGGGCAGCACCAGGATTGCGCAGCGCGCCGGACAGATAACTGGCAAAGATGTTACCAATACCCATACCGGTACCAAGAAGGGCGAGTGCGGCAAGGCCCGCACCAATATATTTGCCAAGGGCTACAGCGGCTTCTACTTCCATAATAATCTCCTCATCAGCGAGATGGTGACGTCAGTGCATGTGCAAGGCGTCGTTAAGGTAAATACACGATAGTACGGCAAACACATATGCCTGGAGGAATGCAATAAGAAACTCCAGGGCTGTGATGCCCACGAGAAGGCTCAGCGGCAACACGCCACCAAACCCCATGATGACCACGAACCCGCCCAAAACCTTGAGCATGGTATGACCGGCCAGCATGTTGGCAAACAGACGCACGGAAAGGGTAACCGGGCGGCTGAGATAAGAAATCATCTCGATAATCACGAGAATGGGAAGAATAAACATGGGCACGCCATGGGGCACAAACAAACGCAAATAGCCCACACCGTGCTTCACAAAGCCCAAAACCGTCACAGAAATGAACACGGCCATGGCCAGGGTCAGTGTGACCGCAATATGGCTTGTGGTGGTGAAGGAGCTTGGCAGGAGGCCCATGAGGTTTCCGGCAAGCACAAAGGTGAATAATGTGAAAATCCAAGGAAAATATTTCAAGCCTTCGGTGCCGGCGGTGGATTTGATCATGCCGGCCACAAATTCATAGGCAACCTCGGCAACAGACTGCCAGCGGGTTGGCACCAAGGCGCGGCCAGATGCACCAAGAGCCATCACCAAAGTCACCACCGCAACGCCCAAGACCATCCAGAGGGAGGAATTGGTGAAGGAAAACACCCCGATATCCACATAGCGGACAATCTCGAACTGGTGCATGGGATCAAAGACTTTGCCTTCAGCTGCCATGATGAAAAGCCCCTTGAAAAAAAACCAACTACGCCCCGTTTGCCGGATCCTAATCCTGCCCCTTGGCAGGCTCTTGGGCCCTTTTGGCCGTGGCAAGCATGTTTTTCATGCCAGCAACACAGCCCAGAACAAAAAATACCAACGACAAAGCCGGAAAAATTCCCAGCCATTGATCAATAAGATAGCCAACGAATCCGCCCACCATCACCGCGGCCACCAAATCCATGCCCATCCGCATGGCAAGGGCCAAACCATTGGCCTTGTTTTGACCCGGGGCATCTGCTTCCCGCCGCTTGCTGGAAACCTGGTCAAGCTTGCTGCCCAGTTTTTCCAGATCGTCGCCGGAATTTCGTCCCATGGACTGACCTCTGGTTTGTGATGATGACCATGAGAACCATGACCATCCCTTCGAAATTGCCGGCAACATAGGGTTCAGCAGGTGATTAGGTCAAGCACGTTGCGACGCCTCCATGCCACCGCCAACCAAAGTGGTAAAAAACAACAAAGCTCAGGCAATATTTTCGGTCTTTGCAAAAGGTGAT
>MDTB01179751.1_pt1 | contig 12814 bp, 7 predicted proteins | sample 811161 | NCBI WGS metagenome assembly MDTB01 (sample SAMN05326650, study PRJNA326480) | marine metagenome | isolation source: seawater | place: Mediterranean Sea | collected 2009 | reverse complement strand
TTTTTCCGTTTCTGCAATTCTTTCGCCGGGATAACCCTCAGGCTGCACTTCCGAAACCGGGATGCCCCGAGATTTAAAAATACCGACAGCAATCCGATTTCTAATTTTCCATTGGGGTACCTCATTGAATTGTGCTTTCAGTGCCTCAAGATAACCGTTCAGTGAAAACTCTTTTTTGCTTGAAAGATATCCATCTATGGAAGGAATTTCGTCTTTAATTTCTGCTGATAACGCATGCGGAAGGTCAGGGTTTGCGAACAGATCGCCTTCGCCCGATATTTTATAAATCTGATTGGACTTCTCAATAGAAACTTCCATGAGGAGTAAGGGAGAGTTGTAAACTTTGTCCTTCTTTGAGCTAGTGTTAAATGATGTCCATTCCAGGAATCCAAATGCGATATAGAGAACCTGAATCCCTTTTTCTCTCTGAAATGAAAGTCTTTCCTTCTCCATCTTGGAAATAACCTGATTCAATGAATCCAAGGGGATGTCTGTTTGAAGGAATTCGTCCTCATGCTTGCCTAAACCACTTTCCCCTGAGTCCATCCATGGCAGATCTACCTGATTTTCTACTAAGAGCTCATCTGTGGGTTTCATGTCTAATTCGGTCCTAAGTTCATCCTTGAATTCACGGACCTCCGTTTCGTTCATGTCTTCTTCCGCAAGATGAGAATCTTTTAATTTCTTTTCCCAGTTAAGCTGAAATATTTTTGTCTGTTCATCAGACAATGAATCATTGGTTTGCTCCAACCCTTTAATTTTAAACTTTTTTCCTGTTTGTAACCGCTCGAGTACGAACTGTGGAATCTCATCGCAGACATTAAAAATGCGACCCTTCCCGTGACCGGAAAGTTTTTTGTTTATGAAGTCGTTTCCACTTAAGTGAATGAGTTTTTTCGATAAATCGTGCAATAAATTATTTTCTTTCATTAATTTTACGAATTATAAAATGTACAAACTGAATTGATTTTTCCTATTCTTCTTTGAATAATCGATGATGTTCAAGTTTCTAATTAAAAAGAAAAGGATAAGATCTTTTCCAGATATGCGAAAATGATTGCTGGAATATTGGACAGACTTATTAATTTATTAAAATGGCCCTGTGTCGTTTTGAGTGTTTGGGCTCTTTTCCCATCGTCCCAAGCGTGCTATGAAATACTAATTTATTCACTAGATAAGACAGAGCTACTGTTTCCTCTTTTCGTTGGTGGATTCGCTTATCTTGTAATCTCACGAATAGTTGTCGGGAAAAAAAAGCAAGGTTGGTTTAGCACATTAGAACATGAACTTACCCACGCTCTTTTTGCCCTAATTACTTTTCACAAAGTCAACGGAATTCAAACTACGGCTAGCCAAGGGGGAGTGATTGAAATTCAGAACGGCAACAACTGGCTTATCATTATATCTCCTTATTTTTTTCCCACATTTAGCTTTTTTTTGATAATCCTAATGGTTTTAGTCGATGCTCATAACAAATGGGTGACCAATTTTTTGCTCGGGTGCACCGTTGCCTATCATCTCATTTCGACTGTCCATGAGCTTCATCGTCACCAGACTGACCTGCAAGAAACAGGTTTTGTTTTCGCGGCTCTATTTTTACCTGGAGCGAACTTGATATGCTATGGGACTATTCTCGCCTTTGCGATTAACGGAACTGGTGAAATGATGAGTTTTATCAAAAATTCGTTAATGATTTTTTGAGTTTTCATTTTCAGCTAAATAAGAATTCAATGAATAGTTTGTCAGCAAACATCTCTCGATATTGCATGGGTTAAAGGCAGTATTCTTTGCAGCCCATGAGATCTTTTACTTCCAATTGGAAAACTTGAATGGGTAAGTTATATTCCTGAATGACCCCCAAAAGCTTTTTCACATGTAAATGGTCAATTTTTTTTCGAATTACAATCACTATACCGGCCTGCCGGTTAACCATTTTTGCGTAGTGCAGCGATTGGCCTATGGCTTCTGCCCACTTGGGTGCGAAATCAACTTCAATTGCTAGGTTTTCAGTTAAAATATCACACCTCGTATTATCAGGCATAAGTACTTCCGTAGTCCCATTAATTCTTTTGGCGAAGAAGTTTTGGTAGCATTTCTCCCTGTGGCTCGAAAAGCCGAGAAAGGGAAGTGCCAGAGTCAAAACTAGCAGTTTTTGCATTTTTTATGTGAAGTTTCAAAAACGATTCGACAATCGTTTAATTCATCTGCCCTGATCAATAATTTGCAAACCAACTCCAAATCAGCATTCCCATCTTTTCCTTGATGGCGGCAGAATCGGGCGGCTCTACTGCTTGCTTCGTGAAGAAGATTCTGGATAGGATTATTTAAGGATTTGTCCAAAGCATCTTTTAGGAGTTTCTGGGTTGATGGGATAGATGTTCTGAAGCGGATAGCAATATCACAAATTTCATGTTTTTCCTTCCCCAACAGACCGTATCGCAGGGCCAGGGCATTTGATTCCTTTTCGGTTAGAAGGTTTTTAGTTGAAGAAATGGCACTCTCAAATGTTATTTTTGCTTTTTGTGTGTCTAGTTCATCAAGGATTTCGGGAATTTGCTCATTCATAGAATCTCTAGAATTAGGAACCGACCGCAACGAGCCCCCTGTATGGTCTGTCTACAATTGTACCATCCATCAGCTTTGCCCCTTCAATATAAAATTGATAATTACCATCCACCAATGGAGCTTTTAGATTTAATTTTACAACACCCATTTCGTTTTCGTCTTCATAGCTTAGATGTTCTACTTGTACATTATTACCACCAGTTGTGGAGATGCCGTATGCTTCAATCTTGGATATGTCACTGGAGTCCCATTTTACGCCACTAGGTAAGTTGAACCTTATCCTCGATTCTCCAATGGAAAGTGGCGCTGCTACTTGTATTGCAATGGGTTCACGGAAGAGACCTCTCGCTTCGTATGTTTTTTCCAAGTGAGATTCGTTGCCTGAAGCATCGGTACAATTCTTAACGCTCAGATGATAGAGTCGACCTGGGTATTGAGAGATGGGTAGCGACGCTCTCACCAAGGTCGAACCTCCGCGTATCTCTTTAGCGATAGAACCGACAACTACTTCTTTATCCCGTTTTAAGTCTCTCAGTACAAAGTTTTCTGCCTCTGTCTTTTCAAAGTTCAGAATTTCTGAGAATTCAACATAAAGATTGTTCTGAGAGCCTTTAACTTTAGTTATGAATGGGGGAGAGCGGTCCATTGCACCTTTGAATGAAAAGGTCGTAGATTGAGTACCCATTAAGTTTTTTGGAGTCATTCGATCTCCTATGGAAGTGACTTCGATGGGATACTCCTCTCTTTTAATTAAGGGCGATGTGACCAACCGAACAGCTGTAAATGATCCTTTTCCCCACTTTGGATCTTCAAATTCTTTAAATGGGTTCACCTGCAGGATATCCACCCCATTACCGACTTTGTAATTCTCCGGATTGAGAGCAGTTAGGGGATCCAGGCATTCATCAAACCTTATGATTATCTCTGATTGGCTGGCACCTTCTTCCGTGGAAATTAGATCAGGGGCAAATGTGTCGACATATCGAAATTCTATCTTCTCCACTAATTGATTTCTATACTCAGAATCGTCCTCCAGTCCACTCACTTCCAAAACATAAGATCCATTGTGAACTAAAGTTTCATCAAATTCTAATGTGACATGAGTTCGATCCTCACTAAGGATCCCATCTGATAATCTAAAATTGGACAATCTGAAGGTGGATGGTCTGATCGCCGATCTTCTTGATACAGCCTCACTAAAACGTACGATAAGAGAACTTGGAGGGAGGGGCTCTACTTCAACGATCTCTGGTGGCATTTGATCTTCAAATCTAAACTCACGAAGTCTTTCAGAATTCCTTATCTGTTCATCATTCAGGCGATTGCCTGCTAAATCGGAAGGTTTCGATTGCAAGCCGAAGTCTAGAAAGTAATCTTCTCCATCCTCTAGCTTTTGTGAAAGAGACAGAATGACTTTATTCGGATATTTAGGAATTAGGCTTGGGGTAAGAATATGGGCGGTGTTTCTTATTTTAAAGGTATCCTTGTCGATTGATGTGGGGTCAATTTCCTCATCGAAAGTAATGGTAATATAATATGGGTTGTTGATTGAGTTTACTTCACTTACTTCTGGAGGGCTTGTGTCTTTGCTCAGCATAAATAAGGTCGCTCCCACTGTTACCAAGCAACAAGTTGTTGCGGTCATAATCCATTCCCGTGTTCTCCTGATCACTTTACTTTTAAGCTTTGAAACGACGGAACCCGCATTGTTTTTCTCTTTTTGCTGAGACTCGATTATGATGGGTAAGGATGTGCCTGGAACTTTCTCAACTCCCCAAATCACCAAAAGCTTGGGGCTTTTTCTTGAACCCCACAGGTAATAGGCATCCGGCTCCAAGTCTGGATCAGGAAGGCAGAATGCTTTGCGTAGACTCGCTTCAAACTTAGTACTTTCTTTGTTGATGGTGTAGAAACTTTTGGCGGCAATACGCAGGGCTTTTAATTCAGGGTGAGTTATTGATTTAAGGGGTCTAATTGTTTTGGCTTGAGACTTAGTGAGCTGATAGGAAACGCTTCTCCCTCCTCCATTTTCAATGATGGTGGCTTTGGGGAGAAACCGTGATAGCCCATTTTTTTCAGAACCCAAAAGGCGCTTAACTTGTGCTTCAAGGAAGTGACCCAGTCCATCATGGGTCCGTAATAAAAAGTAGTTTTTGTCTAGTTTTCTTATAATTTCTGTTTTCATTTTCGTTAGGAATTCAAAAGTTTACTTACATTGAGTCTTGGTGAATCAAGCCAATGAGTTTCATTCATTTGAGTCTGAAGCTTAAGGCTTGTATTTTTAGGTTTAAAAGCAGGGAAAGATTTATTATCCGAAACATCAACAAGTTCTAGATGTTCTCCCGACTGGTCGTCCATGGACCATTTTAATTTTACTCTAACATTTGAGGGTAAACTTTCTTCTTTGGTATCATTTTCATAATGAAGTTGGTAGACTGGTTCAGGATTACTTTTAGAATGCTTAGAGGATTTTCGTCCCAGCACTGAACCGATCGGTATTTCGCATTCTGCAAAGGATTCCTTATTTCCATCAAGCTGACGTTTATCGAAAATCAGGTTTCTGAAGAACTCCTCAGGCCGTGCGTTTTGATTAATACCACTCCAGTAGTGTGGTGTTCTCTCTAGATGGATTTCTTCTTTCAGGGAAAAACCAGTGAGGTTTCCATTTAAAATATCTTGGTGAAGGGCGGCACCTACAACCGCAGCAGTTTTTGCATCTGTTACTTTGCCCATTTCAGCAAAGGGATACCAATTACCTGCTTCGTAACCCTTGAGATCTATTATTCTTTGTGGCATAATAGGTAAAGTGTCCCTCGTCTTTTCTTTGATTCTAAGTAGCTCCGATGGTTTCCCTGAGAGAATCACCAAGTCGCAAGGAAATTCCCGGAATACTTGCAGCAGGTCATCGAATAAACCGACAAAGACCTCATCAATGAGCTCATTGACCTCGGATATCGAGAAGGAAAGCTCCACATCCGCTGAGAAAAAACTTTGCTCACTATTTTCGTAATCGTGAATTTTTTGAGATAGAGTTGCCTGGGTGATCTCATTGAGTTCGCCGAGAATTTTTTTATTGGCAACAGAATCAACTTTTAAACTAAAAAAGTTTTGGGTTTTATGGGTTGCTTGGTCACTTCCCAAAAAGGAAAGCACCCGGTTTATGATAGGAATGAAAACAAGTCTGGCTACTCTTGAGAGTTTTTGTGGAAGGCGTGCATCTACATCAGAAAAAAGGATGCTTTCTGGTTCTGAAAACATTTTGCCTAGCCATTCCTTTTCGAGTTTTGTCAGACAGTCAATATCTCCGAGGCTAGCACCCACCCAGCTGGGAATTAATATGTCTTCAATTATTTTTTTTACTAATGCGTCACCGGCTACTGTTTTACCGTCTTTGTAAAGCAATTTAGCTTTGAGTCTTGCAGTTGGATCATTCGTTTTGACTGTTTCATTAACTTCACCTCTCAACGAGTCAGATCGATATTCTATGACTGAGAAATCGGTAGTGCCACCCCCTATGTCCACATTCATTACCCTTACTTTTTTTCCATCACCATATAAATCGAACCATGCTTTCCCTGCCCCTCCTAAAGAGCATACCTCCGAGTAAACCACAGGTAACTGAGCACACATCGCTTCATCTAGACCTCGTTCTTCAAAAGACGGGAATTCCATCGAAGCATTTGTCCCTAATCTAACTTTTCCATTTCCACCGGTTAAGTGTGTGGTGTTGAAAATATCTAGGGCTCGTTTCCATTGGTTAAAGTAGGCATCCTTTTCTAACTTCGTCCAACCTGATGGATAAAGGACTGAGACTTTAGACAATTTTCTGGGGAGAGTTCTTCGTTTGGCAACATTGAGATAATTGGATGAGTTGATTTGGCGATAGGATGCTTCCAGGATACTAAGAGCAAACCAGCAAATGGAATCTCTTCGGGGAAAATTCGGGGGTGAGTTTCTAAATGGAGCATTTTCAAGATCGCTTTCCCTTGGCGCTCCCGAGGTTTTCCAGTCATGACCCTCAGGGTCCATGAAAAGCCTGAAAAGACCATCAAGCTTTTCAAAGTAAAAGGGACGATGTTTATTTTTTCCGTTAATATTTGGCATTTGTGACCAATAATTGGAACCAGCCATACCTACAGATCTATCATCCCAAGCATATCTTTTGGGTGACCCCATGGTAAACCTTGCATCTTCATCCAATGGAGCTTCGGATAATGCATTTCTGGCACCGCCTTCAAAATCGCCACCACCAATGAGAGCCGGTGACATTTCTACAAAAGTATTAGCTACAAATTTTAGAATTTTTCGCCTCGAAGAACTTTCATTTTCGACGGCTTCTTCCTTTTGTACCCTCAAGACTTTTTCCTCACCATATGGAGGTTCCATTTCTGCAAAATTAGACCTCTTAAGTACAAACCATGAATCTATAATGGAAAGGTCATCAAATGAAATGCCAGAACCATTGAATTTTTGTACCTCGAAAGATTCTCCAGGAGGCATAAAACGGACAGGTTGGACCCTTCGGCCAAACGGGATAGGCTCGTGGCTTGGTTGCTCAAGCAGCAAAGCAACGGTTCTGGTGTTTCCCAAATCAACGACAAGATCGACTTCTACAGGATCTGAACCTGTTGATCTTATCCAATGAATGGTGATTGATACCTCAATTTCTCGCTCATCTGAGTTAGGGAGGTAAGTTAAAGGAATGCACCTGTTTCTGCCAAAATCTTCCTCGATGTTGGCTTCGTCATAGCTAGCGTAGGGTGTATCTGTTTCTCTAAATTCATCTTTAGAACTGATTTCTTCAGTGTCAAAAAGTAAACCATTCGAACTAGAACCCAAGTTAGTCTCAATTGCTAATCTTATCACAGGACCTCCTTGTTCGGATAGACGGTCCTCGTAACGATAGCGAACCCATGGGGTGAAGGCATCCCATGACTTCCATTCAGTCTCGTTATTACTCGCAAAAGTTCGAATATCTTGGTCTTCCCAGTCAGGCAGTATTTCCGACAAGAGAATGGTCTCGTATTGATGCCCTGAATTAGGGAAAACTCGAATCATAAAATCATTCATTACATTGTTCATTTAGATTTCCTCCTTAGGTTGCACTGCGAGAGATGAGCAGATTGCTTTTATCTCATCATCACCGGATTGTGCCTTTCTTTTTTCACCGGAAACATTTTTCTTAATTAATTCATCACACCTTTCCTTGCATGCTAGCAAAATAGGGTTTTGCAGTTTTGATATTGCTGCTTGATCGCCTGAATTATGCTGACCATTTCTAAGAGACGGGGAGGTTAAATGATTTGTCATCATCACTGCCAAAAAACGCCTAAAGTCAAGGTTCTGAAATTTGTTTCTCTGCACAACCATATTACGAAGCCAATCCACCATTTCTTTCATTGCCGGTTCAATTGATGCACAAATGGCATTCCAAGAAAGTTGTGCTTGATCTTGGTTACTAAACCCAAGTCGTTTCCAGGACACTTCTTTGCTCTTTGCATCAGTTGTGAAAAGTACTTCTCCTTTGGAATAAAACTGTCTTCGTAAAAATGAACGATTAATATCGTCAATCTTGCACGGAATCTCCTCTAATTCCTCTGGATCTACATTTAGAACATATTTAAGTGTTTGTTCGGTTTCATTTTTACTTTGAGCGTTATCAGAATGGAGTTTCTCTGAGAGAATACTCCGAAAAATCTTTAGGTTTTTAATCCGCTCTTTTTCTTGGGATTTCTTCTCAGGAAAAAGTCCTTTTACGGTTAATAACTGCTCCAATTCAATAGATGCTTGCATTGCTTTTTTCTCCCAAAATGAAATCCTCATATTTGAATTCTCCATTTGAGAATTCAGGTTGGAGAAGAAAAGGTCTACTCCACTTCCTTCACCATTCAAAAAACCTACCTTCGAATTAGATTGATTTGGATTGGGGAATAATCGTTTGAATTCATCTTCCTCTTTTATCGTTTCCAAAAGAGATGGAAGGATTTTTATTGTATCTTGATTAAGTTTTCCTCTGGGTAAGCCAAAGTCGTTGATCGCGTAAAGATTTGCAACATCTGGGTCTGCCAGAAAACCAAGTTGCTCATACTTGGATTTATTTTTCCCAAAAATTGTAGTAGAGTTACTCGGGGATTCATTAAGCATTTTAGCCCACCATGTGAGAACGCAATTTAGCGGAAGAGGAGATTTTTGCTTAGACTCAGGATTATAATCTGGTTTGGTACTTTTTAGCCATGTTTTTACCCCGGTGATAATGTCCTGAGCGTTGGGTTTGTCATTGTCCAAATCCTGCAAAATTGAAACGCTGTCTAACAGCATTTTTTTGGAATAGCCTTGAAATAAGGATGCGGTTTTTCCCCTTTTGAGAACTTTGCAAAACAACTCATCCCATGGCATCTCCATGTTTTTAGAATTGGATTCTATGGAGACTCTGGAAGCGGTGGTGGACCTGCCTCCCCGCTCAACCCCTGGGAAGTCTAGTAAATCATACTTGGCGAGGTATTGCTTGAATGGACTCTCATTCAGATTGTCCATATTTAAGGGAATAACTACCTCCTGAATCAGTCCCTGAAAAATCCCGAATTCGCAGGCATTTTTAAATAGGGTTTGATTGTCAGATGCTTCAACCCCAATGAAAATTGAATCATCGACTTCCTTTGAATTTAAAGAGGAAAGAATCCGATGAACTCTTGTTTCCTTGGACGATTCCTTGGCATTGACGGGCAAATTTTTGGAGAACATGGAATAACTGTCCATGTCCAGAAAACAGGCTGTTGCTTCAAGAGAGCAGTAAATCTCTTTGCCATTCCATTCTCTACCTATTTCACCATGGAATTGATGAATTTCAGAAAAGAAATTGCTGATAATTTTAGAACCATCCCACAGAATTTCATTTCGAAAATCCTCAAACCTTTCGGAGTTGGATAGCAGCCCATTCGACTGCAATATAATCTCTCTTACTTCTGTGAAATCTTTTTCAGGTGAAAGTAATCTTCTGTATCTTTCTAGTCCAGAAATGGCGAGGTCTTCAAGGACGGAGCAAAGATCAATGGCACTCTCGTAAACCTCTTGCTTTGGTTGATTATTCAGTGCTTTGGTTCGGCCGGCGAATTGCTCCGTAATTTGCTTTAAGAGTTTGAGCGACCAGTTGCGGTCGGGTTTTAAAATTTCGCACTGGCTATCATAACCCCTGGCAATGCTAAGCATGTTTTCCCGAAGTGATGAAAATTTTAGAGTTACTGGAAACTTAGAGTCTTTTATGTGTGCTCCACCTTTTTGGACATCAAGTGTTCCTTTCGTAAACCTTGTAATACAGGCGGAGGCATCCATCCCTCCATTATAGGGGTTGAGGACAATCTTTTTCTGATCAAAAAGTTCGGGATCTTGCCCCCTTGGCAAGGAAAAAAAGGCGGTCGGACTGTCTGGCCAATCGAGAGCACCGTGTTTTTCTTTTGTTCGTTTATTAACTCCATCAACATAACCAGCAATTAAGGTGGATTTTCCGGTTTGTGAGGGCCCCCAAATCGCACTTGCTGGTCTGGGATTGCTTTCCCTTGAAACCATTTCCAGAGATTCTCGTGAGTGATATAATTGGTACAACCAACGGGCTGGATTGAGTTTGAATTCATCTGTTCTAGCAACTCCGTGATGCCAATACCAATCTACGAGCTTATTGGAGAAAGTGAGCGATTCTTTGCGCGAATTGTCTTTATTCATATTAGTTCAAATTTGAAGGATTGTTGTTGATCACTTCCCAAAACTTAAGTTCATCTCCGAGCGTGGATATCGAACAGACTGTTTTATTTTCGGAGATGATTGGGAGTATTTTCTGTAACCAAATTGCCCGGTGTTGAGAAATGTTTCTCAGTTGAGAAAATTCAGAAAAGAGTAGCAAATGTGTTAATTTTTTAGTTGTTGTTTTTGCTTCACCTAAACTGATAAACAAAGGTTGAGTTCGGTTTGAAGACTCTTCAGTAATACAACCGGCGTGGACTACCACTGTTTTTCTGGCTACTGGTTTCTGGTTATTTGGGTTATAGATTTCGATTTCGTGAAGTATACCGGCGGTTAGTTCCTCTGATTTACTAATAAGTTTGCCGTTTAAAAAAGTTCCGTTGGAAGAATGGTCTGTAAGGAAAACCTTCTTTACTTCTTTTCTGATCGAGAAGTGCTCTCTACTGACAAACAAATCATTATGATCGCACTCGTTTTCCTTAGAAAGGAGTACCATGGAGTTTACGCCTCTACCAAAGGTGAAGTTGTCAGAGGAAATCATTTTTACTTCCGTATTGGTTTCTTTATTCTTTGCAGTGAATGGTGTTTGAGCTGTAACCAGATCACAATACTCTGGCTTGGGGCAAAGATTGAGGTTAATTTTTAGTTCGTTTATGTGGTTATCCAATGAAATTGTCTGATCCTCATACCCATCAGCTTTCACAGTAACAGTCTTATGACTGAAAAGAGGGATCTCGTATTCATCTCTTACCGATCTAGGTAGTTCCCATCCGTCCTTGAAAACTTTGAAGTTTATCCTGGGTGTGACATCCAATTCAAATTTACACTTCACGGAGGATAAATCAATTGTCACTGGAACGGACATTGCACCCCTCGCATGAATAGTTTTTTCCCAGCAGAGAAGATCAGGGTGTTCAATGCGAATCTGATTAATCCCGATTTCCAATTCTATGGAACCATCATCCTTAATGGTGACAGGTCTTTGATTCACTGAAATATTAAGGGTGTTCCTTATTTCTGTTTTGATTAGCTTTCCATCAATTGCGATTAAAGGATAGATTAATGCAACTGAGATGGAGTCGGGGGAGGGGAGGGCACTCTTTGCCTGCTTGCCTCCCCCGGACTCCACTATTGTCTCAGTGTTTTGATTAATGCTTTCTTCTTTCAGCTTGGGTCTGGAAGGTTGCTTGGCATATTCTTTGTAAGCTGATTCAAGCTTTGCCAATTTATCCTCCAAGAGGCGAATCCGCGGCTTTGCTGAAGTTGATTTTATTTTCATCAAGTACCTTTGCCTTTTCCCTTTGTAGGCGTTTTCCAGCTCCACTTCGGATGCATCCGTTTCAATTTCAAGAAGAGAGAACATATCAGTCATCGCACTTCGAAATTTTAAGTTTAGTTTGACTCTATCGAAGAACGCTTGCTCCGACGGTAAAAGGACTATTCCAACCGGTAATGCCTGCCACTTCTATTGAGTAGTCACCTTCGCTCAATTCACTGGGATCGAAGTGAAGATTATTTCCATCAAGCCTTTCAATTACATTTCTTGAACTGTCCCGGAGAACCCACGAGGTTACTTCAAAATCTACTTCATTCCCCAGGCTTGTAAGTGAGTAACGGTCGTCGAATCCACCAGATTCTTTAATCCTGAAGTTCCATTTCCTGGAAGTTTTAGAATCTTCAAGTTGTTTAATTTGATATCCATTATCTCCAGCAATTCTTTCAAAGACGATCTCTTCTTCTTTGATTAAATTTCCTCCTGACCTGTCATCATAGATGCTTTCATAACCGGTTGCTTTTCCGTTTGGCCAGTCCTGAGGAGGGCGTGAAACACGGATCTTTCTTCCGTCAGGTAGCTGGACAAATGAATCTCCACCCGAGTTTTGCCCAATATACCTTATATCGTTTGTAGTTGGCTGTAACGAGGATCTTAGTTTGGCGGAGAATTGATCAGCCAAAGCTTTTCCCTGATGACGGTTGAGGTCTGAATTCGGAATCCCATTAGATAAGGAATTGGAATTGGAGGACCTGTTTGATCCTACTTGAGAACCGGCAGAAAGCGTTTCAACCTTAGCTGCGGGGATTCTTGACGATTTATTATTTTCTGGTCGAAAAGATGTATTTGTATTTACCTGATCAGATTGTTTCAGAACATCTCCTACTAATCCGGATTGAAGAAGATCTTCCACCATGCTGGCTGCATCTCCTACCATGTCAGTTACATCGTCTTCATTTTCAATCCCGGCAAGAATGTTTTCTCTGGTACCCTTCAGCAGTCTTAAGGCCTCTACAATTGCGGGTTTTTCCTCTGGAGTTGCATGAGGAAGCTTTTGCTCAAGAGCCTCAATTAAATCTTGAAGTTTTTCAAGGGTTTCGCTCACACTCACCCTGTCCATTTTTGCCAACTGATTTTCAATTTCCTGAATCAGGGCCTTGAGGTCTTCTTCCTGTGTGGCAAGCAGCAACCTGAGTTCTAGTGCTTTGTCGGTGAGGGACTTCTTGTATTTTGTTCGATTCC
>MDTB01235653.1_pt1 | contig 12816 bp, 11 predicted proteins | sample 811161 | NCBI WGS metagenome assembly MDTB01 (sample SAMN05326650, study PRJNA326480) | marine metagenome | isolation source: seawater | place: Mediterranean Sea | collected 2009 | reverse complement strand
ATCCACACTTTCATTTAACACCTCTGGTAGACCAATACCTTCAGAACACAACTTACGTGAGATTTTTGAGCGCTATTTTTCTCCTAACGGTGGAGAAACTACTACAGAAAGAAAAAAGAGTATCAATCAAAGCAAAAAAATTGTTGACCTTATTTTAGAGGACAGCAAAAACCTCAAAAAACGGCTAGGTGCAAATGATAAGGCAAAATTGGATGAATATCTGACTTCACTAAATGATGTTGAAAAGCAATTGATCAGAAACGAGAAGTGGTTAGAGGTACCATTAAAAGAATTCAATGCGGACTTAATTAACCTCGATCTGGATCCAACAACAGCTCCACAAGATTACGTAAGATCGATGATGGATTTAATTGTGCTTGGTTTCCAAACAGATGCCACAAGAGTTATTTCTTACATGATGGCTCGAGAAGATGGTATGGGATTTGGAGACAACTTCCCTAAAATTGCGCTTGGTCTTCAAGGTCATCACACAATTTCTCATGATAATTCAACAGCCCATTGGGTAGATTGGGGCAGATTAGATCGTTGGTATGCCAAGCAATTTGCCTATTTTATTGGGAAAATGAAAAATACTGTAGATTTAAGTGGTTCTCTATTAGACAGTACTCTTATTCTGTATGGAAGTGCTTGTAGCACGACGCATAACGCTAGAAATTATCCACTAATATTAACAGGGGGCTCTGATATGGGAGTACAACACGGGGCTTATACGGTCTTTGACGAAAAAGAAGAAAGAATGTCTAATCTTTATTTAAGTATGCTTCATAAATTAGATATTGAAAAAGATAGTTTTTTCAGATAGTACAAAACCCCTCTCTGCAATATTGTAAACGAGATTGTTTTACATTTCACCATAAAAAATATTATAACCCCTAAAGGGAGTTTACACTTAAGACTCAAGGTTGGTACAGGATCACCAGTAAATGCAATTGCTATGTTTTGATTGTAAATACCATAAATAATTTACCCTTTTACTTATTAATAGAAGCAATTAATGGGATAATTGATATCATATCAATGTTTTTTTCAGTTTCATCAGCATCGCCAATAATCTGTAAGATATGTTTTTTTGGCACTAGGTTTAATTTTTCAAATATTTTAACGTAGTGCTGTCCATATTTGGAGGAGTCGTCTTTTAAACTAAATTTCCCATAGTTTATTCCGTCTAGAATTACATATACATCGCCACCTTTTTGGCTTCTGAATGCATAATATTGAACAGCTGTTCCTTCAAAAGAAATTTCAGCTTTACAATTTTTATTACCAAATGTAAGACTAGCACCAGAAGCATTCCACTGATTTTTTTTGGTTTGGAACCCCTTAAGTTTCCACCTTAGGTCATTATCTTCAATTGTTTGCCAAGGGACAAAAGTCTCATTCACCTGATCTTTCGAAATTTGACCTTTCAACAAAGGAATTATCCAATTCTCTTTTTCAATAGTACCGTTCATTTTTTCAACAACAATCTTATCGATAATTTTTATACCTCTTTCTGCCATAGCACTAAAATTATCCACCCCCTTGGAAAAGTTATATCTGGTTCTACTGATATTATAGTTCTCAGAAAATGTTGTTTTTTTAAAATATTGTTGCAATCCTTGGTGTCCATACAATAAACCTAAAAGTCCTCCCCAGGTGGAGGTTGGATTGTCAGAATCCCAGCCACTCATACAACCAATTCTAATCGTTTTTTTGTAATCTCCTTCACCATAAAATAAACTGACCATAGAAGCGGCAAAATTAATACCAGAATCCCAAGGATATTTATAGTTATACCCTGCATTTTGCCCATATTGGTATCTTCTAGCGACCTTGTCACGTGTTAATTCCCAGTTCTCTTTATCAGGATTAGAATCGTAGTCTGCTTTCACAAAATCATACATATCTGCAATATAAGACCAATCAGGGATTCTTTTTCTAGCCTGTTCAGCAAGCCAAAATAGTTGGTCTTTTCTTGATTGAGAGGAATTTATTAATGCCGCTAAAGAATGCATTATAACATAAAACTCAGCGGCCCATTTTGAATGAAGGTAGGCTGTTGTGCGGATCGGTAAATAGGAAATTTCAAGTGCTACGTCAGGTCGACCGGGGGCAAATGTGCCAAAAATTTCAGTAGTCAGCTGAGCATCAATCATGTCCCACATTGGATTGTTTTTTGGTAGTGAAGTTTCAGGAGGAATTGCCCCATTTTGCATTTGACCCAGTGCAGCCAGATTAGAAACCCATAAATTGGGTAAGCCAATGTGATCCTGCCATGCCGAACTTATTTGTTGACCGGTAAGCATTGAGGTATTGTGTTTTTCCATGGCAGATTGATACACATATTCTATGTCGGTATCATCGTCAGCTCCCCACGGATCTTGATTTAAAACATAATCAAATTTACCCTTTCCAAAATCTGAATCTGTAAAAAAAGGGAATCCTGTACGTCGATTTTCTGTTGGGAGCCCTGTCGAGTTTCCGATACATTCACCTAACCAAAAGCCCATTAATTTATCTTTATATTCTTCTTTATTAAGAGTCAACTTTTGAGAAGAAACAGAACAAGATATAATAAGCCAAAACCCTAAAAAACTGACTATTATATTTAATTGGCGCTTCATTTTATGCAAAGTAAAGTATATACAATAAAAGTAAAAAAAGAGAAATCATTAGAGCTTAGAAAATTAGAAAACCTAAATATTTAACGTAGAAAAAAAGTCTTACATTGTTAACTCAATGCAAAACAAAAAATGCAAAAAATGTTGAAAAAATTTTACATTATTTTGCTATGAGGAAAGTATTTCAGGGATTTCCCACAGCTTGTAAAAAAATCAAATCTATGCGAAAATTAAATATAATATATTTTGCTACACTAGTTCTGATATTTGTGTCGATTAGTTGTTCAGATATAAAAAAAATACCCGTCATTTTTGACACTGATGCAAACAATGAAATTGATGATCAACATGCCTTGGCCTATTTATTTTATAATTCTCATATTTTTGATATCAAAGGAATTACAGTAAATGCTACCTATAATGGTGGCAAAATTGATGCGCATTATGAAGAGGCAAAGAGAATAATGCAACTATGTGGTTGGGAAAACAAAATACCTCTTTTAAAAGGTGCAAACAATGGGTTTAATAAAATTAAATCTAGCCTTGATAGCACTTACTATGATGGTTACAAAGCTGTAAACTTCATAATTGAAGAAGCATTACAATTTTCTTCCCATCAAAAACTGACTGTTTTAGCAGTAGGTAAATTAACAAATATTGCTTTGGCAGTCAAAAAAGAGCCTTTAATAATACCCAATATTCGGCTGGTATGGTTGGGTTCTAACTATCCTGAACCAGGGGAATACAATCAAGAAAATGATATTGAATCATTAAACTTTCTTCTTTCAAGTGATATCACTTTTGAAATGGTAACTGTTCGATATGGGAAACCGTCGGGAACAGATTTTGTTAAAGTGACTGAAGATGATGTTCAACAAAGGATAGCCCCTCTGGGGAATACAATTGCAGCACCAGTTTATGGGAGACATGGAGGAGAATATTTTTCTTTTGGCACCTATGCAATAAGTTTATTTGATAATACAAGTTATTATGGTGATCCCCCATCACGTTCGTTATTCGATATGGCCGCCGTAGCGATAGTAAAAAATCCTTCTTGGGCTAAAGCATCCAAAATACCTTCTCCCATTCTAATTAATAAAAAGTGGGTGGAACGCCCAGAAAACGATAAAAAAATTGTCCTTTGGGAATACTTTGACAAAAAAAGTATTCTGAATGATTTTTATAAATCACTAACAGTGGACTAAAAAAGAATTATATCATAGAAAAATTCAAATAAATATCCTTAATCAAGAGTCAATTTTCTTTTTCAAAATAGGGTTAGGAAGAAAAGTTAGATTTTTTATTATTCTATTGACCTGAGGCAGAGATTAAGCTCAATTGACCTTTATAGAAAAATATGACAATACTTTTTACAAGGACTCAGACAATACGTTTTCATAAATGGCACCGCATAGTGATATGGTTCAATTTGTTTTGACTTAAATGTCCCAGGTAGAGGTATTCAGAGATTTTAATAAAAATCACTAACTAATTTTATAATAATTAAAAAACTCATTTACCTTTAAGGGATTGTAAAAATGAATTAGCTTTCAAGTAAAGTGCTGCCGCAAATTCAAAAAAGCGAATACTCATTGAAAATAATGATCATTCTTCTACTAATTTCTTATTTTTATTAATGGATAAGTAGGGTTATTCCAATAATTTAAAGATTATCCTACAAAAAGAAAATCTTTAAATAGTATAAATTTTAAAATAGATTCAATAAGCTAAAGACCTTTCACATTTATAGATAGACTGATAAAGAAAATATATAAAAAAAATAAAGACAGTAAACTGCATCAAAATGAATAATAATGAGCCTTAACTTTTCTCAAAAAAATAAATTTATTCAAACCTTTAATAATTGAAAACACTCGCTTTTTTCTTTATAACTTTTTTGTCAGTTAATCTTATTTTCGGGCAAAGTACCAAAAAACTTAAGTCTCAATTAATAAATTATATTGATTCAGAAGAAAAGACCTTAATAGGGATCAGTAATAAAATCTGGAATGCGGCTGAAATAGCATTTCAAGAGAAAATCTCTGCACAAACATTGATTACTTATGCCATAGAAAATGGATTCAATGTAGAGGAGAAGGTTGCCTCAATTCCAACTGCTTTTGTAGCTAGTTATGGATCTGGTAAACCGATTATAGGGATTTTGGGCGAGTTTGATGCATTGCCTGGTATTTCACAAAAACCCAAATCCATAAAGGACCCTTTGATAAAGGGTGGTGCAGGTCATGGTTGTGGGCACAATATGTTTGGAACAGCGAGTTTGGGTGCTGCAGTAGCTGTAAAAAAATTAATTGAAGAAGGAAAACTCAAAGGAACCGTAAAATTCTTTGGAACACCAGCAGAGGAAAAGTATTTTGGGAAATTATGGATGGTCCGTGCAGGATTATTTGACGATCTTGATGTATGCTTAGATTGGCACCCCTCAGATCAAATTGAAGCAAATGTGCAAACAACATTGGCTTTGGTAGATTTTAAGGTAGAGTTTTTTGGTCAAGCAGCACACGCTTCTGGAGACCCATGGAATGGAAGAAGTGCATCAGACGCTCTAGAACTTTATACGCACGGGATAAATGCCTATCGTGAACATATCAAACCTACTGTTCGTATTCATTATCACATTCAAGATGGCGGACAGGTAGTAAATGTTGTACCGGATTATTCAAGAATTTGGGTCCGTGTTAGAGACACTAAAAGAGAAGGGATGCAAGTTGTGTACAAAAGGGTTCAAGCTATGGCAGAAGGTGCTGCAATTCTAGCCAATGTAGATTATAAAATATCACTAATTTCAGGAATTCATGAAGTGTTGCCGAACAGGGCAGGCGGTCAAGCTATTCAAAAAAACCTAGAGAAATTGGGTCCTATTTTTTACTCTGAATCTGAGATAACTTTTGCCAATGAAATTCAAACTGCTACTGGAAAGCCAACAATTGGAATGGATAGTGAAATTAAGCCGTTGAGACAAACTTTAGAAAACCCGGGGGGGGGCTCCACAGACGTGGGTGATGTCAGTTTTATTGTTCCAGTTGCTAGGCTGGGCGTTTCAACTGCTCCAAAAGATGTTCCATGGCATTCGTGGGCAGTTGTTGCATGCGCCGGAATGTCAATAGGGCATAAGGGCATGATTTATGCCACAAAAGTATTAGGAACTACTTTGATTGACATGTTTGTAGATGAAAAATTAAGAAATGAGATGAAAATGGAGTTTAAAAAAAGGAAAGGGGACTACATTTATCAAGCTCTTATTCCAGACGGTCCACCTCCCATTAATATAAAATAAAATATATTTAAGATACTATCTAACAATTATAAAAAACAAAACTAAAATGAAATCTAATATATATGTTATTGGAAGTTCCAATACAGATATGGTTATTAAATCCAAGTCAATTCCAAAACCGGGAGAAACAGTAATTGGAGGGGATTTTTTTATTTTTCAAGGAGGTAAAGGTGCAAATCAAGCAGTGGCTGCAGCTAAATTAGGAGGAAATGTATTGTTTATATCAAAAGTAGGGAAAGATTCTTTTGGGGAAAAGTCAATCGAAGAATTTAAAAAGCATAAAATTAAAACCAAGTACATTAAAGAAGCTCATGGCATCCATACAGGTGTGGCTCTTATAATGGTTGATGAAAAAGGGGAAAATTCTATAGCTGTCTCTTCTGGAGCTAATGCAGATTTAAGGAAAGAAGATGTTGTCTTTCTCGAAAAACAATTAAAAAAAGAAGATATTGTTTTGGTACAACTTGAAATATCTCTTGAAGTTGTAAACTACATAATTCGATTATGCCATAAAGTAAATTCAAAATTAATTTTAAATCCAGCACCCTTTCAAAAGATGAGTGACGAATCTCTCCATCTTGTTGACACGATAACCCCCAATATTTTAGAAACCCATTCTCTAACAGGAGTGGAGATTACTGATATAAATTCAGCCAGAAAAGCAGCGCAAAGCTTGTTAGAAAAGAAAATAAAGAATGTTTTGATCACAATGGGATCGAAAGGTGTTTTTTATATGTCAAAAGATGATGAAGCGCATGTGCCAGCCAGAAAAGTAGAAGTAGCAGATTCAACTGCTGCAGGGGATACTTTTAACGGTGCTTATGCTACAGGGTTATCACATGGAATGGATTTAATAACTTGTATTGAATTCGCCAATGCTGCTGCTGCTATTTCAGTGACAAGAATGGGAGCTCAAGATTCAGTTCCATCGATCAAAGAACTAGATAAAAAATTCCAAAAATATGTATATAGTTGAAAGTTATTCCGTAGCTGTTTTTCTCTGCTTTTTAACCATGCTCTGTTGGGGGTCATGGGCCAATTCTCAAAAATTATCTCCTCAATCTTGGTCATTTACTTTATTTTATTGGGATTATTCTATCGGAGTGCTCCTTTTTTCTATTGTTTTAGGGCTGACCCTAGGAAGTGTTGGCGAAAGTGGAAGAACCTTAATGGAGGACCTTTTTCAAGCTGACGAGTCATCCTTTATTTCTGCTTTTTTAGGCGGTGTTGTTTTTAATCTTGCCAATCTTTTGATTGTTGCAGCAATAAGTATTGCAGGAATGGCTGTGGCTTTTCCAGTTGGAATTGGAATAGCATTAATTCTAGGTGTTTTGGTAAACTATACAGCTACACCTGAAGGGGATCCAGTGTATTTGTTTTTAGGTGTTTTTCTAGTTGCACTCGCTATTGCATTAGATGCTTTAGCCTATAAATTCCAAGCTGGGGGAAAGAGTAAATCTTCCAATAAAGGGATATTGATCTCAGTTATTGGAGGGATTCTAATGGGTCTATTTTATCGATTAGTAGCAGCTTCTATGTCTTCAAATTTTACTAACCCAGGGGAAGGATTATTTACCCCTTACAGTGCACTTATTATATTTTCTTTTGGCATCTTTATTTCTAATTTTTTGTGGAATACCTATTTCATGTATAGACCGGTAGAGGGACAAATCGTAAAATTTAAAGACTACATCATTAATGGAAAGTTTAAAACTCATCTTATAGGAATTTTTGGGGGTATTGTTTGGTGTGCAGGAATGTCTTTGAGTTTATTGTCTAGTGAAAAAGCAGGTTATCCAATATCTTATGGTTTGGGTCAAGGAGCTACAATGGTAGCTGCTGCATGGGGGGTCTTCGTATGGAAGGAATTCAAAAACGCAACAGCAAAAGTGAACATTTTAATAGCGTTAATGTTTTTTCTATTTATTGTAGGATTAATTCTAATTATTTTATCTAGGGTAGTTGAATAAAAGGATTTTTTAAGTTTAAATACAAGCAAACAGGTTTCCTAATTTGCTTTGGGGTAATTCTTCACTCTCTCTTTTAGAACTATCAACTCCCTGGAAAGCACTTCAAATGTTTTGTTCAGAAAAAGATTAGTTAAGGGCCCCTTCAATACAAGAAATAATTTGTCCTCGTCTTGTAGAGAATGCCAAACAAATTTACCTTTAACCTTTACTTAAAACTATTTTTGTCCATCTAGCTCTTCAGTTTAATAGGGACTCCAAAGACAATCGAATTCAGCTTATTTAGAAATTAAAATTTATTTTTCCAATGGGTTTATTTAGATTAATCATTAAATGTGTTGTGTAATAAACTTATATGGTAAATTAAATATAATTTTAATATGCATCAGGAATATTGAAATGTGATTAAAAAAATTGATCAAAAACTTAATTTTTGCATGTTTAAAAATTAGGTTAGTGGGAAATAATTTTAAAAGTTTCTATAAATTCATTTTTGATTACACGGATTATAAACATATTGGCTTTTTTTAGGTAAAAGGGATGTTTAAATTTGGATAATTCGGAAGAACTTATGTCCGTTATTTTTTCCCCTAATATTGTATATACCTCAATTTTTCCTGGCCCTATAAAACCCTCAACATATAAAAATCCATCTTGATAGTAAACTTTTTTGTCTACTACATTAGTAATATTAATGCTTTTAATAGAGTCTTGAAAGTATATTGCAGGCAGTATGCAATTCGGAATAATTAAAAAAATAACACAAATAATTTTTTTGAATGGTTTTACAATCATAATAAACTAAGCAGATTATATTAATCCTTCTTTGTATAAACCGTTTTTGATATTTAATTCCCTACCATTACGATACTATTTTTGAATTTTTATTAATTAACTGAGGAATTGCGTAGGGTGTTTGTTTTTTGATACGTGATAGATATATAACATTTAAAACATGAATTATGAAAAATTTAAAAATTTTATTATTTACAGCTTTAGTAGCGTTTCAATATAGCTGTACCGAGAACGAGGATTCAATGATTAATGATGTCATAAGTACTACATCAGCAATTGAAAATATAAATGCAATTACCTTTGAAGAAGAAGTATCAGATTTGGTATCAGAAGGGATGCAGTACCAGACATCATTATTAACAAATAAGACAGAAACTAATGATCTAAAACAGTCCTCTTCTCCTGGAAGATATAGATTTAATGATTGTGCAGATATAGTTATTGACGAAGAGAATAACACTAAAACAATTACTTTTTTAGAAGACTGTGAAAATAATAGAGGTAAAAATAGAACTGGAACAATAGTAATTTCATATTCTGACGAAAATGATCAAGTTGGGAGTTTCAGACAGACCGAGTATATTGATTTTTATATCAATAATGTCAAAATGGAAGGGATAAGAAGATCAGAAGTTATATCGATTGATGAAAATGGAAATAAAACTACATTAAATACATTGACTGGAGGTAAAATGATTTATGAAGACGGGACGTTTTCTACCAAATCAGCTGAGTATTCAAGATTTGTATTTAGAGAAGATGATGAAAAGATATACTCAATACTTGAAGGGAATTCAGAGGGAGTAAGTACTGAGGGAATTTCATTTTCAATGGAAATTGTGACCCCAATTAAGTTTTTATATGGTTGTAATAGTACAACTTCAAAAAAGAGAAAAAGAATTCCTGTTGAGGGGGTTAAAAATATACTAAATGGTGACGACTTTACTATAATTGATTTTGGAGAAGGAGAGTGTGATAGAGATGTCAATGTCACTATTAATGGTGAAACTGAAATTCTAGACTTAAAAGAATTAAAAAGAAATAGCTTTTTTAGAATTAGATAAAAAAAATCTTATATTCAATATAGTTACTATATTTATGTAGGATTAAATACTAAGTCTCCAGGTATTCATTACATGGAGACTTAATATTGTTAATCAAATCTTTTGAAAGCTTCAGAATTTAAAAATATATATGATTTATATTTTGATCCAATAAGAAAATTTATTTTCTATAAATCTGGGAGTCAAGATTTGGCAAATGATATTGCGCAATCAACTTTCATGAAAATCTGGACATTAAAAATTGATGTTAAACAAAATAATATTAAAAATTTACTTTATAAAATGGCCAACAATAAGTTTATTGACCATGTTAGGCATACAAAAGTAAAGCATGAATACCAACAATATTATAAAAATTCTGATCTCTCTGAGGAAGAAGAGCAAGTGGACAACTCTCAAGAGAAAAAAAAGCTTAATAATGCATTAAAGATATTACCTGAGGAACAGAGAATTGTTTTAATAATGAATAAAATTGAAGGACTCACTCAAGCAGAAATATCAGATTTTTTAGGGATTAGTATTAAAACCGTAGAAAAAAGAATAAGTAAAGCTTTTGTATCTTTAAGAAATAGTTTAAGTTGATGGATAGAAAAAAAATTTTAAATGATAATATTGAGGATTTACTTAAGGATCATAAAATAACTTTTAGCAAATCCAAAAAAGAAATTTGGGAGGAATTTTTCAAAAACAAAATATCGGCCGATAGCCATCAAAGAGCAATTAAAGAAAAAAGTTTAATAAATATAGTTAAACTTAAGTCATTTAAATATGCAATTGCAGCGAGTATACTCTTTCTGCTAGGTGTAGCGGTTTTCTCAAGATATTTTAATTACTCTATTGAAGCCGAGATTCCAAATTCCCAATATGCCAATACTATCGAAAATTCAGTTTTGCTAGAATCATTTCTAATAGACGACGAGGAGGTAAATGAGCATTTTGATAGATATGTAATAAACCAATTAGTTGAAGAATAAATTGTGCTTAGAATGATATATAAGCTACCTGCTTTATTTTTGATTTTCTTTTTCTTACACTTAAATGGGCAATCACAAGATGACGATTACCTAAAATTAAAAAGTCTAACCGATGCACAAAAAGAAATAATATCTTTCGAGACAAAAAAAATTAAGGAATCTCGAGAAATTTTTAAAAGGAGTTTGACCCAAGCTCAAATAGAAATCTTAAAAAGTGAAAAGCTAACAAAAGAGCAAAAAAGATTCAAGCTAATGCAATCATTTTCTTCATCTCAAAGAAATATTATTAATGAAAGCGAAAGAAGAGTTAAATTAATGGCAAAAAGAATAAAGCCGACCTTAACAGACAATCAAAAGAGAGAGCTAAGAGCAATAAATGCGAGAATGTCAAAAACTAAGAAAGGAGACTCTAGAGGAACTCGCATTAAGCAAGGTGAATTAGATAATCGTCGAAAAAAGTCTTCACAGAACGGTAACCGAAACAAGAGACCTTAGGTAAATAATGAAATACGCACATTTTTTTTTTTTATTTACACTACTCTCATATTCTCAGGAAAACCAAATCGATAAGGAAATTGATGAATTAATTGATGATTTATTTTTTAATGACAATCCAATTGAAAATTTAGTAGATGTTACATTAATTAAAGATTTTATATATATAAACCTCAACTATAATAGCAATACGTTCTATGCTGGTAGAAAAGCAGATTTTGATCAATACAACTTTACATCCCAAATCACGTATTTTAATAAGCGAGGCTGGTATGTCAATATTTCAGGGATTTATTTGAGTGAATTAGAACCCAAATGGGATCTTACTTCACTTGCAGGAGGATATTCTCGAAAGCTGGGAAAAAAAGGAAACTTTGCTTGGAACACTAGCTTTTCCAAATATTTTTTCACTGTTGATTCGGGTGATATCTTTTCCAATAGAATATCCTCGGGATTCAGTTATTATTCTGATAATGGAATTTTGTTCTTAAACTCTGGGGGCAGTTATTTTTTTGGAGGCAGTAATCTGGTTCAAATCCAAGTAAATCTTATATACAACATAAGTTTATACAGTGTGGCTAATCCAGCAAATAGAAGTACTTCAAATAATGATATAATAATGCTATCTGATAATTTTAATGTAGCTAAAAGCAAATCAAATAATCAAAGAACTGTTATTGAATTTTCCCCATCACTAGTATTATTTATTAATTCAGAAAAAATAAGTACTGATACTAATTCTTTATTGTTCAATAGAAACTATTCTTTACTTTCTGAACAAACCTATTTTGGATTAATTAATACTCAGTTTCAATTACCCGTGAATTTTAATTGGAAAAATTTTGATATTGAAGTCTCTTATAATTTCAATTTTCCAAATTCAGTGTTCACCGTTGTTGATCCAAAAGTAACCTCATTTTTAGGCTTTTCGTTGGGATATTTTTTCTGATTCTTCAGCTTAACCCACAAACTCCTGACAGCAATCACAAATTATCTAACGTATAATTACCAAAATCAAAGATTTTGATCATGTCGCTGGGGATGATACTTTTAGATGCTGTTAAACTTCTTTTTTCTTGAAATAAGTAAACCTTTTCAAGGGTTTTGAAAGTCGTCAATGTTTCAATAAACTTTTCATCAAATGAAGTGTTGATTAAATATAGCCTTTTTAGATTCTGAAGTGTGACTATTTGATCCAGTTCTTTTCCAGTAATTTGTGTATTGTTTAATTTGAGTGTTGTCAAATTCGAAAATTTTTTTAAGGCTAAAAAAATGGAGTCTGTAATTGCACTGCCACTTAAATCAAGACTCACAATATTTGGTTCAATGGCTTCAAAAAGAGAAAGATCTGTATCTCTGAAAGTTTCAAAATTTATTGCACTAACAGCAAAAAAAGGAGATGTTTTATTAATTGGTGTTATAGCTAAGTTGTTTGCACGAATCTTTTCGATGAATTTAGGGTTGGGTGAAGAAACATTTTCAGTAGGGTAAAAAGGCTTGTTGGTCCTAAAAAAGAAACTCATTAATTCATTTTCGAGTTTAAATTCATTTACTCTTTGGCTAAATGAACTACCTTCATTAATCCATCGACTAAGCACCTCGATT
>MDTB01036455.1_pt1 | contig 12816 bp, 11 predicted proteins | sample 811161 | NCBI WGS metagenome assembly MDTB01 (sample SAMN05326650, study PRJNA326480) | marine metagenome | isolation source: seawater | place: Mediterranean Sea | collected 2009 | reverse complement strand
TGGCCGTTATGGTTTGTTTTAAGTAGGCGCGGGGGTCAAATGCTGCTGGGTTTTGGGCTAAGAACTGGCGAATGATACCAGTGGATGCCAAACGCAAATCAGTGTCTATATTGACCTTGCGCACCCCGTGTTTAATCCCCTCGCATATTTGCTCTACGGGTACACCGTAAGTTTCGGGAATTTCACCGCCATGCTCATTAATCATCGCCAGCCATTCTTGAGGCACTGAGGATGAACCGTGCATGACTAAATGGGTATTGGGTATTTTTTGGTTAATTTGCTTGATGCGATCAATGGCTAATATATCCCCTGTAGGTGGACGACTAAATTTGTAGGCGCCATGTGAGGTACCGCAGGCAATCGCCAGTGCATCAACCCCCGTTTTATTGACAAAATATGCCGCCTCTTCGGGGTCAGTTAACATCTGCTCCTGACTGAGTGCACAGTCTGCACCCACGCCATCTTCCTCACCTGCCTGACCGGTTTCAAGGGAAACCAAGCAACCCAATTCGCCCTCAACTGATACGCCACAGGCATGGGCCATATCTACTACCTGCCGAGTAACATCGACATTATATTCATAACTTGAGGGGGGGGTTTTACCGTTCTCCATTAGCGAGCCGTCCATCATCACCGAGCTAAAGCCGAGCTGAATAGAACGCTGGCAAACTGCAGGGCTAGTGCCATGGTTTTGGTGCATACACACCGGGATATAGGGCCATTCTTCCATGGCGGCCTGAATTAAATGACGCAAAAATGGCGCGCCGGCATATTGACGCGCGCCGGCTGAAGCCTGAACGATAACTGGGCTCTGAGTTTGATCAGCGGCAAGCATAATCGCTCGCATTTGCTCTAGATTGTTGACATTAAATGCTGGAACGCCGTAGTTATTGTCTGCGGCGTGATCCAGCAACTGTCTCATTGAAATAAGTGACATCGCCTCTTTCCTTGTAAGCCTTGTGTGTAAATTGCGTTCCTTGCAACCCTGCTACTTTAAGCGTATTTAGTCGCTAGCTGCTCGTGCTTTTAGTAGGGCAACGGCGGGTAATTCTTTACCTTCTACATATTCTAAAAATGCACCCCCACCTGTAGAAATATAGGACACCTGCTGGGCAATTTCATATTTATCGACTGCCGCTAGAGTATCGCCGCCGCCGGCAATTGAAAAACCATCACTTTCCGCAATGGCTAGGGATAAAGATTTGGTGCCCTCGGCAAATTGATCAAACTCAAATACGCCGACTGGGCCATTCCATATAATCGTACCGAGGGTTTTAATAATTGTCGCCAACTGACGCGAGGATTCTGGACCTATATCAAAGATCATATCGTCGGCCTCTACTGCATACACAGAAACAGTGCGCGCCTCAGCTGTTTCAGAAAACTCTTTCCCCACCACTACATCGGTTGGCATTGGGATTTGAACTTTTTCCATTAATGCTTTGGCCGCAGGAATCAAATCTGGCTCATACAGTGACTTGCCGACGGGATAGCCCGCTGCCGCCAAAAATGTATTGGCAATACCACCGCCCACAATAAGTTGGTCTACTTTGTCAGCTAGGGTTTCCAAAACCATAAGTTTAGTTGAAACCTTAGAGCCACCTACAATCGCCCCCACTGGTGCTGTTGGAGTGGCTATGGCTTTTTCTAAAGCGTCTAACTCCTTGGCTAACAGTGGTCCAGCGCAGGCGATAGGTGCAAATTTTGCGACACCATGAGTTGATGCTTGGGCGCGGTGGGCGGTGCCAAAGGCATCCATCACATAAATATCACATAACCCAGCATAGGCCTTAGACAAGGCGTCATCATTGGCTTTTTCGCCCGCATTAAATCGCACATTCTCAAGCAATACCAACTGACCCTGAGCTACGTCAACGCCTTTGGACCAATCAGAAATTAATGCCACCTGTGTGCCTAATTTTTTACTCAAATCATCGGCCACTGGCTGCAAGCTGAACTGATCTTCAAACTGCCCTTCGGTCGGACGCCCAAGGTGAGACATTAAAATAACAGCAGCGCCCTGACCTAAGGCCTGTTTAATGCTGGGTAGTGCCGCATTAATTCTAGCATCGCTGGTTACCACACCGTTTTTAACGGGGACATTAAGATCTTCACGAATTAACACACGTTTTTGACTGAGGTCTAAATCAGTCATTAATTTAATAGTCATTGTTTTTCCTAGTATTCAATTTATAGGGTTGCCACTAACCGTCAGTGCTTACCAGCTTTTTAATACATCCAACATTCTATTGGCATAGCCCCATTCGTTATCAAACCAAATCAGTACTTTTACCAATTTTTGCTGACCAACTCTGGTCTGGCTAGCATCTACGATGCCGCTTCTTGGGTCGTGATTAAAATCACAGGATGCCAATGGCTCTTCGGTATAACCCAGTATGTTTTTAAGCGAGCCCTGAGCTGCTGTTGCTAATGCTTGATTGACCGTCACTGTATCAACCGCCTGATTGACTAATACCGATAAATCGATGGCCGATACATTAATGGTCGGAACACGCATCGCCTGAGCTTGAAATCGGCCCGCCAGTTGCGGCATCAAACGATCAATACCCAACGCAAGACCTGTATCCACCGGAATAATTGAGTTCATTGCGGCGCGGGTTTTGCGTAAATCTGTGTGGTGATAGGCATCTAATACCGGCTGATCATTCATCGCTGAATGTATGGTGGTAATCACCCCACCTTCAACCGAAAAATTATCATCAAGTGTTTGAATGACCGGCACAACACAGTTTGTTGAACAGGAGGCGCTAGAGATAATTTTTTCATTGCCGGTAAGTTGTTGATGGTTATAGCCATACACAATAGTGGCATCGACATCAGATTCTGCCGGCTGAGAAAATAATACGCGCTTAGCGCCACTTTGTAGATGCTGTTCAGCTGTGTGACGATCGCTAAAACTACCACTACACTCCAGGACCACATCAACATTTAATGCCGACCATGGCAGTTGTTCTAGGTTATCTTGATGGACAATGGCGATTGAATCGCCGCATACATTCAGCGTTTGCTGATCACAGCTAACCTCACCAGCAAAGCGCCCATGAGTTGAATCGTAACGGGTGAGGTGGGCAATGGTTTTATTGTCTGCAGGCTCATTGATAGCCACAATTTTTATCTGATCTTGCAGCTTAGATTCATAGACCGCTCTCAAAACAGAGCGGCCTATACGTCCATAGCCATTAATGGCTACGCGAATCATTAGCCTAGGCTCTCCATAACCTTAGACACAACATTTTCTACGGTAAAACCAAACTCTTTCATTAATAGGTTTCCTGGGGCTGACTCGCCAAAGCTAGTCATACCTACAACGCGACCGTCTAAGCCGACAAATTTATGCCAATAGTCTGCATGCAGGGCCTCAACCGCTACTCGAGCTCGAATTGCCGGCGGCAATACCGAGTCTTGATAGGCTTTATCTTGCTCACAGAATATTTCTGCACAGGGCATGGACACTACGCTAACCGCTATACCTTTTTCTACAAGCTGGTCTGCAGCATTGATTGCAAGCTCAACCTCTGATCCGGTAGCAATTAAAATTGCCTGTGCGTCGTTAGCTTTACGCAAAACATAGCCACCTCGGCCTACATTGCTGAGTTGCTCATCTGAGCGCTCCATTGGCGCTAGCCCCTGACGACTAAAGACCAAGGCACTTGGACCATCATTGCGCTCGATAGCCGTTTTCCAACTTACTGCAGATTCAACCGTGTCACAGGGGCGCCAAGTATGCAGGTTGGGCGTTGCGCGAAGGGCGCTTAACTGCTCCACAGGTTGGTGGGTTGGGCCATCTTCTCCCAGACCAATAGAGTCGTGAGTATAGACGAATATACTTTGCTGCTTCATCAAGGCTGCCATACGCACAGCGTTGCGCGCATATTCCATAAACATTAGGAAGGTAGCGCCATAATTGATAAAGCCGCCGTGAAGAGCGATACCGTTCATAATGGCGCTCATACCAAATTCACGCACGCCGTAATAGAGATAATTGCCGTTGGCATTGTCGCCACTGATATCCTTACAGCCAGACCAAATTGTCAGATTGGAGCCGGCTAAATCAGCTGAACCGCCTAACAACTCTGGAAGAAGCGGCCCAAACGCATTTAGGCAGTTCTGAGATGCCTTGCGCGAAGCTACCTTTTCCATTTTGTCTTGGCATTCACGGATATAGGCATCAGCTTTGTCACTAAAGTCTGCGGGTAGGTCACCATTAGCACGACGCTCAAACTCAACGGCTAACTCTGGAAACTCAGATTGATAAGCCGCAAACTGCTTATTCCATTCCGCTTGATCTGCCTGACCTTTTGCTACACCGCTCCATGCTGAGTAATAATCTTCGGGAATCTCAAAGGCACCGTATTTCCAGCCGAGCTGCTCGCGAGTCAGGGCAATTTCTTCTGCGCCTAGGGGTGCGCCATGACAGTCTTCTTTGCCTTGCTTGTTGGGCGAGCCAAAACCAATGACGGTTTTACAGCAGATTAGCGTTGGCTTATCCGAAGTATGGGCCTGCTTGATAGCTGCATCGATGGCATCGGAGTCATGCCCATCAACTGCAGGAATGACTTGCCAGCCATAGGCTTCAAAACGCGCGGGCGTATCATCAGTAAACCAACCGCCATCGCCATCAACTCCGGCAACATCACCGTCAATCGAAATACCATTGTCATCATAGAAAGCAATAAGCTTGTTTAACTTAAGCGTTCCCGCAAGCGAACAGACCTCATGGGAAATACCTTCCATTAGGCAGCCGTCTCCTAAAAAGGTGTAGGTGTGATGATCGATCAGATTATGTCCAGGCTTATTAAATTGAGCTGCTAGCACTTTTTCTGCTAATGCCATACCAACTGCGTTACTAATGCCCTGCCCCAGCGGACCGGTGGTTGTCTCTACGCCGGGTGCATAGCCATATTCAGGGTGGCCCGGCGTTTTCGAATGCAGCTGACGAAAATTTTTAATTTCTTCAATTGGCAAGTCATAACCGGATAGATGTAACAGAGAATAAAGCAGCATAGAGCCATGGCCATTAGAGAGCACAAAGCGGTCTCTGTTGGCCCAGGTCGGATCGGCTGGATTATGTTTTAGATAGTCTCTCCACAATACTTCAGCAATATCTGCCATACCCATTGGGGCACCGGGGTGTCCACTGTTAGCCTGTTGAACAGCATCCATACTTAGGGCACGAATAGCATTAGCGAGATCGCGACGTGAGGCCATGAAATATAACTCCTGAAACGGAAAAAATTTAGTGTGTATTGTCTCTTAGAAGACTCCATCAGTAAACTAGAATTCGTTATTTAAGCCACTGAAATTGCAAATAATTTTAACACCCGATAACCCATCAAAATATTTTTATATAAAAATATTTTGATGGATAATAATTGCTGTGATAAAATCATTCAAATGACAGCAAATTCCAGTGTTACAAGTACTTTTGATCAGACTGCTCCGCAAGCGGTCGGCGCTATCGGCATCCTGTGTAAGGCGGCCGGAGATCCACTGCGTATCCAAATCCTCAAAGTGCTGCAACAAAATGCCTATGGCGTATTGGAGCTTTGCCAAGTGTTTGATATTCGTCAATCAGCAATGAGCCATCACCTCAAGATCCTTTCCAATGCCGGTTTGGTCTCGTCAAGACGCGAGGGTACGACTATCTTTTACCGTCGCAATCCGCTAAACCCAGATATCGACCTGCAAACCATGCAAAAGGCCCTATTTCAAGCGATAGATAAGGCGGCAGTTGACGCAGATGTAGCTGTACGACTTGCCGACATCAATACTGAGCGGGCCAGCGCTTCAGTAGAATTTTTTAACCGTAATGTTTCTTTATTTGAAGAGAACCAAGACCTTATCGCTAGCTGGTCAGACTACGGCGATAGTGTTGAAAGCTTATTAGAAAGTTCTATCTCGGCGACAAAACAGGCACTTGAAATTGGACCAGGCTATGGACAGTTTCTAAAAAAGCTCTGCGCTACATTTGAACAGGTGATCGCCCTTGATAACAGTACAGAAATGCTCGACCAATGTGCCCAGCGGGTTAAGAAGCAAAGCCTTAATAATATAAGCTTTCTGCATGGAGACACATTTTTGGCGCTTAATAAAAATATACGTGCTGACTTTGTTTCTCTCAATATGGTCTTACACCACAACCCTATTCCTGGCGATATCATCAGACACTGTGCCGACCTTTTGACCGACAATGGTGTTTTGCTAATCACTGACCTTTGCGCCCACGATCAAGACTGGGTAAAGCAAGCCTGCGGCGATTTGTGGCTCGGTTTCGATCCCAGTGAAATCACTGACTGGGCGGAAATCGCCGGACTTACAGAGGGCAACAGTTTATTTCTTACTCAACGCAATGGATTTCGCATTCAGCTTCGGCAGTTTAAGAAAGCCGCGACGACAAATTAAAGGAACCTTATGTCAACCTATAATCTTTTTACATCTGAATCAGTATCTGAGGGCCATCCAGATAAGATGGCCGATCAAATTTCCGATGCCGTTTTAGATGCCATTATTGCCGACGACCCCCATTCTCGGGTAGCCGTGGAAACTATGGTCAAAACCGGTATGGCGATTATCGCCGGCGAAGTTCGAACTAAAACCTATGTAGATTTAGAGCAGATTGTTCGCGATGTGATTACTGATATTGGCTATGACCACTCTGATAAAGGCTTTGATGGTAATTCTTGTGCTGTTATCAATGCTATCGGCAAGCAATCTTCAGATATTGCTCAGGGGGTTGATGAGGCTGAAGATAAAGACATCGGAGCCGGTGATCAGGGCCTAATGTTTGGTTATGCCAGCAATGAAACAGAAGTGCTAATGCCCGCACCGATTTTTTATTCTCATCGCTTAGTCGAGCGTCAAGCGCAATTGAGAAACAGTGGCGCATTGCCCTGGCTGCGCCCCGATGCTAAAAGCCAAGTAACCCTAAGATATGATCAGGGAGTGCCGGTTGCAGTAGATGCCGTAGTCTTATCTACCCAGCACTCACCGGATATTTCACAGAAAGATTTACAGGCTGCCGTTCGCAGTGAAATAGTCGACCATGTATTGCCTGCTGAATGGCTACATAAGGGTACTCAATACCATATTAACCCGACTGGAAACTTTGAAATTGGCGGCCCAATGGGTGACTGTGGTCTTACCGGACGAAAGATTATTGTCGATACCTATGGTGGTATGGCGCATCATGGTGGCGGTGCTTTTTCTGGTAAGGATCCCACCAAAGTTGACCGCTCAGCAGCATACGCCGGACGCTATGTGGCCAAAAATATTGTTGCCGCTGGCCTAGCTGATCGCTGTGAAATTCAGATTTCTTATGCTATTGGCGTATCAGAGCCTACGTCTATCAGTATCAATACCTTTGGTACTGGCAAACTATCTGATGAAAAAATTGTAGAACTAGTTCGCGAGCAATTTGATCTGCGTCCTAGAGGATTAATCGAGATGCTCGATCTACGCAAGCCAATCTATCGTAAAACTGCCTCTTATGGGCATTTTGGCCGCACTGAATCAAGCTTCACTTGGGAAAAAACGGATAAAGCCGCAGCGCTAAAGAAAGCCCTGTAGCTCTTTATTATATTCTAAAGGTAACTAAACATGTCAGTATTAAAGTCTGTAAAAAACAGCAAACCATTCACCGATTATAAAGTGGCGGATATCAATTTAGCCGAATGGGGCAGAAAAGAAATTTCCATTGCTGAATCAGAAATGCCAGCGCTTATGGCTCTTCGCAGTAAATATAACGATGAGCAACCACTGGCTGGCGCAAGAATCTTGGGCTGCATCCATATGACTATCCAAACCGCAGTACTTATAGAGACTTTGGAGTCTCTGGGTGCAGAGGTTCGCTGGACTTCATGTAATATTTTCTCGACTCAGGACCACGCTGCAGCCGCTATAGCCGCTAATGGCACGCCAGTTTTTGCCTGGAAAGGTGAAACTGAAGTAGAGTATGACTGGTGCTTGGAGCAACAAGTATTGAAAGACGGCGAGCCATGGGATGCCAATATGATTCTAGACGATGGTGGTGATCTTACCTCTTTGTTACATCAAAAATACCCTCAGGTATTAGAGCATGTGCACGGCGTTACTGAGGAGACTACTACCGGCGTTCATCGTTTATATGAAATGCTTGAAGCAGGCGAACTAAAGGTACCTGCTATTAATGTTAATGACTCAGTCACTAAGTCGAAAAATGACAACAAATACGGCTGTCGTCACAGCCTGAATGATGCCATCAAGCGCGCCACAGACCATCTTTTATCCGGCAAAAAAGCGCTGGTTATTGGCTATGGTGATGTCGGTAAGGGCTCTGCTCAATCGCTGCGTCAAGAAGGCATGATTGTTAAGGTGACTGAAGTGGATCCAATCTGTGCCATGCAGGCCTGTATGGACGGCTTCGAAGTAGTTTCAACTTACAATGATGGCGATTTCAGCCAAGGCGTAAATGCTGAATTGTTAGCCACCACTGACTTATTGGTTACTACCACTGGCAACTACAATGTGTGTGACTCTTCTGTGCTTAATGCCCTTAAGAGCGGCTGTGTAGTCTGTAATATCGGCCACTTTGATAACGAAATTGACACCGCTTATATGCGCGAAACCTGGTACTGGGAAGAAATTAAACCTCAGGTGCATAAGGTTTACCGCGACCAAGACAGCAATGACCACTTGCTTCTCCTAGCAGAGGGCCGCTTGGTTAACCTGGGTAACGCAACAGGGCACCCAAGCCGAATTATGGATGGTTCATTTGCCAATCAGGTACTCGCGCAAATCGAACTTTATGGCCGCGGCTTTGCTAATCAAGATAAAGCTACTCAGGCTGAATTGCTGGGCGTTGAAGTGTTGCCAAAACATCTTGATGAAGAAGTTGCTGCCCATATGGTTAACGGCTTTGGCGGCGTAATCACTAAGCTAACTCAGGCGCAGGCTGATTACATCAACGTGACCGTTGATGGTCCATTCAAAAATGATAGCTACAAATACTAAATAAAACGGATTTTTTATGGCCACACAACCACATATTAGCTTTGAGTTTTTCGCTGCAAAAACGGAACAGGGGCGGCAAAAATTGCAGCTCACCTGTGAAAAACTCAATCACTATAACCCAGAATTTTTCTCGGTCACCTATGGCGCTGGTGGATCGACTCGCGATACCACAAAGCAACTGGTTTTAGATCTTCAGCAACAGGGCTATCAGGCGGCACCCCACCTCTCGTTTGGTGGTGATAGCGAAGAGACCGTGCTTGGGTTAATTAATGAATATCAGCAAGCTGGCATATCAAATCTTGTCGCCCTGCGCGGCGATCTGCCCTCAGGCATTGGTGGAACTACACAGTTAGTCCATGCCAATGAGCTGGTGGCATTGATTCGCGAAAAAACCGCTGACCACTTTGATATTAATGTCGCCGCCTATCCAGAAATTCATCCTGAAGCTGAAAGCTACAGCAAGGATATCTATTGGCTAGGTGAAAAATTTAAAGCGGGTGCCGACAGAGCGATTACTCAGTATTTTTACAACCCAGATGCCTATTTCCAATTTGTTGAAAACTGCCAAAAAGCGGGTATCGACAAGCCCATAGTGCCAGGAATTATGCCCCTCACAAATTTTCAGAATCTTTTACGATTTTCAGAAAACTGTGGTGCAGAGATTCCGCGCTGGTTGCAGTGGCAGTTAAAAGAGCGCAAAGATCATCAAGAAGATTTGGTTAACTACGGTATAGACATTGTCAGCAATCTTTGTGAAACACTGCTTGCGGGCGGCGCACCAGGTTTGCATTTTTACACCATGAACCAATGGCAAATTTCCGATAAGCTGTGTCAAAATATCAGACTGGAAAGCAACGGCTAAGCCATGCGTATCCCCAGAGTCTTTTCGCCGCAAACCATGGCCATTGGCGACTGCATTGAGCTTGAAGCCGGAGCGGCACGCCATTTGACCTCGGCGCTGAGAATGAACTCTGGTCAGTTGGTGACTCTATTTAATGGTCATGGCGGCGAATACACTGCCGAGCTAGTGGAGGCCAAAAAAGGCAAGGCTACAGTGCGTATCACTGAGTTTGATAAGACCGATCGCGAGTCAAACCTCTCAATCCATTTAGCGATTGGCATATCCCGCGGCGAGCGCATGGATTTAATTGTGCAAAAGGCCACTGAGCTCGGGGTAAGTGAAATAACGCCTCTGTTTACGGAGCGCTGTGAAGTTAAACTTAGCAGTGATCGGTTGGATAAAAAAATTAGCCACTGGCAACAGGTGACGATTAGTGCCTGTGAGCAGTGTCAACGCAATAGTCTGCCATCGATTAATGCACCGGTAAAAATAGATCAGTGGCAAGTTGATTGCGACGCATCACTTAAGCTAGTGCTTCATCATAGAACCGATCAAAGCCTTAGCGATATGCCTCCGCCAAGCGGACAGGTCGCATTATTAATTGGTCCTGAAGGGGGTCTTAGCGAACGTGAAATTGAACAGGCAATATCGCTAGGTTTTTCTCCTCTTGCACTAGGTCCGCGGGTACTGCGAACCGAAACCGCCCCCCTAGCCGCAATATCTATCCTGCAATCGCTGTGGGGAGATATGGGATAGTGGCATACAGGCTCCGTAGAATAAATACTGGTTTTCTAATCCTAGTCACTGCACTATTTTCACTTTACTCTCTTCCAACACAGGCCAAAAATTATACCCAAGCGGTAGGCACAATTTACTGTGATGGCGGCATCCGCGGCATTGCCACGCATATTCAATCACCTCAAGGTTTTGACCCCAATCAATCCGTTATTGTGACTGCCGCCCATGTTATTTATAACCCACAAACCGACCAACTTTTTAGCCAGTGCCATTACCGACCTCACAATAAACGACTAAGTGGCATTGAGTTTAAAACAGTATCCGCCCACAGCTACTCGGTTAATAATAAGGCTAAGATTGCCCAAGCAGAGGGTGATCTTATTTTTATCCAGCTAAAAAACAGGGCCCATCAGCCCGCTCTTAGGTTAACGGAAGATATTTCTAGTGCACTATCAGAGTTTTCTTTGATCAGCCCCTATGCAGACAGCTTTAAGCAGACTCAATGCCAAAAAATTGACCACCCCCATATCAAAACCGATAAGCTATTACTTCATAACTGCGCCGTTCAAGAAGGCAGCTCGGGTAGCCCTATTATAAATACTGCCAGTGGCAAGGTTATCGCAGTACATGGCGGAAGATTTGCTGTTCACACAACAAAGAATGGTGACGAAAATACCACTTGGATAGGGCAGGCAAGGCGAATTGATTCAAGTATTGGTCTAGATCGTTAAGCACCGTTAGTGTTAGTCGCTTGCGAGCACTCTAAAACAGCTTTCCCCATGCCAAATACCCGAGATAGGCCACTAAAAAAACACGCATCATGATGCTGTATGTTGAATAACCTAGCTTAATTTCACTTTGCTCACACTTAATACTTAGGTACTTAAATGGATCAGCCCAAGGATTGAATGCAAACTGATATTTGCCTTTCTTGGTTATGAGCTGCAGGACCTTAACTGGGATGAACATCTGTTTTGCTTTATAAAAATGGGCGGACTCTACTTCTGAAAAAGGGATATTCCAGCTTCCACATTCAATGCGGTCATCAAAGACTTTAAAAAAAGTCCTTTTGGCAACAACCCAATTGTGAGAGTATCTAGGCTCTTTATTCTCTCGATTGGTCGCCTTACAAAAACACTTGTATTTCATTCAAGTCCTCGAAAAACATAACGCTGCAAGGCACGAGCATTCGCGAAAAACCTTAACCAAAACCCCATATACACAATTTTATTTTCTGTATCGTCCATGATACTTGCCTCCATCTCACGTATTAGTTGTCATTAAAGTAAATATAGACTACTGATGAGTTAATTAAAGGCAGGCATGTATGATTTTGATTTGCAGAGCATATTGATGAAATATGGTCTAATCTTTTTACTGAATAATTGAAAAAGAATATTGAAGACAGCAAGCTTAATAACCAATTACAAGAAATAGGTCTTCAAAATCTGACTAGGTCGTAACACTTAAAATAAAATTGGCCTTTGAGTGATAAAAAATCGGGCGTAATTCTAAACTTAGCTATTCACTGCATATCTGAATAAGGATTTTCCAACTCAAAAGCCACATCCTGCGCAAGGCCTGGAATGCTGATACCCTCTTTTGTAATACTTACCTTTTCTTCATCGATCAAATCTTCACCAAACCGGTAAACAACATCTAATTGTGCCATATCGGCACGATTGGCATAGGCTTCGGCATTGTTTCTGGTAGCCTCGCGTTTGGCAAAATAGGACTCTAGCTGTTTGCCATAACGAGTCGCCATCATTTTTTCTGCCTGCTGGGGCGATAGCACTACTGCAGTGGCATTATTACCGCCAAAACCCTTGGAATTGATAAAGGCCACATGCATATTTTTATCGCTCATATCCATATCTTGCAATGGAAAAACGGTATGTTGCTGATTAACGTCATCTGCCACTTTACTAATGGTTTTGATACCGGGAATAATCTGATACTTAAAGGTACCCAATGCTGACATTAGCTGATCGCCACTGGCGGTTGAGATGGTATGCCCCACATAGGACTTAACCGCAGTCACCGGCCAATCTTCAATATCAAAAGCTTCGGCGACACAATTGATTAAATTAGACTCTGTGGTGCGATTTGCCGGCGTACTTGAGCCATGGGCATGCACAAAGCTGTGCTTTTGCACGGTTTCTTTGCCGACAATATTAGCGGCCGAGGCCACTGCTTTGGCAAATGAAATAGTATTACCCACACCTGGC
>MDTB01210949.1_pt1 | contig 12817 bp, 17 predicted proteins | sample 811161 | NCBI WGS metagenome assembly MDTB01 (sample SAMN05326650, study PRJNA326480) | marine metagenome | isolation source: seawater | place: Mediterranean Sea | collected 2009 | reverse complement strand
TTGGGTAGGACTATCGGTGGTCTGGTCTGTTGTTGTAAGACCAGAAGAAGTAAAATCATTTGTATTTCCACTGGTATCATCTCCGAACGCAGAAGAATCAGCAAAGGTTAATCTAAATCCATTAGTTCCATAGCTAATACCACTTAATGTTTTTGGTATCCATCTGCCAGTTGATGTATCAGTTAAACCAAAAGTTGATGGTAAAACAACACTTCCATCAATATTATTAACCTCTGCCATATATCCATCAAAGTTTTGTGTTGTAAATATTGAAGTACCTATCTCGTGTTCTGTTGTACCCATCCAAAAATTATTTGCATAGTTTAGTGATGGGTAACTTGCTGTTGCAAAACTTGTAACTCTTTCTCCATCAATGTATATTCTTGCCCTATCTGCTTCAGTAGAGTTCGTAGTATCAGATACAAATAACAAATGATACCATTTACTTCTATCCTCTAGTGTTCTATTGGTTTGTAATCTCCAAGCATAAGAACCACTAACATAATTATAGAACTCTAAACTGTTGTCACCAGTAGAACTCATTTCAGCACCACCAAAATTACTACCTGCACTACCAGCCGAAAATATCATTCTTCTACCATTGGAGGTATCAATACCTAATTTAATCCAACAACTAAATGTCCAAGTTTCCTCTGTACCAGCACCTGAAAAAGTCTTACCAAGTTTAGGGTCATCTGGACTATTAAATATAACACTATTAGCAATCGTTCCACTATCTGTAAAAGGTACGAACTTACCCACCCTCTGCCCAGCTCCGTTGCCTTCGTAAATTATTGGAAAAAAATGTTCTTCGCCATTTATTATACTTGGATTTCCCATTAAAATTCATCTCCTATATTTGCTGTATTGATTGGCACATAACCAGTGGGTGGTGCATAATTAAAATTACTATTAGTTAATGATGTTTGTGCTCCATTAAAAAACTTATATGTGCTTGTATTATAGTATTGACTGTAGCCCGGTGCTATTGTTGAGCTTTTATCAAAAGTTGCAACATGAGCTCCAGAGTTTAAAGCTGAACCATTCTGATAAATATATAACTTTCCTGTAGATGCATCATAGGCAAAACCATAATAATTACTAGCTACAAAACCACCAAATGTAAATGAGTTTGCTGTCCAACCAGTTCCAGCATAAACATTTCCTGTTCCTATTTTATATCCTATGCCATATCCTCTGCCACTATTGACTGTGCTACTTTCTGTATTTGTTCCATCTTCTAAATCACAAAACCCAATCATATCAACATCACCAGAAGATGTTGAACTTGGAACTTGCCACTCAAAATAATATTTTCCAGTTGCTGAAGGTGGAATACCTAATGTTGATTTTACTGTTTTATGTGCAGTTGTTTGACTTGTTGCATTAGATTCCATGTTTCCATTTTTATAGGTTATTAATCTATTAGCTAAAGGATTTATAGTACAAAAATTATTTGTAGGTGAGTCAAGAAATTGGTCATGAGTAGCAAGACCACTTGTGGTGAAATCATTACCATTACCAGATTCATCATCGCCTAAATCACTTGCATCTCTGCCATCTATACGAAACCCATTTGTTCCATAACTTCCATCATAAGCCTTTGGAATCCACAAACCATTACTTGTCGTTTCGCCAAAATAACTAGGGTCTAAAGCTAAACCATCAATAAAATTTATTTCTGTCATATAACCATCAAAATATTGACCACCAGCTGATGGTGGTCTTATATAATACCCAATACTATGTTGAACTGTATTATTAATATAACTATCAGTATTTTGTGAGGGATATACAACACTACTTGCACCAGTTAAATTAGTAATTCTTTGACCATTGACATAAAGTTTTACTCTTTCAGTTGATATAGCATTACCAGAATCATATACAACTACATAGTGATACCAAGCTGATAGGTCTCTAAATACTTGAGTTGTCCTTACATCAAAATCATAACCTGAACCAGTCCATTGATATAACATAAATGAGTCTGAGGAGTCATATTGTATAGACATATAACCAGCACTTGAGCCTAATGGTGCAGAAAACATTTGTAAGTTTGCACTTATGTTACCTCTTTTTATCCACCCACTCCAAGTCCACTTATCTCTATTACTAGCACTACTTGGTGTTCTATACATATATGCAGAATCATCATCATTAAATCTAATTGACTGGTCTATTGTAAAAGCAGTTGTTCCAGATGTAGGCGATAAAAATAATGGTTTGCTAAACATTTATCCAACTGCAAGTATCGGAGCACCTAACACAATTCCACCAGATGCTCTTACATAATATGGCACAACATCAACTGCATTTGCCCCTGTGCTTAATGTTATTGCTGGAGAACCTCCACCACTTGCTGTTTCAAAATCACTTGCACTTAATGCAACAGTTCTCCCACCAGTACCATCTTGTGTAAAAACCAACACTCCAGATTGACCAGCAGTTTCATTATTGACAGCAAGTGTGGTTATATTGTTTGCACCAAAAGTTATATGAAAATTATCTCCAGTCGCAAAATCTAGTGTTACACTTCCAGTTTGTCCTGTTAAAGCAACTGGAGTAGAAGAAGTTGAAGCCTCTCCACTTACTGTTGCAATATGACCAGCATTTGAAATTGTTAATCGTTCTGTTACTGCACTTGCACCATCTTCTGTAGTTCCAAAGACTAATTCTGTTGGCAAATCATTACTGCCCGGTGTTCCATTTATTCTTGCAGAAATAGATGCACCCTTAGTCGCCATATCTGTACCATCAGAGCCATAAAAATCTAAAGAACCTAATATATCATTGTCTTGCACAACTGTGTATGTGCCTACAGTAGCCGCCCTTGATTTACCTAATGATAGTGAATGTCCTGTTGCATCTGCAGAGAATCGTGTTAATGCTGTTGTTCCTTGAGCATTATCTATCGCATTGATTTGAAATTCGCTTACAATACCCCCAATCGTAACTGAGGTATCATCATGAACTAACACTTGGTCTGTGGAGGAATCTACAAATACTTTATGTGTGTCATTATTAGATTCCACCCTAAAGTCCATAGCACTTTCTGAGTTCTCATTAACAACAACTCCAGCAGTTCCTAATGTAAATCCAATAGTACCTCCAGATACTCCATCTATTCTATCTGCACCTTGTCTATAAAATCCTGTATTTGTATCTGATATAAATGAAATACTTGGTGAACCAGCACTTCCATCTTCAAATTGTGCTGTTTCTGAAAAAATAAATTTTGATGTGGATTGATTAATTCTTCCTATTTCAATATTAGCATTATTTGCACCATTTCTTATATATAAAATATTTCCTGTTGCAGTCGTTGTATCAATCCATAATTGATTTGCAAATGTTGTACTAGGTGCAGATGTGCCACTACTGGTTGAAGCAAGTGCTTGTAATGCTCCATTCAAGTCAGTTCTAAATGCTGGGAATCCTTGGTTGGCTATAGTAAAATCGTTTTGACTCATAAAAAACTCCTAACTTACTTTTTCTCCATATCCTTTAGCAACATAATCAAAGGTTCTGTTTACTGTACTACCACCACTATTAAAGAACTCTATTGTAAATCCAGTTGCACTCTTGCTAGTGATAGCATAAAAATCTCCACTTGCCAAGTTTTGTGCTGAAATATTTAATCCTTGTAATTCCTTAAATGCTGGACTGAATGTTACAGCTTTTCCATCTGTACTTGTTCCACTTGCGACATCAACCTCTGCTCGTGTTGAATCTTGCATAGCAACTTTAACTCCTAAAACAGAAATTACTGGAGTGGCTTGTGTGTCAGCAGAAGTTAATACTACTCTATATTTAAAGCCTCTTGCAGTATAATCTCCAGCTATAAATCTTCTAAATGCAGTAAAAGTAGCACCTCCACTTGCTGGGTCATCATCTGTTGTTGCAATTTGAAATTCAACATTTGTATCATCAAATGCTGTTGCATCTCCATCAAAATCACCTTCTCTTGCATCAAAATTACCACTAGCATCATCAAAAGTATTTACATAATCAGTTCTTGATACTGTAATAAAAGGTGTTACTTTTGCAGTAAATTTATTTGTTAAATCAGTTTTGGTTGCAAAATCATAAGTTCCAAGATTATCAACTGTTCCTCCACCACCATCAAATAAACCAACAGCATCATCAAAATTACCAGCAGTAGAGTCAAATAAACCTAAAGTATCTAATATAAGAGTTCCACCAGTTGTAACTACAACATCATCTTTCGTTCCAGCAAATCCTGTGCTTTCAGTAATTGTTCCTATATCTTGCATTAATTGTATTGAATCTATAATCGCAACTGAACTCGCGGCAGCATTAGAAGATAAACCTAACTTATCTACTGCTTTACAAAAATAAGTTCCTGTCAATGCTGGTACTGTTATTGATTGTGCTGGTCGTGCAACCTTAGGTACTAAATCAGTTGCATTTTGATAAGTTGCTCCAGTTGTTGCTCCAGAATGTCTTATTTTATAATGTGATAAATCTAAGTCAGCTACAGGAGTCCAAGTTAAGTGTGCAACTGCACCATCTATATTGACACTAAAATCAGTTACATCTGCTGGTGGTGCAGATTTACCTACTACTTGATGTGTTCCTGTAGTATAAGAAGATTTAGAACCAAGTGTTGTTATTGCTCTTGCTCTAACATCATAAACTATATTGTCCTCTACATTTAATAATTCAAACCTATTACCACTTGCTCTGCCTAAATTTGTAAAATCTGAATCTGTTGTTTTCTTTGCTTCTACCTCAAAATTATCAACAAAGTTATTTTCTGTAGAAACATCAACAATTAAAGATGTTATCGCTTCTTGGTTAAAACTTCTTAATTCATCTGAGATTGTAATACTTGGAGTTGCTACTTGGAATGGATTTGGAAGATTAGTATTATTTGAAATAATAGCATTTTCTTCAGCACTCCAATCATACACAGATGAAGATATTTCTCGTAAGTTTAAATCTACTCCTAATCCCATACCATCACCAGTTTGAGATTGTGCAAATGACCACCCAGCTACCTCAAAAGGTTTTGCACTAAATCCTAATCTCGCATTTGTAATATTTACAGTATCACCAACTTCTAAATTAAATGCAGTTGTTTTACATGGATAATTCAAAGTTATTTGCTCTCTTGCTCTATAGAGAATAATCTTAGCAATCCTTTGTGCCATAGATGGTGAGGTTGTAAAACTTAATTCAATATCACTAAAAATTTGCTCACTATTATCTTCAGTTTCAAATGTGGAAGATGTGATAGAGGGAAAATCTGTAGGTTGGTAGAAATTATCTGGATTTACAAATATACCTTTTACAGCATTAAAACTATCTCGTCTTGTACTTCTTGTGGTTATAGAAATAGCACCTCTCAAATCATCATCAGTTAAAGTAACTGTAGGACTTACATATTCTCCAGTTTTAATATTCCATTTACCACCAGAATAGGTAACTAATCCAATACAAGAGGAAGTCATGTCATTTAATATCTTTGCTGGAGTTTCTCCCACATCTAGCACTCCATTACTTTCATACCTATTTTCTACCAATCGTTTTACGACTTGTGTTTCTCCGGCATCTGTACTTGCGGCAGTTATATCTATTGCTGTTCCAGCACTTGCATTTGAAGAACTTGTTGCAAGTTTAAAAGTATTTACATTATTCCTTATAATGTAATATGTAGTGCCACTTGTTAATCCTGTAAGATTTGTGCCACCTTCATTTGAATATTGTATTGCATCACCAGTTAAATATCCATGAGCAGTAATAGATATAGTTTCAGCAGAAGAATCTACATCAGTTTCTGTGTTAAATTGTTTTTCTATGGGTGTTGCTATTGTAACAGTTTCATCACATACATTTGCACCAGCTATAAAAGATGTGTCATTAATTTCTGAAGTTTTTGCACCTAATCCATATCGTGTATTGGTTAAAAAATCTCTAATACAAAGTGCAGAGTTAGCAGTAAAAACAGTTGTTGTAGTTCTTGGGTCATATACTTTCTTGCCTTTTATTATAGCAGAAATGGTTGGAATACCATTTGGAAAGATGTCATTACTAAATTTTAATCGTGCATAAATATAAGCTACACCTCTTAATCTGTGATTTGTTGTCCATTTTCCATCAGATTCATTAACTAAATCTGTGTCAGCTAATTGGTCATCTGTACCTAAATGAGTTTTTAGTCTTATGTATTTTGTATCTCCTTCTATGTATTTAGAAGAAGTAACAAATCCATCTGTATCAATCGTAACTGAATCTTCATTAACTAAAAAACTTTCAAAACTATTTATCTCATGTCCAGCTACAGCAAATATTAAATGTAAAAATTCATCATCATCAGTTGATTCTACATATACTAAACTACCAGCCATTCTTACAGTACCATATGCAACTTGTCGTGTCATAATAGCTTGTTTGACATTAACCAATCTTCCAGAAGCAGAAGAACCTAAATCAGAAAAATTTGCACTTACATTTGGTATTTTTGGTTTTGGAGAAAGTGCTTTAGATGCCATTGACATGACAGCACCAACTGCCATATTTACTGCAAAATTCAAAGCTACTGCGGCAAATCCTTTTGCTCCTAGAAATGTAAAAGCTGAAATAGATGCTCCACTTGTAACAACAGCGGCAACAGTTGAGGCAACAGCGGCAACTACTGGAGGCATTAATCAATCCTCCATGCTAGTTTTAATTCTTCTCTGGGTATAAATTCCATTTTTTCTGTTCCTATAAAAGCACCATATTTACCCATACAAATTCCCATAGCAAAACTATCGTTAGTTCTCATTGACACAACATCTCCTCGTTTAGCAAAAGGAACTGTAATTTTTTCAAGTCTTTTATTACAAGCACTAATCCAAGTTTTATATCCAAGTTTGTTTAATATTGCTTTACCACCTTTTAAATCTTTATAAGTACCATCAAATTCTGGAAATAAGGTACTGCCAGTTAGTATCTTTTGTGCTTTTATAGTAAAACTACAACAATCGTGTTTTCCATACTCAAACCCCTTAAATTGGTTTACATGGATATAATCATTAAGTTTTGTTTCCCAATGTGGTAATCTCATTTACCACCCCAGTTAATCGTCTTGTCTTGTAAATCAGCAACAAAATCCAAGCCTAAATCTCCAGAAAACAATCTTTTTTGTTCTTCTCCAGTATATCGTGTTTCATTTGGTTTTTCTAGGTCTATAAGTCTTGATTCTACTGTAAGAGTGAATGTAACTGTATCTGAACTGTCATTAATGCTAATTGTGTCCATTCTTCCTTGAAATAATTGATACACACTAGCTATAATTTGATGAGTTTCATTTAACATACCTAAAAATAAAGTAAATGTTCTGTTTTGATAGTTTGCTGTTAAAGCAGAAGATAAAATAGAAGAATCAACACCAGAAAGGGAAACATTGAGTCCAGTAGCTTTGATTTCAGAAGTTTCTTCAACTGCAGAGACACCCAAAAGAGTGCCACCCCCAGTATAAGTTTCAGAATTAACACTTATTTCACCATAACCAGTCCATAGTCGCACATCACCCTCTAAAAACTCTGCTTTCATAGCAAGAAAAGGTTTAAGCGAACTTGCAGATAATTCTGTCAAGAAATCAGATGTTAGCCCTCTTGACATTTTAATCTCCTATGAAAAATATGATTTTTTCTTTTTTTCTTTTTTGGGTTTTGGTTCTACATCAGATGGGATTGTTTCATAATCATTTTTAACCATTGGAATTGGTTCGTTTCCTTGAATCTCTATTGCATGACCAGTTTTTACAAAGTTTTTTCCTACTTTGTCAACCCACTCAGGAGTATTGGGAATTACTTCATCTATTTGATAAGACCTAGTGCTAACACCCATTGGGTCATTTATTCCCGTTCCTATTGAAATCATTTTATATGGCATTTTATCCTCCTTAAAAAAATAAGGTGGTTTTTACACCACCCTATTTCCGTCTATTTATACATTATGTGCAGTAATTTCATTATCAGATGAGTGTATTGCATCACCTTTAACTACTAACAATCCAATAGGTGAACCCGTTGAATGTGTTCCAGTTTTAGCGATTACTCCTCTGATATATCTTTTACCACCAATATATCCGACTTGTGTAACAGTACCAGTAGAATCCGGATTACCGGAAGTTCCAGCAGTTCCCGTTCCATCTACCTTTAACCAAATACCCCCAGCGGCGATTGTGCCATTGGTAATATCTGCTTGAGTTACATCAGAATATGATGAGTTATCATCAGAATGTTCTAATGAGATTTCAAAGTAAACTGAAGAAGATAATGTATCCCCTTCTGCTCCAATGAAAGCCACGAGTGTTGCACTCTTATAACCTTGTAAATCAACGCCCGTTCCATTAGCGGCCGCAGATGTTACAGTTGGTTTATAAGAAAGAGCAACAGCAGTATTGTTTGCTAAATCAAAATTCATGTCTTGCTCCTTTCCTAGCTTGGTACATATTTAACAAAAGCCTCTGGAAGTACAACTTGACCACCAACTCTTCTTCTTGCAACATATCTTACATTACCAGAAGTAGCTTGAGTGAATGGGTCTCGTAATACAGAGAGGTTTACTCTATCCACAACCATATATCCAGCACGGAAATCTCCATACACAACACAGATTGCACTTGAACCAACATCAGCCATATCTGGCATTTCTACATAAGGAACACCAAGAATAGTATTTGGCATTCCAGCAACAAGTGTCATGCCCGGTTGGAAGATGTATTGGTTGTTTCCATCTTTAAGTTTCCTTATAGCTGACAATGTATTTCTATTAAAAGCTAGAACTGCATTTTGATTATAAGGTGTTTTTAAAGAATGAACCAAAGTAACTAGAGTATCTGCTGTAACTGCACCAGAACCACCAGCAACAGATGCACTAATACCAGCAGTAAATCCTTCTGGTTTGTTTATCTTATCTCCAGTAGTCATAGCTAAACCTTCAGCTTTTGCAAACTGAGTAGCAAATTCTGATTGCATTTCTGACTCTAAATCAAAAACACTATCTTCTAGTTCTTGTTCTGAAATATCAACTAAAGCATATACTTCATGTGCTGGAATTTCTTCCAACTGTGTAGTATATCCAGTAGTTTCACTTCTTGTTCCAGATTCTGCAGTCCATTGTGCAGTAAAGGTTGCACTTCTTACAGGAATTTGAACACTTCTTTGTGAAGTTTGTCTTACTCGTGCAATAGAACGAACTGGTGAGATTTCAGTAAGAGTTTTTAATAATTCTCTTACATACTCTGGTGGAGCAAGATAACCAGCTTGAGTATCATCAGAAACAGTTAATGCTTTGACTTCCTCTGGTGCTAGGTTTTCTTTTCCTTTTCGTAACCATCTATCAAAGATGTTTACTTTTTTATCAATTTGTTCAACAGAACCACCAACATTTGGTCTTTTTAGTAAAGACTCAAAACTGTTGACTTTCTCGTCAAATTCTTCTTGTTTTTTTTGAGCAAGTGTTACTTTTTGGTTTATATCCTCCAAACTATCTAACGACTTTTCAATTTTAACAAGTTTTTCTTCAACAAGAGGGTCAGTTGAACCTTTTTTTTCTAAGTCTGCAATTTTCTTGTCATTGGTTGCTTTGAACTCTTCAAATGCTTTACCAATTCCTTCAACTGCTGACTTAACTTCATTAGTTTCAACTTCTGACATGTTATTCTCCTTTTATCAGTTGAGTTAAGTTTGTTATTGAGTTTAATAGTTCTGGCTTACCAAGTTCAACATCTCGCTGACTAAGTGCCTGTGTAAGTGCTTTTGCACCCATTTTAGATTCGTTCCTTGAAAGTCCTCCTACCTCTCGTAGCATTTCTTCCCAATCACGAATCGTATTTTCTGCACCTTTTACCTTGCGAACCCTTGCTTTTGGATTCATAGGAAAAGTTACTGCTGAAATCTCCATAAGGTCTACTGACTTTAATTTTCTTGTTTTGCCTTTTTCATCATAGTCATAACCTTTTGCATCTACTTTATATCCAATGGACAAACCATCAATAGCACCCATCTTCATTAGTTCATAAACTTCTTTACCTCTTTGAGTGCCCATCGCTAATTGTCCTTCAACATATAAACCTTTTTCATCTTCTTCTAATTTTTTGTAAATTCCAATCGGTTCATCTGTTTTATGTTGATACAACATTTTAACTGACTTAGTGCTTTTACCTCTTAATGATTTTGTAAATGCACCTTTTTCAATAATATCGTTTCCTAAATCTTTGTTTCCAAAAATAGAAGCATACCCAGAAAATTTTCCTTTATCTTTATCATCTTCATCATCATTATACATTTTAAGTTCGCATTGAATATCAATGTATTTAAATTCTGTGTCTTGGATTTCATTTTGTATTTCACTCATGCTTTTTTCGTTCCTTTCATTCCAACTTGTGGAGCAGATTGCAATTCTTTGCTGGTTTGAATACTCACTTTGCATTGTAGAATCTGAAATACATCTACCCATAAAAGTTTCTTCGTCTTCTGTTCCTATCGGTTTCGGTATAGGCATAATAATAATTTGTAGCATATATTAATTAAAATGCCAATAGCAAGTGTATTTTATTGAAAGTATAAACTTTTTCTGTTAGATTAATTATGGGTATTAACCCATGGGGTAAATAACACTCCTATTGTTCTTCCCCATAGGTTTTACAATAGGAGTGATTACAGAGAAAACTAATTTTTTAATTCTATTATCAATTCATTTAATATTGGCACTAAATGTAATGCTATATAAATAAAAACAAAGATAGCTACAATTACGATTGAATCAATTATTTTTTGTATCATTATTCCACCATTCCTTTAATTGCATCTTTAATAGCAATCTTACTATATATTGCACCATCTGGTGTTTTTAATCCTTCAAGTTGAAATATCATTTGTTTAATAGTTTTTTGCAAACCATCTTTTTCTAAACTTTTTTCTATTTGTTTGTATAAGTTATAATCATTGTTAAACCATAAAGAAACATTCCATGAGTTCCAACTTCTGTGTCCATTATAACCTTTTTGTTTTTGATTGTTTTTCATATTACACCTCACCAACATTTTTTTCTGTTTCTTCCCAAGTTTGTTTCATCTTAGAATTAAAAGAATGAAAGTTACTGTCTTCAAAAGCATTATATAAAACATCAAATATTTTTTGACCATCATATCCACAAAGATTTGATACAATTAAACCTAATGCTTCTTCATCTGTTGCTTTTGCTGGATTATAAAAAGCAATTTGTTTTGTATCATTTATTATTTTTTTTAAATCGTTTTTATAAATCATTTTTTTCTCCTTTAGTTATATTCATTTTGCTATCAGTATGTTTTTTAATCTTTAATATTGGTTTTTTAAGCCATTCCTCCATACTTTTCAGATATAATTTATCTTTGTATGTTTGAATTGCATTGTTATAATCGTCATAAATTTGTTCGTGCCTATACCATTCATTTAATTGACAATCTGAAGTTTTATATTTTTTTCCACAGTGCTCACAATGAAACCATTTTGTCATATAGGGCATAAAAGTTTCGTGGTCGTGTGGACATACCCACAAATATCCTTCTACTTCTATTTCTATTTTTCTTTTTTTCATCATTTTTTTCTCCTTTTGATTATAAATACTTAATCTAAATTATTCGTAAACATTTTAGTTTCTCTAACTGACCTTAATATTTCTTTCAACTCTTTTTTATTTTCTCTTTTTAACTTATTTATTTCCCAGTCAGCTAAACTAAACTTTTTTGAGTTATTAAATATATTTACTATTTCGTTTATTAATTCTTTTCTTGTCATTTTTTTCTCCTTAGTTTTTACAGTATGTTTTATCAATAAATGCAATGGCATCTTTAAGAGTATTCGTTGCATCATGCCAATCAATATTTCCGTACTCATCATCTTCAGTACCAATATTCCAATGAACATATGACTTACCCATACCATAACCAAGATATATAGGTTCTTGTTTTTCAATATAGAAGCCTTTGTATTTGTAACTTCCTTCTTGTAGTTTGATTTTTTTTTTCATTTTTTTCTCCGTTTTATTTGTTAATAATTGTATCATTATATATATATTATAGTAAACATTTACTATTGTAAACACCTTTTTTTATTTTCTTTGTAAGTCATTGATTTTATTACATTCTTTTTTTTTAAAATAGTTTTTTTATATTTATTTCACTTTAGGGGTTTACTTCTGTAAATAAATGTTTATTATAGTAAACATAAGGAAATTAATTCTTATAACTAAAGGAGAAAAAAATGATAAACTTTACTACAAACAAACCATACACAGGACAGAACATAGATTTACTTATGGGTTTAGGACAAGAGTTTTGCACATTTAATCAAGCAAAGGCTTTCTTTAAACTTTCTGGAAAAGAATTAAAAGATTCTAAAAGTTGTGCAAGACTTAAGAAAATGATTAAGAAAAAAGAATTTAATAAAAAAACAAAAAAATTAGAAGAAAAATTAGTACCCTTTCATTTTAATGTTTTTGAAAAAAATCATCTTTTGGAAGTTATTAAAAACAATACTTCTAAATAATTTTAAAGGTTAAGGGAGAGTGCCTTAAATCTCTCCCATAATTTACAGGAGAAACAAATGATAGTTAAAAGTGTAAGATATTTTAAAACAAATAGAGGTGTAGGATATGAAGCCAAAACTAATAAAGGTTCTATATGGAATGATGGTAATGGTGGTGCTACCTATTTTGAAGCTAACTACCCTAAATATAATAACAAAGACTTTTCACATTTAACAGAATGGGATTTAGAATCTATTATAGATGATTATGAAAACTCTTAAATAAGAAC
>MDTB01139133.1_pt1 | contig 12817 bp, 1 predicted proteins | sample 811161 | NCBI WGS metagenome assembly MDTB01 (sample SAMN05326650, study PRJNA326480) | marine metagenome | isolation source: seawater | place: Mediterranean Sea | collected 2009 | reverse complement strand
TAGTGGTGAGGGAGAGAAAGAAAATGAGCTACAAAAAAAAAAACAATTAAGAAGTCTGAAGAATAAAAGATTGGCAACATTTATAAATAGTCAAAGGGAGGAGTCTACATCAATAAACACTTTGGTGACTAATATCAGGAATCTATATATTGCAGCTGCAGGAGAAAGGGGTATCAGAATTAATACCATTAATAATAATTTCAATATGAAGATTCTCTCTGCAGGGGAAGAAGGGAAAAAATTTTTAAAGTATAATGGAAATATATTCTTTCAAAATGATCTAATACGGTATAATAATAATAATAATAATGATAATAATAATAATAATAATAATACTAGCTTTGGAATTGTCACTAATTTTATTGAATTTGGTGAGTTCCATAAAATTGAAGTAACAAAATTATTGCAGCAAAAAGAGACAGTATGGTATAATAATAATATTAATAGTAATGAATTATATATCCATGTTGTAGATGGAAAAGAAGAAAAAGTAACTATATTATGTGATGACTACAGGCAAACCTTGCAATGGCTGCCTTTTGACATGACTGGATATTATACAATCAGGAAATGTTATGAAGGAAATGGTGGCATGATATATGATACAGTACCTGGGCGACTTTGCCATGCTAAACCATCATTCAAAACACCAATTCCAATGGCTGATATATTTTGTGGTGCTGGGGGCTTTACACAAGGGATTATTGGTGGCAAAAGTGGTGGTAGTAATAAAAGAAAATATGGTGTTGATTATGACAATAATAGTAAGATTAAATTTTTTCCTTCTATCATTGTTGATGATAATCTAGATGCTTTAGCAACAGCACAGCTCAATTTAGACAAAATGACCATGGTGGAAAACTTCAAAATTGGTACAACAGAGAAAGAAAATAATGAAATTATTAAATTAATAAAGAAATATATTTCATGCAAATATGGAGGTGGACTCATAGTAGATGGCTCCCCATGCCAAGCATTGAGTGCTGCAAATGCAAAACGTAAAAGAAATGATGATAGAAATTCATTATACATAGCTGGTGGAAAAATTGGTTTGGCTGGTGATATATATATTAAAGAAAACTCACCAGAAGTTTTAGCACCTGATGAAAATGGTAATTTTTTTGCACAAGAACTGGGGCAATTGTTTGAACAAGCAGGTTATCAAATTGGTGTTTTTATTTTGTCTGGACCATTCTATGGCATCCCACAAACACGTAATCGTGCATTTTTTTTGGCAATAAAAAGTGGAAGAAGTTTTCCCACATCAATTAAAAATACACACACTGTACTTGAAAGAAGTGGAAGAAAATGGAAACCATCCTTTTTAAAAATGAATAAGGAATTCAGGGCTAACTGTAATGGTTCAAATGAGTGGAATGACCGACATCCTGATGATGGTACAAAACAACTGCTGGGACCTGTCACTGTATATGATAAATTAGTAAAATATTTAGACCAACCATTGCAAATAAAAAATGCACATTTTGTAAAATATTCTCACAAGGCATCAACAGTCAATGCACATGCAGACAATAATAATAACAATGATAGTCAAAATGTGAAAAGAAAACAAGATAATACATTAAAAAAAGATTATTATGCGCCAACTATTTTAGCATCTGGTCCAAAATCAGCTGGAACAGGTGAGACTGGTGGTTCCATGTGGCATTTTCATCATAATAGAACACCCACAATACGCGAAGCTGCAACGTTGATGGGTTTTGAAGACGACTTTAATTTTTGTGTGTCGCGGGATAGCAATACAGTTGGTACTACTGAAGAATTTGATGCATATTGGAGAATGATGGGAAATGCAGTTATACCACCAATTGCAAAAGCTATTTCTAGTGAAATTTTAACATCATTGCACAACGATCAAAATATTGAGGAGGAATTAAAGGAAAAATTAGTAGAATTAAGAAATTAAAAAGTTTACTTGAGAGAGATATTTTTTTTAATAGTGTGTTAATATATATTATTCGTTGTACAAATGCTTCATTATATTTTTTTACGAACGACGTGTTTAATTTATTTTAATACCATACGAGTACGAGGTAGTATATCACATCATACAACACATGGGTTGTGATTATTATATCACTCTTGCAACTGAATCTATAAAATGCAACAATTTACTATGCAATGGACTTTTATTCTTCCATGCTTTTCTTTGATTATCATTAATTGCCATCCCTTTAACTATGAACGTAACTAATTCTTCAATTTCTAATAAATTATCACCGTTTTTATCAATGTATGCTAAAAATCGTTCACATTCTGGTAATAACAATTTTTTCTTCGATATTGTTTCTACCAAATGTTTAAATTCTAACGCATTTAAGAATCCATCAGCATCTAAATCATAATTCGACCATTCATCTTTGAAAAATTCTCTAGCACGTTCTTCCGCATCTTCGTTTGTAGCTGGCGCTCTTTTTCTTCTTGCCTTCGCTCTATCCTTTCGCGTAAGCTCTTCATTCCTTAGCCGAAGAGCTTCTTCTGCTGCTTTTTCTCGCTCTTTTTTTGTATTTTCTTCCTCTTCTTTTCGTTTTTGTTCTTCCTCCGCTTTTTTCAATTCAAACTCTTTTTTCATACGTTTTTCATCAACGCGCTTTTTCCCAAAATTTCCACGTGCAATCTTTTGTATTTTTACAGCGGCATCATCACGTTTCTTTTGCTCACGAGCTTTTCTTTCTTTCATAACCTTTTGCTTTTTATCGTCCAAGTTTTCTCTGGTGTTATAGCCACGAAATGCTTTCTGTATATGTACTGCAGCAACGTCTCCGCGGCCACCAACTTTTCGTAAATATAAATCTTTCTCTTTATCGCGTTCTTGTTGCTTTTCAGCCGCTTTATACATCACCTTTTCTGCTTTTCTACGCCTTTTTACAGCTTCTGGTAATGGCCGTTTTGGTCGATTCAATTCAGCAAGCTCACGCTCTTTTTTCTCTTTCTTTAGACGAACAGCACGCAACCTGGCTTCCCCACGACGTTTTGTCTCTGCCATTTGCTCTCGTTTAATTTCTCTCCGATATGCATCACGTGCTTTTTGAAATTCATCAGTATTCACGACAGAAGTTTTTAGCAGTGTTTCAATATTTTTCTGTTGTATTTCTTTGATTTTTTTAGTTTCGCGAGTTTTATCTTCGAATCGTTCTTTGCGCTTTCGCTCTCTTTCTTCATTTCGTATTTGCACTATTTTCAATTCGTTTAATAACTTTTGTCTTGCACGCTGTTCTTTTTCTTTTAGCTTTTGTTTTTCCAACAATTGTTGATCTTCTTTTTTCTTCTTTATTTCTTTAATTTTCTTCAATTTCATCGTGTTCTTCTTTTTCTTTTGAAACATTTCCTTGCGCTCTTTCTGTTTTACCTTTTTCTTTTCCTCTTCCTCTTTGAAAAGTTCTTGCGCTTTCTCCTTTATGTATACATTCCTTATAACACTATGTTTTTTTCGGAGTTCATTACGTGTGACCATTCCCATAGTTTTTTCTTTCATTTGTTTCCTAATTTTAATAATTTCCAACAAACCATTACGGGCGCGGATAGAAGTAGCTTCTTTTGCCAATTGATTATATGACTTGCCATCTTGATGTGATCTAGAAACAGTTATTTCAATCAATGCTTCCACGTAACATAACATTTCTTTACCAGCACGCTTAGATTTGACAGGTAATGTCTCCAATGTATTGTGTCCATATCCATACCTCTCCTCATCAATTATATTTCCATAAATGTCTTTATTATTAACTTTTTTTCTAATAGTGATTTTCTTCTTCTTCAATTTCAATTCATCTTCATGTATTTTTAATGTGGAACCGAAACCTTGTAGACGCTCCATGCGATCTGGTTCTTTTTCTTTTATTTTTCCCGTTGCAAGTGCTTCTTCTCTTGCTGCTTCCATATCTTGAGCTAAAGACGCGCGCCTTTTTAAGTTTCTATCTATGAATGCTTGTTGTTTCTCCAGGGATCGTTTCATTTCTAAATCATCTAAATGCTTCTTTTTAACACCAAAATCTTTTAATTTTTTCTCGGCGCCATCTTTAAACCATTCCCAGAATCGTTCCCAGTTATCAAATGGCAATCGCAACGATTGCTGCTTCCGATGCAACGACCATTGTTTCATACGCAACGCCATTTCACTCCCATCGCCATTTTCATCAATGTCTTCAACAATTAAGCCGGCGCAAGCAAAGTTTTCAACCAATATCCGTATAGCAGTTAGGAAACCAGTATAATCTAATTCTTGCTCGTCAATTTCCATCCCTAGCCCTCTCAAATGGTTTAATGCTTTGTGAAATATTGCTGTAAGAGTCATTTTATCCAAGGGTGGGTACAATTCCAATTTATTAAGCATAATTAACCATTCTCCTAAATCGATTGTTAAGTTTGATCGTCTAACCTCTTCAAATGTCAATAACCGCTGTGCATCGGCACCTCCTCGTGATGTAAAAATATTAAACAAAAGTCTAGCGCAACGTTTGAATCGTTGATTTAACGTCTGAAACTCTTCTTTTTCCCGTCTTGGCACTTCACATCTGCCTTCATTTACCATTAACATTGCACGTGCCTTCGCATCTTCTTGCATTAGTTCTGCCAATAAAAATTTCTCAGCACGAGCAAATTGCTTCGCTTTCGCTTTCGCATGTAACACATCAGCATCTTGCAATTCAACATCTTGCAATAATTTTTTTGGATCAACTTCCACTTTTAAATTGTATTTAGCAATAGCCTGTTCAACCTCTTTTTCTTGCACTTCTTTCACTTCTTTTTCCAATAAATATTCGTTTCTACCTTTAACATATTTATTACGTACTTGTTTCATTAATGTTTCCTCTTTTTTCTTTTTCGCTTCTTCTGCCTTCAATCTTCTTCTTCTTCGTTCCTCCGTTTTTTCAGCAATTAAATCAATCGCCTTCTTTGCCTTGACAGCTATTTTCCCTTGCGATTGCCTCTGTTTTGCTGCTTTTAAATATTTTTTATTTGATCGTCTTGGATTTCGTGTATTGTAAGATGGGGAAGGCGTTCGTAACAGACTTGCTTCTCTTGGTCCATTGGCTAACTTTTGTATGGCAGGTAAAGAACTTGGAGACGATTTTGATTTATCTTTATCAGCATCATCGATTGCAATGGTCGAAGTTAACGTATCATCTTGCATCGATTGATCTTGTTCTTTCTCAGCAGCTTTCTTTTGTTGACTATTTTCATTTACATTAAATTGTTGTAGAGCATTTTTGAGATCATTGAAAGATGCATTTTCAATTGAAAATGAACTATTATCGTTAGCAGTGTTATCCACAGTATCAATATCTTCATTCCCATTTAATAGTGGTGTGCCACTATTGACTTTTTCAATTTCATCTTTTAGTATTAGCATTAAGCGTTGCAATTTTTGCATCCCAACTGTTTTTTTTACATTATCGACATTATTTTTCTGGCCACCCTTTCCCCCTTTACCTCTTCTTTTTGATTTATCTGAAATAGCTTTCATCTCCGTAATACGCGTGGCTTCATTTTTATGCAAGTTCGTAACAATTCTAATCGCAGCATTAACAAATCTTAATAAATTTTGTTTCATAACAATACTATCACATGTAATTAAACCAGTAATTAAATCAAATATTCGTAATTGTTGGCCGATTTCATCTGAGTATTCCTGTTCCTCCTTGCCATTACCTTTCTTTTTGCTACGATTTTTGCTACCTTTCCTACCCTGATAATCATTATCACTATCACGAGATCTTCTTCCACGATTTCCAGAACCATAATGGAGATTTTTAGTTCTAGATTCCGCTAATGCTTTTTCTTCAGCTTTTACATAAACCCCTATTGCAACTTTTGCCAAACGTACTAAATAACGCCTTACTGCTGTTTCATCGACGAATGAGATTGCTACATTTACCAAAGTAGAACTAGCACTTCTACTATATACTAAATCAGTAATGCTAACTTTGGCAAGCAAATCCATCATTAAGACAGCTTGCTTTAAAGGTAGGCGAGGATGTCCGGCAAGGGATGCCAGTAAACTTAAATCTTCCACATTATAACCATGTATTGCTATTTGACGTACAAATGGTTCAATCAACACGTCAACAGGCAATTTTGTCCCCCCAGGTGCTTTAAACAAACGTCTCATATTCAATGCAATGAAAGATCTCAACAAGGTAACTTCTGCATTTGGATCGTCTTGATATTCTTTACGTTTCCTACTGTTACGTACTGCGACAGGTGCGGATAATGACTTTGTTTTGCTATTGCCTTTTTTTGATAGTGCTTTCTGGCCGACACCAGAGGAACTATCTCCTAAGACGCTTATACTTTCAATTAACGAAAATATCAACATTTTATACGTACGGGAAGCAAAATCTTGATGTCTAGGTTTAGGTATACCCAAGGAAACTTCACAAATATCGAACAGACCACTTAATGCGGTCATGACAGTGCTTGTATCCGATGCACGGCATTGTTTACGTAACAAAGCAAGTACACGAGATGCATGATCGGCTTCTTTGATAAATTCATCTGGAAACAATAACCAAACTTTTAGTAACAGTTGAACAGCACCTATCTCGTCTACACGTTTGCTATTATTGCTACCAGTTAACAAGTTATTATTGCTTTGTTTTGAATATGATAATTCTAGGGCAAACGCAGTAATATTCTTTAGTAAACCATGTTGCTGCAAGGCTTTTTTATCTTCAGCAGATTTAGATGCTTGAATTAAAAATTGATCGAAAAAAGTCAATAATGGTGCTGCAGAAACATTAACTTTCCTTAAATGCACTTGAAATAATTCTTTAAAATGTCCTTCTGTTAATTGTATGACCATTTCTACTATTTCTACTGCAATTGTTGGATGTGTCTCTAATGCATTTAATGAAGATCCAATGCCATTATTGTTGACGAACCATAGCCATGCTTCGTGCATTGCTGTTTCCAATGTCGTGCGAGCTTTTGATTTTGCCTCTTCTTGCAATATTCTTGCAACTGCTTTTTTATCGCCTTTGTTTTGGACTAATTTTGCACGTGTTGCATATCCTAAACTCTGTTTTTTTTTATTAGGGCTGCTCTTCTTCTTTGGACTATTTTTTGATAAGTCACCGCCATTGTTTTTTTGATTTTTCTTCTTTCTTGAGACGACGGGGCTCCTTAATAGACTATTGTTATTATCAATAGTACTCATACCTATTATCGGGGCACTTTTTGAACTTGGTAACATACCACTTCTCTTACGTTTATCGTTTTTCTTACGCAACATTTTAATTATAGTTGCAAACAATTTAGCTGCTCGCATTGCAATAGAAGGATTTTGCGAGTGCAAGCATGGACGTATTATACCTAAGAATATGCTTAAATCTTTTGGTCGTTTCGCCAATAAAAGCAATAAACGATCGATGAAGATTGGGGAGGATAAATTATTTAACCATCGTACCACCCCTTTTCTAGGACCATCAATGCAAAGACCAGCTAATCGTGGCGCATGCACAGTTAACATGAGTGCAGCCCCTTGGCTATTGATTTTAAAGGCTTTGGTGATTGACATAATAATAAATTCTATAATCGTTTTGGCACCATCTTTTGGCATAATATCAGATTTTGACATTGCAATTGATGTTGCTTCCCGTTCATACATGGAATTTAAAGGTATTAATGGCAATACAGGAGCGTAATATGACATACGAGATTCATTGAATAGAATTTCATCATTGTTTCCTTTTTTTTTACTACTATTATATTCTGGAGAAGCTGGTTCATTTTTGTTCACGTAGGAATTCATATTGTTGTTGTAATCTCCAGCAGTATTGTTGTTGTTGTTGTTGTTAATACCAATTTCGTTCTCCCATCGTAACATTTCACTGTCTTCAAAGTTTTGACTACCATCTCCATATTCAAATTTCTTTTTTATTCGATCGATTAAATATACAAGTTTTTTATCATCGCCAGCTACAATACGAGCTTTATCTTCATCTGTCAATGGTATATTATGATGCTCCAGTATTGGCGCAACCACATTCCAATTAAATAATTTTGCAACTGGTGTTATTGCTTCTTTTAATGTATCCATAACATCGTTTTGACTTGCACTTGTTCCTCTGTTTTTTGATTCGTATTTTTTCAATAAAGCAGCTATTGCATATCCATTTTGAAATTTATTCCATGTATTTTTATTTACCATAAACATTTTATCTTCATATCCAGGAGCTGGGTATACAGATAATTCTTTCCGAGGTAAGACACGTTGGCTTTGCAGCCATTTTCCTGTTTCAATCGATATCGTAGCTGACATATATATGAACTAATAATGGTATATATACAGTATTATAAAAAATAGAAATGATTTCTTGTTATATAATAATAATAATAATAATGTATAAATAAAAAGAGAAATGGTAAAAATAGTGCGTGCCTCTTTTTAAATTTATATATATATATATATAGTAAGTGTCTTTTGTGTTCCGTTGTCTTTATATACTTTACAATGTAATATTATAAGTTTATATGTCCATTCCATGTATCTATCTGTATTTATTTATTCACACACATAGTGATGGTGCAATGTACATTGTTGCATTTTAGATCGAAAAACTAAGCTACACGTATCACTGAGCATCAATGCTATTTACCTGGTATATTTTAATAGACATTCTATTTTTATATCCTCCGGGATTTAGATTCTCGCGATTAATTTTTTGGCCTCGAACTAAACCGATAAATTCCCATGCTACGTAAAGCTACAGCCCTACCACACCAGGTGTGGTATATACAGTATAAGGCAAGCACACGTCTACGTATCCTCAAGGCTATTTCGAAGTTCAGAATCTTCAGCCAGGTTAAGTTAAGGTGCCAGGTGTGCCTGGTGTGCAATTTTCAAACAACATAAACAACAAACAAAACAACAACAACAGCAACAACAACAAAAACAAAAAAAACCCAACTTATACATTTATTAATAAATTCATTTTTTATTAAAAAAAAAATTTATTAAAATAATACACAATACCAGGATATTCAGAAAATGGAGAATAATTATTTCACATACATAGACTATATATATTCATAAGAACTTGGATTATCATATTTACATAATTATATATTATTGTATAAAAAGTATATAAATAGCAATTAATCATGGCAAGTACACCAAAAATATCAAATAGAACACCCTTGATTCCAAATAACGTACTGGAATTAGCACAACAAACTTTAAAACGAAGTTATGGTCAACGTAATACACCAACAAAGGATAAAATAAAAAGTGTATGGACGATACTTGGAAAATTATTATATGAAAAACTTCTTACCAATGTTGAAAAATACGAGAGTAAATTCGATCAAGCAAATATGTTGACAACTCGTATTGGTGGTCAAGAGACGAAAGATGTTATTCCTGGTGTTCATATACCATATCTTGGAGAATTAGTATGGTTGCGTAGTGATGCTCCAGTCACACATGCTGGTAGTAGTACAAGTTTATCTTCAAAGAAAAAAATTTTAAAGTTACATTTTATAGGAGACAAGAAGTTTTTAACCAGAGCCAATCTAACGCAACCGTCTTCCAGCCTTGTTAGCCATGGTCGCTCTAGACCACCATCCATTAAATTATCTACCTTTGGTGTTGCTAAAGATTCAGGTTTACGAAAAGACTTAACAAATGCTATTTTACAAGCTGTTATCGAAAGTTATGCTAATATTGCTAGAAAAAGTACTACAAAACCAAACATGCGCATTGGTAGTACTGATCCAAACATGAAGAAACATATTTTAATGTTGTACTCGTATGTGCCAATCTTTATCTCTGTTCAATCGAAGAAATTAAAATTTCATGGTAAAAAAGCATCTGTATACTTACGTTCAAAACGTGCTCAAGAACGATTGATACAAACACAACAAGAATTTGGATTTGCAAATGATAGATTAGGAAGCCGTTTAGTACATACTCCATCTTCTGTTAATACGTCGTCATCAAAATTGGAGTTAAGACGAAATGATGATGATTTGAATATTGTGGATATTGTTGATGATGATGATGCTTCGTCATTAGCAGTTACGAATGATGATTTACATTCAATTAGTGATACTTCATCTATCATTGTTGAAAAACCTATAAATGATAAAAAAACACGAGCAAGAAGAGCAACAAATAAAATTAATACGAGTAACAATAATAATAAGATGTTTGCAGGTGGAAATGATTTATTAAAAGATACATGGAACAACGATAATAATAACAGCACTCGTACTAGTGCTATTAAAAAATCAAATTTAAGAAATACGAGAGAAAGCAGTAATCGACATGATAGACGAACAAATAGAGATGATCGAAGACGTAATAACAATCGTACATTAGCTTGGACGACAAAATATATGGAAGTTGATTCGGATGCTACTGATGAAACATTGAAATCATTGATTGGTTTAATTGCTACATTTCAAGCTGTTGATCGCGATCATGATGGAATTATAATACCATCTGATCTAAGGTCAACATTTCGTTTATCAATCGATGATTCAAATGATATAATTAGAGAATTACGTGGTAGAGGTAGAAGTGGACGCGGTACAATATCTGGTATCACGGTGGAAGATTTCGTGTGGGGATTTCGTAGCAGTAATAGTGGCAACAATCGATTTAGAGGTGGAAATAAACATGTACAAAATATTTTAAAAGATATGAGATCTATGATTGAAGGTTTTAGCAGAGTGAATGATGTGAAGCCGACATCTGGTAGGCATTTACGGGATCAAATAATGATGCAAGTAAGGCCATCAGATTCTCTTAGTATGTTTAAATTAGGGATCGATTATCATGTTTTAAAATCTTGCATTGAAATTATGCTACCATCAATCAGTGAAAATGACGTTGTTGCTTTACTAGATGCATGTAAAGACAATGATAATTTGTCTACCACCTCGATGTCATTGAAATCTAAATTAGATTATGGTAAATTATGGTGTAAACCACGTTTAAATGTTGATTATGGTATTGAAGATGAATTAAATGAAACTGGAAACAATAACAATTTTGATGATTTAATATCGCCAATACGTAGATCTGCGCATTATCGTTCCGGTTTTAATGAAACGACACGCCCAAGTGGCAGAAACGGAGGGGGAGGTGGGGATCGGAGGGTAACATATAATGGTGCAGGTGGAGCTACCACTTCGTATCGGGAGAGGCCAACAAATCGTAGTTTTTCGCGATTAATGGGAAAAGAGAGTAAGCGCAACAATACTTCTGATATGAGAAGTGGATCAAATATTAATGATACACGTAGTACTAATGTAAAAAAAGCAATTTTTCATTTTCACGATTGGCTTTTAAGCAAACGCTTAACGCTTACCGCAGCATTTCGCCTATTTGATAAAAAAACCCAACGCAAGATAAACAGTAAAGATTTTTTAAATATCTTTTCAAATAATGGTAATAGATACGTTTCCAAAGACGATCTTGGTATTCTTGTATCGCATTTGTTTCAAAGGCGCCATTATGTTACATCGAAAGATTTTATTGCTATAATGAAATTGCCTGAGGAACCAAAATACATTGATTGGGAGGAAACAATTTTGCAAAATATTAGAACATGGGTTATGAAAGGATTTAAAGATACTTACAGCGCATTTCAACGTCTGTTATCGCATAAACCAAGTTCAAACATTCGTAAAAAGCTTTTGGATGCTGATCAACTTCGCAAATGCTTGGAAAAGGAAAATTTTGTCATATCGTCCGCACAAGCAGACAGATTGTTACGTCTGTTAGATGTAGATAATGATAAATATGTTGGCTTGAAAGATTTTGAGTCTCATTTTGGTGTTGAAAAATCAAATAACATTATTAAAAAATTACAAGAAATGTTGTACAATCATCATTTAACAATAACAGAATTGATTGGTTATTTAGATGAAAATAATGATGGGATTGTTACGTATGATGAGTGGGTCATTGGATTGAAAAAATTAGAACCTAAATTATCATCCAACTTGATACGTGAAATTGGTACATCCATATCTGCTCAAGGATCTGGTAGAACTGTTATTGATTTGGAATTGTTACGGAAACGTTTGCAGCAAACATTTGAATCCCATGATAAAATGTGGAAAACCACTGTTTTAGACCGTATACGTGATTCAGTGAAAAAATCAACCGGATTTGGCAATAGTGAAGATGATGGAATTGGTAATATTCTGGAACGATCATTAAAGAAACAAAATCGAAGAAATGAAAGGACTATTACGCGTACGGAATTGACGCGAACGTTAAGAGGTTTAGGGTGCCACTTAAATATGTCGGAAGTTGATCAAATTATGATGATCGCATCTGGTGGTATAACAAATAATATTGACTCCAATAGTGTTGGGATAGAAGATTTTACCACCTTATTTAAAACAGACATTGATAGTTTTAAGCGGTCGTTTAAAGAAAAGAACGATAAAGATCAATTTAATTGGATTATTCACAACTTGCGTTTGGTAAAAATATACCAAAAAGTAGAATCATTATCCAATGCTGCATTATTTCGCATTCATAGTGAGAAGCATACAAATAGTGTTAGTTTAATTTCACGATCTGATTTCATTGAATTGCTTAATAAAGCTGGATTACCATCTTCATTATTTTCTCCCAGTGATGAACATTATGAAGCATTATTTGAAATTTTCGATTTGGACAAAGATGGCTTTTTAAATAATAAAGAGTTTTTCAAGTTTCTATCACCTGAAAATTTCAAATATGATAATAGGGTTAAAAAGGTTATTTCCATGCATCTTGGAGAAAGTGAAATGGAAAGTTTGCGAGGAGCATTTAACGAAAATGTAATGCTAC
>MDTB01128585.1_pt1 | contig 12818 bp, 11 predicted proteins | sample 811161 | NCBI WGS metagenome assembly MDTB01 (sample SAMN05326650, study PRJNA326480) | marine metagenome | isolation source: seawater | place: Mediterranean Sea | collected 2009 | reverse complement strand
ATTAGTGAATTTGAAATTTATAACAGATTATGTTCGCTCGTCATGGTTTTTAATAAAGATCTAAAATCGAAAAATTTTAGAATACTTAATGATTTACATAATCCAAAAGGCAGAATTGAAAAAATTTATGATAAAGAACAAAAAAGAGTGTATGTTGATTATGCACATACTCCAGATGCTTTATCACAAGTACTTTCTTCTCTTAGAAAAATAACTAAGAGAAAACTAATTCTAGTTTTTGGATGCGGAGGAGATAGGGATCAAGAAAAAAGAAAAATTATGACAAATGTGGCCCTAAAATTTTCTGACTTAATTTTCATTACAGATGACAACCCAAGGTTTGAAAGCCCTGAAAAGATTAGAAACGATATGATAATAGGTTTAAAAGAGTTAGAGTTAGAAAAAATAAGAATCATTGGAAATAGATCAAAAGCAATTTCAAGTGCAATAAAATTACTTTCTAAACAAGATATCTTGTTAATAGCAGGAAAGGGTCATGAAAATTATCAAATAATAAATGGTGAGAGAAAAAAATTTAGTGATGAGAGCACAGCAAAGAGGTTTTTAAAAAAATGAGTCTTTGGAAAATAGAAGAAATCTGTGCAGCTCTGGAAATAAAAAATTCAATTGATGAAAACCTTACATTTCAAAGAATTTCAATTGATTCTCGAACAGTGAAAAAAGGCGATTTGTTTATCCCAATAAAAGGTTTAAAATTTAACGGACATGACTTTATTGAGCAAGCTTTAGAAAAAGGTGCTTACGCATCAATAATTGAGAAGAAAGAAAAAAAAAGATTTTTAAAAGAAAAAAAACTTATTGAGGTAAAGAATTCAAATCAAACATTAAAAAAACTTGCGACATATTCAAGGATGAGAAATAAAAAGTTAATTATGGTTGGAATCACTGGAAGTTGCGGCAAAACCACTTTGAAAGAATGGAGTTACCAAATATTCAAAGAATTTAAAAAATCTTACTGTACATTTGGAAATTATAATAACGAAATTGGATTGCCATTAACATTAATTAATATGCCAAAACAAACTGAATTATGTATTTTAGAGTTAGGGATGAATTCTAAGGGTGAAATAAAAAACCTATCAGAGATAGCAAAACCATCAATATCTGTAATCACCAATATTGGAACAGCTCATTCAGGAAATTTTTTGAAATTTAAAGATATTGCTGAAGAAAAATCACAGATACTAAGTTATCTTGATAAAAAATCAATTGCAATTATTCCAAGGGAATCAGAATACTTCCAATATTTATTAAAGAAAGCTTCTAAAAAAACAGAAAAAGTTTATTCATTTGGCAAATCTGATGAATGTGACATACAAATATCCAAAACAAGAAAAAAAAATAATTGGATAATAAAAATATTTGGAGAAGAAATTAGAGTAAAAAATAAAATCTATTTTGAAAGTTGGGCACAGCATGCAGGTATTATTTTAGGGTTAGCAAAAATATTGAAATTTAATATGGATTCTTGTATCAGGAATACTCAATTATTATCCCCAATAAATGGTCGAGGAAAAATAATAAAAAAAGTATTTCAAGGAAAAAAAATTGTGATTATAGATGATTCATATAATTCAAACCCAGAGTCTCTATCACATGCTATAAAAAATTTAAAGAATTACTATTTACCACATTCAAGAAAAATATGTGTGATTGGAGATATGCTGGAATTAGGAAAATCATCAAAAAAAATGCATATTGCAATTTCAGAAATAATAGTGAAAAATAAACCTGACATCATAATTACCTTAGGGAAATTGGCAAAACTAATTTTTGATAATTTACCTAATAATTTCGAAAAATTTCATTATGATGTTTATCATCAAGTATGGAATAAATTAACAAAGATCATAAAAGATAAAGATGTAATAATGCTTAAAGGTTCAAATTCAACAAACTTACATATAATTTCAAATAATTTAATTAATGTAAGTTGATATGTTTTATTATTTTCTAATACCCTACGTAGAATCTTTTAATTTTTTAAACCTTTTTAATTACATTACTTTCAGAGCAGGTGGAGCGCTTTTTACAGCCTTTTTTGTATCTCTTCTTTTAGGTCCAAGATTTATTAAAAAACTAAAAAGTTTTCAAAAAAATGGACAACCTATAAGGGAAGACGGTCCAAAAAGCCATTTGATAAATAAGGTTGGCACCCCTACCATGGGTGGAATGCTAATTTTAATATCCCTATTTATTTCTATAGTCTTGTGGGCAGATTTAAGTAGTCAAATTATGTGGCTAATTTTCAGCATAACTATTTCATTTGGTCTGATAGGAGCAATTGATGATTATAAAAAGTTAAAAAATAATAATTCTGAGGGTATTAAAGGATCTTACAGATTAATTATTGAATTTTTAATATGCTTTTTGTTTATCTTTATTTTTAATAAGATGATCAACAACGACCTCACAAATATAGTGTTCATTCCATTTACCAAGGGCTTGTTTTTGGATTTAGGAAACTTTTATTATATATTTGCGTCTATAGTTATTGTTGGCTCTGCTAATTCAGTAAACCTCACAGATGGACTCGACGGTTTAGCCATTGGACCAATTATGATTACTACCCTTTCATTTGCATTTATTGCATACTTTACTGGTAATCTTATCTATTCAGATTACCTTAAAATCCCCTATGTGAGTGATTCCGGAGAGCTTGTAATTATTTGTGCTTCCCTGATTGGTGCAGGCTTAGGTTTTTTGTGGTTTAATGCTCCTCCAGCCATGGTTTTTATGGGTGATACTGGATCATTATCTATGGGTAGTACAATAGGTGCAATAGCAGTAGCAACAAAGCATGAAATTATACTTGCAATAATTGGTGGCATATTTGTATTAGAAGCATTATCAGTTTTTGCTCAAGTAATTTCTTTCAAGTTTACGGGTAAAAGAATCTTTAGAATGGCCCCAATTCATCATCACTTTGAACAAAAAGGTTGGTCAGAATCAACAATTGTAATACGGTTTTGGATAATATCAATAATTTTAGCTTTAATTGGATTGGCAAGTCTTAAGCTTAGATGATAGACAAAGAGAAGATATATATACTTGGTTTAGGTCTTTCTGGGATGTCATTAGCTATTTATCTTAAAAAAAAAAAAATACCATTTGAATGCTGGGATGATGATTTTGAAAAAAGAAGAAAAGCCAAAAAATATAAATTAAACGTTAAAGAGATCACATTAAATGAACTTACCAATGCTTCTCATTTAGTAGTAAGCCCAGGTATAAATCATCAAAGTATTAGTCCTCATAAGGTAATAAAAATTGCAAAGAGATTGGGTATTAAAATAGTCACCGATATCGAATTTATAAAAATTTTTGACTTAAATAACATCATAATAGGTGTCACAGGAACAAACGGGAAAACGACAACGGTCTCTTTTATAAATAACATTATTTCATTTAAAGAAGTAATTTCTTCTAAAGTATGTGGAAATATTGGTGTGCCTTTCACAGATTTAAAAATCAATAAAAAAACAACTCTTGTAGTTGAAGCTTCGTCCTTTCAATTAGCTAAAATTGATAAACTTAAATTTAACATTTCTGTACTATTGAATATATCGAATGACCACATAGATTGGCATGGAAGTATGAAAAATTATGTTAACTCAAAACTCAGAATATTTACCAATCAAGACAAGATGTGTCACGCAATTATTTGTATTGATGATAAATATACTGAAAAAGTAGCCTCAGATTTTAAGCGAAATTATAATTCAAAACTAATATTAATAAGTACGTCGGGAAATAAAAATGCAGATATAAATTTATATAATGATTTAAATGAATTGAAGATTGAGAATAAATTATCCAATGACATTATTATAATACCAAAAGATAAACTTAAATTTACGCTAGCAGTACATAATTATCAAAATCTTCTAGCAGCTTACACTGTCGGCTATATTCTCAATCAAGAAAAATCTGTTTTTTTAGAGTCTTTGATGAATCTATCTAATTTAGACCATAGGATGGAGTTTATTGGGAAGAAAAATAAAATACAATTTTATAATGATAGTAAATCAACAAATCTCAACTCTGCAATTGTAGCAATTGAAACTTTGAAAAATATTTTTTGGATTTTAGGTGGTAGAAATAAGATAGGCGGGATTTCAGGAATAGAGAAAAACTTAAAAAATGTAATAAGAGCCTATAGTTTTGGTGAATCAGGTAAAGAAATCAAAAGGGTTTTAGAGAAGAAAATAAAATGTTTTAACTTTGAATCTTTAGATGAAGCATTTGAAAAATGTTTCAAAGATGCCGAAATTTACAATAAAGACGTAAATATTCTCTTATCGCCAGCTTGTTCATCATTTGATCAATTCAAGAACTTTGAAGCAAGGGGTGAAAAATTTAAAGATTTAGTCAAAGAAAAAATTTAGGATTATGGATACAAAAAAACAGGGCTTAAAGATAACTTGGTGGCAAAAGACAGATAAATTCATTCTTCTTCCAACTATTTTTCTTTTTCTCTTTGGAATAATTGCAATTTCTAGTATTTCGCAACATGTTGCCAATAAGATTTATTTGCCATCTGATATGATTTTAAAGAAGCATTTAATATTTTGCCTTTTTGGACTTTTTATAATCTTTCTGACATCAAATCTTTCCATAAAAAATCTAGTTATTATTTCTTTTATCATCTTTTTTGGAGCAGTTATTTTGTCTTTTATTGCAATTTTTTTTTTCCCGGAAACAAAAGGTGCTAATAGATGGATTAAAGTCCTAAACTTTTCCTTTCAACCATCCGAGTTATTAAAACCATCATTTGTTATAGTTAGCGCTGTATTTCTTGGAAGATATAAAATAAAACATGATAACTCTATTTTTATAAATATTGTCTGCCTTTTAATCGTTTCCTTACTATTAATTTTACAGCCAGACTTTGGTATGTTTTTATTAATATTTGGTGCTTGGCTTGTGCAAATTTTAACATCGAACATAAAAAAAAATATTATCATACCAATTCTTGGCTCTTTTGTTGTCGTCTTCACCATTTGCTTTTTTAGTCTTGAACATGTGAGATTTAGAATTATGAACTTTATCTATTCAGATATTGGTGATAATTACCAGATAACAAAATCTCTTAAGTCATTTGAGAGTGGAGGATTATTTGGCAAAGGAATTGGAGAAGCATCTATTTCAAGAAATCTTCCCGACGTCCAATCTGACTTTATTTTTGCATTAATCGGAGAGGAACTTGGAGGAATTTTTGCTTTGCTAATAATATCTATGTATCTAATACTGTATACCAGAGCACACATAGTTTCACAAAAATCAAATAATCTCTTCGTGATAATATCAATTACAGGCATTGCAAACCTATTGATTTTTCAAGTAATCATAAATCTATCCTCAACCCTAAATATTATTCCTACGAAAGGAATGACACTGCCATTTATATCATACGGAGGTTCATCATTAATTTCGAGTTCTTTAATGATTGGATTTCTTTTACTACTAATAAGAAATAAACATAATGAATAAAAAAAAAATATTTTTGGTGGCTGGAGGTACTGGAGGGCATTTATTTCCTGCTATAGCTTTGTCTAAATATAATAAAAACTTTGATTATCACTTTATACTTGATTTTAGGACAGAAACTTTAGCTCTAAAAAATAATTTAAAATATAATAGGATTGTTTCATCTAATTTAAATTTAACCCTTTATCTTCCTATCAGTATCCTAAAAATAATTTTTGCCTGTATTCAGTCATTTATTATTTTGGTTAAACATAAACCTAGTTTAGTAGTTGGTTTTGGAGGATATACAACAGTTCCCACACTTCTCATTGCTAAAATCTTGAATATTAAAATTGTCTTACACGAACAAAACGCCATAATGGGTAAAGCTAATAGATTCTTGTCTAAATTTGCTAAAAGAGTTGCGCTTACATATAAAAATACAAAATTTAAAACTAGTAATTCTGTGTACACAGGAATTCCAATACGAAGAAATGAAAAAAAAAAAATAAGAAAAAAATATAAGACAATTTTAATTGTTGGAGGGAGCCAAGGAGCAAAAGTTTTTTCGACCATAATTCCAAAAATTATTAGAGGATTAAATGATAAACTAAAAAAAAATCTTTATATTATTCAGCAGGTAAGAAAAAATGAAAAAAGAAATATTGAAAATACATATAAAAAAATGAACATTAGATTTGAAGTCAAATATTTTTTTAATGACATTTATAATGAATATAACAAATCTGATATCATCATATCTAGATGTGGCTCCTCTACTTTGGCAGAAATTGAAATTTTTAGGATATTCTCTGTACTTTTTCCGCTTCCAAGTGCAATGGACAATCACCAATATTTAAATGCGTTGGAATTTAGGAAAAACAATCAATGCATAATTGCTGATGAGAATAATCTAAATATAATAAATATTTCAAAAATAATAGAGAAAAAAATTTCAAATACTAAAAAGTCTAACAAAATGATAGAAAAAAAATATGATCTTAGTTTTTATGATCTTATTGGGAATTCATTGAAGAATGATTAAGAAGCAGAACATTCATTTTATTGGTATTGGTGGTATTGGAATGAGTGCGATAGCAGATATTCTAAATAAACAAGGTTTCCAAATATCAGGAAGTGACATCAATCAAAACCAAATAACAAAACAGCTTGAGAAAAAAGGCATAAAAATTTTTAAAGGTCATAAAGCCAAAAATATAAATGAAGCAAATATTGTTGTGTTTTCTTCAGCAATTGACAAATCTAATGTTGAAATAGTCTCAGCTCGTAAAAAAAAAATTCGTCTATACTCAAGGGCCATGATGTTGGCTGAAGTTATGAGACTAAAGTCTTCGATTACCGTTGCTGGTTCTCACGGTAAAACAACAACTACTTCTTTAGTTTCAACAATTCTGGAATCAGCAGGATTTGATCCAACAATAATTAACGGTGGTATTATTAATAGCCTAAATGCAAATGCTAAATTAGGAAAAGGCAAATGGATTGTTGCTGAAGCTGATGAATCAGATGGAACATTTATGAAGTTACCATCAACAATTGGTGCTATTAATAATATTGACCTAGAGCATCTAGATTTCTACAGCGATATAAATGAGATTAAAAGATCATTTATTGAATATGCGAATAAGATCCCATTCTACGGATTTTTAGTCATAAATATTGATGATAAAAATGTCAGAGATATAAAAGCTAAGATAAAGAAAAAACAAATTTATACTTATGGATTTTCTAAAAAGTCAAATTATTATGCTCAAAATTTAACAATTATAAAGAAATCCAAAAGTTTTTATTCAAAATTTGAAATTGTTAGTAACTTTGAAAAAAAGAAGACACTTAAAAATGTTTTGATACCTCTCATTGGATCTCATAACATTCTCAATACATTGTGTGCTTACGCCATAGCTCGAGGGCTTAGTATTTCAAATACTAAAATACTTTCTGCACTAAAAGTTTTTAAGGGAGTTAAAAGAAGATTTTCTATAATATTTAATGATCAGAAAAATATTATCATTGATGATTATGCACATCACCCAAATGAAATTGATGTAACATTAAATTCACTTAAGTCAATTACAAGAAGAAAACTAATTACAATTTTTGAACCACATCGTATAAGTAGATTAAAAGGACTAGAGAAAGAATTTATTAAATGTTTTGCTAAAGCAGATGTGATTTTTATTCTACCTATTTATACAGCAGGAGAAAAAATTGATTTAAAATATGATTACAAATTCTTTTCTTGTCTCTTAAAAAAGAAATATAAAAATAAAGTCATTTATCCAGTTAAAAATAATATCTCTTTTTTTGAAATGTTAACTGAAATGATTGAATATGAAGATAATATTATTTTTTTAGGAGCTGGGCAGAGTTCAAAAATTGCTTCAGAATTTTCAAAATATTTTGCAAAATGATTGGAAACATAAAAAAAATAAAATCGATTAAATTTAACTATAATCTAGGTAAAAAAACGTGGTTTGGAACTGGAGGTAACTGCACTTTATTTTTTCTTGCTGATTCTATAAATCATCTAAAAATGATCCTTAGAATTACAAAAAGACTTATCCCAATACTTGTAATTGGAAGTGGATCAAATATTTTGGTCAGAGATGGGGGGTTTAAAGGAATTGGAATCAAATTAGGTAAGGATTTTAGAAAAATTGAATTAGATAAGCAAAACTTTACTGTTAGTGTTGGATCAGGAGTCAAAGATTCAGAGTTTTCAAAATTTTGTTTACAAGAGGAAATTTGTGGTTTTGAATTTTTGTCTGGAATACCTGGAACTATTGGAGGGAATTTAAAAATGAATGCAGGTTGTTATGGAAGTAAAATTTCGGATAACTTGATTGAATGCAAAGTATTAGATGACGACCTAAACATTGTTACTTTAAGCAAAGAGGCAATTAAATTTAATTACAGACAGAGTTCATTTAATAACAATCAAATAATACTAAATGCTAAGTTTTCATATAAAAAATCAAAAAAAATAAAGATTAAAAAGAAAATTGATGAGATCTCTAGCAAAAGAAAAGAAACTCAACCAGTTTCATCACGGACAGGTGGAAGTACTTTTATAAATCCACCAAATAAAAAAGCTTGGAAACTTATAGATGCAATAAATTATAGAGGAAAAAGAATTGGTGGTGCTGAAGTATCAAAAGTCCACTCAAACTTTTTAATAAATAATGATTCTGCTTCTTCTATGGATATAGAATTACTTGGCGAGGAAATAAGAAAAAATATTAAAATTAAATTTAATATAAATCTAAAATGGGAGCTTATAAGAATTGGTGAATTTAAAAAAGTCTGATAAAGTTTTAATCCTTAGAGGTGGCATTTCTGATGAAAAAGATATTTCCATCCTAACTGCAAATCAAGTTTTTGAAACATTAAAGAAAAAATATAACACGACAATTATAGATGTAGAATCGGATTGCAAAAAGTTTATAACTGAAATAATAAATTATAAACCCGATAAAGTGTTCAATTGCTTACATGGGTTTTTTGGAGAAGATGGTCAGATTCAGTCAATTCTTAATTATCTTTCAATACCTTATACTCATTCAGGTGTTTTACCTTCATCACTTGCAATGAATAAATTAATTTCTAAGAAATTTTATGAATCTTTAGGGATTAAATGTCCGAAAAATTTAAAATTAAACGAAAACATAAAATTTCCTTTAATTGCCAAACCAGTATGTGGAGGCTCAAGCAATGGAATTTTAAAAATTGAAAATAAAAGTCAATTAACAAAATTACAAAGCAATAATAAATTTGGAAATCTCATGATTGAAGAATATATTGAAGGAAGAGAAATTACGGTTGGAATTTTAGATGATCAAATTTGTGGTGTTATGGAAATAATATCAGATACAGAGATTTACGATTATAAAAATAAATATGTAAAAATTGCCTCGCACATCATCAATCCACAACTGCCAGAAATAATAGAAAAAAGAATTAAAGAAATTTCGGTCTTGGCGCATAAAAGTATAAACTGCAACTGTATATCAAGGTTAGACTTTAGATATTCACAGCAACATGAGGAAGTATTTCTCTTGGAAATTAACACTCAACCTGGATTGACAAAAAACTCTCTTTTACCTGAGATGGCAAATGATAAAGGAATAAATTTTTTGGAATTATGTGAAATTATATTGGCTAAGTCAAAATGCGAAATGGTTTAATATTTGTCTTGATTCTTATTTCTACTATTTCATTGTTTCATTTCTATAGCGATTCTTTCTATTCGTTAAATTTGTTAGAACAAAAGAAAATAAATAAAATTTTAATTTTAAATAATAGATATTTTAGTGACAAATACTTTATATCAAAATTGTCTATTTTTGAAGGTGAGAGTTTCTACAAATTTAATCCATATACTCTAAAAAAAGAATTAGACAAGATTCAGGAAATTAAGAGTTATAAGTTTGAGATTAACCTTAACGGAGAACTTTCCATAATTATATATGAAAAAAAACCTTTTATGCTTTGGCATAAAGGTAACAAGGATATTTTTGTTGATGATGAAGGGAATACGTTAAATTATGATTATCACCGTGATGATAAGGAACTTGTTGATCTTTACGGTGAAAATGCTGATAAATACATATTTGCGTTAAAAGATTATTTAGATGTAAATATCTTAAAAAAATTAAAAATTCAAAAAATAACATTTAATCAGGACCTGGGTTGGAAATTACATATTTCAAAATCAAAATGTTTTTATCTTCCCATAAAAAAACTTGATAAAATGATGGATATATTTGAGAATATAATTGTGTCAGATCTTTTTCAAAAATATAATATTTTTGACTTTAGAATTTTAGGTAGAGTATATATGAGTAAGAATAAATGTTAAATTTGCTTTCAAAAAACAAAAACTATTGTGTATTTGACATTGGGATGGACAAGATTGCTTGTCTTCTCTTTCAAGTGGAAAATAAAAAGTCTATCATTGCAGGAATGGATTATCAAAAAAGTACAGGTGTCAACAATAATAGTGTGAAAGATGATGCAAAATTATCAGAGACAATCTCCAAAGCTCTGCGAAACACAATTCCAAGGAAACTAAATATTAAAAATATAAATTTTTTTTGTAATATAACCGACACCAAGTTAATAACAAAAAAAAATTATTGCTCTCTAGATTCAAATAAGTTCAGTTTGACAAAGAAAGATATTAGGAGAATTTTTAAAAAATCAATTCTTGATTCCAAGGTAAAGGGTAAACAATTAATTCATTCGTATCCCTTAAACTTCAGAATAGATGAAAATAGAGTCGTTTCTGATCCAGTAGGGGAAAAGTGTAAAAAGTTTGGAATGTCATCTTTTAATATTATGGTAAATCAAAAATATCTAAATCAATTAGACAGATGCTTTAAAGGGCATAGAATCAATATAAAAAGCTTCTTTGACACAGGTATAGCGTCTTCTGTAGCCAATATATCAAAAATTGAGAAAAAAAATGGAGTGGCTTGCATTGATATTGGTCATTCAACTTCAAAACTTACAGTCTTTATTAATGATAATATTGTTTATTGTAACGTCCTTCCAATTGGTGGTTTCCATGTGACCAATGATATAGCAAAAGGGCTTGATGTTTCTTTAGAATTTGCAGAACACACGAAATTAGTTCATGGCACACTTGCTCCACCCTTTGATGAAAAATTTACAATCAACTCGAACCAAATAAAAAGAAAAGTAATTAGTAAAAATCTACTTTATGGAATCATGAGACCTAGATACGAAGAAATTCTTGAAATAATAAGAGATTATATTTTTGACGATATATACGCAAGAGTGAGTATCAAATCAATTGTAATCACAGGGGGTGCAAGTAAAGTCTTTGGAATTTCAAATTTATCAGAAAGAATATTTAATAGAAAGATCAGAATAGGGAATATAAGTGATAAAAAAAGTTTTTTTTATAATAAACCAGAGTTTAGTACACTTATTGGTTTAATGAGGTTATCACAGGACGAAAAGTCATATAAATATACAAATGAGCTAGCAAAGAATAATCTCTTTAATACTTTTGACAAACTAGAAAACTGGATTGAGGAAAGTTATGCTTGAATGAAACAATGTGTAACTTTTTGTGATTGGTGTAAATTTCTAAATTTTGTAACATAAATTTGTGTTATTAAATATAAAAAATAATCAGCTCGCTCATCCATTTGTAAATGATGGCTTACCTAAGTTTTTAAGTGCCAAAAAGCAAAAAACATTAAAAAATTCCATAGAATTCCAAGGCATTGGACTTCATACTGGGAATAATGTTGAAATGAAGTTATCTCCAGCTCCAGCTGAAACTGGCGTTGTATTTAGAAAAAAAATTCATAATGGCTTATCTCTTATAGAGGCAAGTTACAAGAATGTTAAATCAACTAACCTTTGCACTTTATTATCTGACTCTAAGAACAATAGCGTATCAACTGTAGAGCATATTCTTTCCGCATTATATGCTTATGAAGTAGATAATGTATACATTGACATAAACTCGAATGAAATTCCTGTCTATGACGGTTCCTCCAGGTTCTTTGTGAATGCTCTTAAAGAAACCGGATTTGACGACCAGGATTCCTACAAGAAGTTTATTAGAATTAAGAAAAATATTGAGGTTAGAGAAGGCAATAAAATTGCACGTGTTTCTCCGTTCGACAACACATTGATTACAACTGAAGTTTGCTATGATCATCCAGCCATTGGAAAACAATCTATATCATTAATATTAGAACCAAATATCTATGAAACGCAGGTATCTCCAGCAAGGACATTTGGATTTTTAAAAGATGTTGAAGAATTAAGAAAAAATGGTCTTGCGCTTGGTGGAAGTTTAGATAACGCCGTTGTTCTTGACGAAGATAAAGTTCTTAATGAAGATGGAATAAGATTCAGTGACGAATTTGTTCGTCATAAACTTCTTGATTTTATAGGAGATATTTCTTTATCGGGTTATAGAATACTTGGTTCCTTTTATTCATCGCACACTGGACATAGTCTCAACTATCAATTGATAAAGAAAATTTTTGATTCCCCAGATAGCTGGGAATTGATTTGTTCCAATTAAAAAAAATTCTTCTTTAAAAAATTATTATTTTATTTAAAAATGTTCAACATGTTTAGACATTTGTTGAATTTTCTTATTTTGTGTATACTTGTTTCATGCTCTACCAATGATAAAGTTGAAAGCAACTATTCTTCTCTAGACGATGTCAAGTTATACAACAAAGCAATGTCTCAATTAAAAAAAAAAGAATTTGATGAAGCGATTGAAATTTTTTCCGAACTTGAAATTCAATACCCGT
>MDTB01082603.1_pt1 | contig 12818 bp, 10 predicted proteins | sample 811161 | NCBI WGS metagenome assembly MDTB01 (sample SAMN05326650, study PRJNA326480) | marine metagenome | isolation source: seawater | place: Mediterranean Sea | collected 2009 | reverse complement strand
GCATCTGGACGTGCGCTCGCCGAGGGCAGCCCAGAAAATCTTCCTCCAAATGTTGCAGAATGGAGCCAGTATCTTGGCGCCAGTGTTGACGAGGCGCCCTATGGCATGCCGTCGGAATATGAAGCTGATGTGGTGAGACGTTCGGTGGAATGGCTTACTGCTTCTCGCGAGTCATCAATTAATTTCACACCACTTTATGCCTTGGATGGAACCATCACACCAAGTGGTGTTGCTTTTGAACGCCACCATGGTGGTGCCCCAAGTTTGAACCCTGCTGATTATCGTTTGATGATCAACGGTTTGGTGGACAAGCCACTTTTGTTTACTCTTGATGATCTGAAAAGATTTCCCCGTGTGACAAAAACCTACTTCTTAGAATGTGCGGCAAATTCTGGCATGGAATGGCGTGGCGCTCAGCTCAATGGTTGTCAGTACACGCATGGCATGATCCACAACGTGGAATATTCTGGTGTTTTGCTCAAAGACATTCTTGAAGAAGCCGGTCTCAAGGCCGACGCCAAATGGATTCTTCCCGAGGGCAGCGATGCTGCTGGCATGACCCGATCCATTCCGATGGAAAAGGCACTTGATGATTGTTTGGTGGCCTTTACCATGAATGGTGAAGCCTTGCGTATCGAGCAAGGTTACCCAGTACGCTTGGTTGTTCCAGGTTGGGAAGGAAATATGTGGGTCAAATGGATGCGCCGCATCGAGGTGGGTGATAAGCCTTGGCATCATCGTGAGGAAACTTCCAAATATACCGATCTTCTGGCCAATGGTAAGGCGCGTCGGTTTACTTGGGTTATGGACGCTAAGTCCGTGATCACCAGCCCTTCGCCCCAGGCTGCTCCAATGAAAAAAGGGCCAAATGTCCTCACGGGGCTTGCCTGGTCTGGCAATGGTGCAATTGACCGTGTTGATGTGTCCCTTGATGGCGGTGCCAACTGGTTTCATGCCCGCGTTCAAGAGCCTCGCCTTCCCAAAGCCTGTGCCCGTTTCTACTTTGACTTTGTTTGGGATGGTAAGCCGCTGCTTATGCAATCTCGTGCCATTGATTCAAGTGGTTATGTGCAGCCCACCAAGGACGAATTGCGTGAAGTCCGCGGGGAAAACTCAATCTATCACAATAACGGCATCCAAACTTGGCATGTGCGTGAAAATGGTGAGGTGGAAAATGTCGAAGTTTCTTAATGCAATTGCCCTTGCAGGTGTCATGGGTGTGGTTGGTGTCGCAGATGCAGGCAAACTTGGCCTAGGTCGTGAGGCAACCACGGAAGAAATTGCCGGTTGGGATATTGATATTCGCCCCGATGGGCAGGGTTTGCCTGTGGGGTCTGGATCAGTTGAAGATGGCGAATCGATCTATGAAGAACAATGCGCGTCTTGTCATGGTGATTTTGGTGAGGGCGTCGATAATTGGCCTGTGTTAGCAGGTGGCCTTGGCACTTTGAAGAGTGAGCATCCTGTGAAGACGATTGGTTCATACTGGCCATACCTTTCAACCGTCTGGGATTACATTAACCGGGCCATGCCCTTTGGCTACGCACAGTCCCTTGAGCCAGATGAGGTATATGCAATCACGGCCTATCTTTTAAATATGAATGACTTGGTCGATTATGATTTTGTTCTCTCTAATGAAAACTTTACAGAAGTTCGTCTTCCCAACGAAGAAAATTTCTTTGTCGACCAACATCCTGATACCCCAACCTTAGCCCAAAAAGATCCCTGTATGCGCGATTGCAAACAGAATGTGGAAATCACCGGGCGTGCCCGTATTATTGACGTGACGCCAGATGCTGAAGGTTCAAGCATGGATTGACCCAATTTGGGGTATAATCAGATCAAAAAGCCCCGTGGTGTTTCTGCGGGGCTTATTTGTTAGGGATGTTCTCATGTTGAAATTTCTTTTTTCCTTTTTGTTTTTCTGTCTGTTGCAAACCCAGGTTTATGCAGAGACGGTTGAGCTTGAAATAAATGGTCATATCGCCTTGGCTGATTATGATCGTTCTGACGACCCCGTCGCACCTCTTGTTGTTCTTGGACATGGAACACTTGCTCATAAGGACATGGAAACCATCGAGTTGCTCCATGGGGCATTTTTGGAACGTGGTTACTCCGTTTTATCCTATTCGCTGACCTATGGTCGCGACCGGCGTGTCGGCATTTATGATTGTGCTGTTGATGTTCATGACTTAACCCAGCAGGAAGCTGTGGATGAGATTGCTGCTTGGATGGGTTGGGCCCGTGCACAGGGTCATGAAAAAATCGCCCTTCTTGGCCATAGTGGTGGTGGCAATCAAGTAATGCGTTATGCCTTGGGCGATGAATCATTGGCAGGACTTATTCTGTTGGCCCCAGCAAATCAGGATTCCTTTTTAAATGGGGTGAAGTCCCTGGAAGAGGCCACAGGCTATGACCAGCTTGAGTTGTTGAGGCAAGCCCGTGAGTTGGTTGCTGCAGGACGTGGTGAAGAGCTTATGGGTTTTGAAGAATTTTTATATTGCCAGACCGGTAAGCCTACCGCACATGCGATCTTGGGAAATTATGAAGATGATGGGCTTTATGACACAGTAGCGATGCTTTCCCGTTATCCAAAGCCAAGTTTGGTGATCGGCGGCACGGCCGATGACATTATGCCACATATTGACACGTTATTCGCACCTGCAGCAGGAGATTTGGCACGGGTGGAAATGATCGAAGATGCAGATCACTCTTTTCTCGATTTTTTTGCTGAAGATGCAGCGGATTTATCGTCGGACTATTTGGATCAACCCTAACATAGGGGAAGGGGTATACAATGCACGGATGGCTTCTCAACAAAACCGATGCAGGAGAGATCACATCACATCTTGGTGATGTGGATGAAACGCAACTGCCCGAAGGTGAAGTTACCTTTGCCGTAAGCCATTCCACCATTAATTATAAAGATGGTTTGGCATTTACCGGTCGTATGCCCGTGGTACGTTCCTACCCCATGGTGCCCGGTATTGATGGCGTGGGCGTGATCACGCAATCTCAAGACGAGGACCAAAAGATAGGCGATCACGTGATCATCAATGGATGGGGCCTAGGTGAAACCCGCTGGGGTTGTTTGGCGGAAAAAGCACGGGTGGCGTCACACATGACCATTCCCCTGCCTGACGGTGTCACCCCATTGGAAGCCATGACGGTGGGCACCGCTGGCTATACGGCAATGTTGTGTGTGCAACGCCTATTGCGCCATGGCCTTATGCCTTCCGATGGGCCCATCGCTGTAACTGGCGCTTCCGGTGGTGTTGGTTCGTTTGCATTGATGTTTTTAAGCAGCCTTGGTTTTGAGGCGGTGGCCATCACCGGCAAATTGACCGAAGAAGAATACCTCAAATCATTGGGGGCAAGTGATGTACGTGACCGAGAAGATTTTGGCGGAAAATTTAAGCCACTAGAAAGGGAAACCTGGGCAGGTGGCATAGATTCTGTGGGTTCTAGCACCTTGGCCCACTTACTTGCAGCAACCAAGTCCGATGGTTGTGTTGCTGCCTGTGGGAATGCCCGTGGTATGGATCTTTCAACCACGGTGTTCCCATTTATTCTGAGGGGCATCACCCTGGCGGGCATAGATTCGGCGATGATTGACCGAAGCCGACGGTTGGAAGCTTGGGCAGGAATTGCCAAACATCTTGATCGCAAAAAACTTGCACTTATCGGTTCCGAAATTGTGAAGCTTGAAGGGGCAAAAGATAAAGCCCACCAAATTCTTGATGGCAGCCTGCGTGGTCGTGTTGTGGTGGAAATCAACGGTTAAGAGGCACGAGGCTTTCCAACCACATATCAAGGCAATGGTCCCAGGAATATTGGGACGCGTGGGCGATTGCTTTTTCCCGCTTGATCAACATGGCTTGGTCGACGGCCTTATGCAGATCATGATCCAGACAGGCCGCATCGCTGTCACCGACAACATCGATTGGGCCAGGGACTGGATAAGCGGCAACCGGTGCGCCACAGGCCATGGCTTCCAGCATCACAAGACCAAAAGTGTCTGTTTTTGAGGGAAAGACAAAAACCTTGGCTGATCTGTAATAAATGGCCAGTTCTTCCCCAGACTTATACCCGGCAAATTCTACGCCGGGGTATTTTTTGGATAATTCCTCGCGGGCAGGGCCATCCCCCACCACAATTTTTCGGCCAGGAAGAGGAGTTTCGAGAAATGCCGCAACATTTTTTTCCACGGCAACACGGCCAACATAAAGAAAGATGGGGTTGTGGTCAGCATCGGGCAAGCGCGGTCCATCGGCCTTGAAAATAGTGGTATCGACACCCCTGGTCCAAGGCTTTGCATTGTCAAAACCATGGTTCATCAATTCTCGTTGAATGGAGGGGGTGGGAACCAGCACGGCCTTACTTTCTTGATGAAACCAACGCAGGAAGCGATAGGTTGCGCGCTCAGGCACAGGCAATCTTTGGGATAAATATTCAGGAAATCTTGTATGAAACGAGCTGGTGAACCTTTTGCCCCTGGTGACACAAGCCATCCGGGTCCAAAGGCCCACGGGTCCCTCGGTGGCAATATGCACATGGCCAAGATTTGGATCACGTAAAGCTTCATGGATGGTTTGCACAGGCCATAATGCTAAGCGTATCTCAGGGTAGGTTGGGCAGGGTATCGAGGTATGACCATCTGGTGACACCACGTCGACTTGAATTCCTCGGTCTTTCGCAAGTGCGATGATTGTTTTCCAAGTGCGCACAACACCATTTATTTGGGGTTCCCAGGCATCGGTGGCCAAGAGTATTTTTTGTTGTGCAACCATGCTGGTTATGCGGCCTGTGAGACCTTGCCACCATCAGAAACGAGCATCAGGTTGGGGCGCTCCTCAAACCAATGGAGAAGCTCAAAGTTGCCATGCTGGTCTTCCACCAATGCGGTGCAGCTTTCCACCCAATCACCATCATTCATGTAGGTGATGCCATCGACATCCCTGATGGCGGCTTTATGGATATGCCCAGCTATGCAACCATCCAGCCCACGTCTTCTGGCCTCACCAGCAACGGCACTTTCAAAATCATCAATGAATTTGACAGCATTTTTAACCTTGTTTTTAAGGTATGCAGATAATGACCAATATTCAAAACCCAAACGACGACGTATGGAGGCCAAAAGGGTGTTTGCACCCAAGGCAATTGCATAGGCCCAATCCCCAAGATGGGCGAGCCATTTGGCATGGCGAATGACACCATCAAAGGCATCGCCGTGGATCACAAGAAACTTTTTGCCATTTGCCGACACAAATTCATCGTCCAACCGCAACTCAATACCACCAAAATGCGTGCCAATATAATCACGGGCAAATTCATCATGATTGCCAGGAACAAAGATGACCTTGGTACCTTTTCGTGCCTTACGAAGAATTTTTTGAATGACGTCGTTATGTGATTGCGGCCAATACCAGCTTTTCTTAAGGCGCCAGCCGTCAACGATATCACCAACCAAATAAAGTGTGTCGGATTCCGTATGTTTGAGAAAATCCAACAGCGCGTCCGCTTTGCATCCGCGGGTTCCCAGATGCACATCGGAAATGAAAATTGTTCGGTAATGCCTGGTTTCTGGATCGGTACTCATGATTCTCAACTTTGGCTGTCTATACCCTAGTGCTAAACCGTCTGGGTTGGATTGCAAGGTTTTTCGCTCAGGCCAAAAAATTCTTTGGCTTGGGCAACATCTTTGCCCATTTGTTGGGACAATTCATTGATGTCACCAAAGCGCTTTTCCGCCCTTAGAAAATGTTCAAATTTGAAGGTAAGGCGTTGTTGGTAAATATCACGACCCCCTTTCAGCAAATGCACCTCAAGCAAGGGCATAAAATCATCATCAATTGTTGGTTTGACGCCAATATTGGCAATGGCGGGTAGAATATCATCCCCCACAGATGCGTGGCCTGCATACACACCATGTTGGGGAATTAGGTACCCCAAGGTGTGGATGTTGGCTGTTGGGTAACCTAGTTGGCGTGCCAATTTTCGACCTGGAGAAACGTGCCCAGACATTTGGTAGGGCCTGCTTAAAAGAGCCGTTGCCTCTCTCATTTTTCCTTCATGGAGCAATTCTCGTATATGGGTTGATGCATGCTCTATCCCCATCTCATCTCGCTGGGGTTCGATGATGTCCACATTGACGCCATGTTTTTGTGCAATGCGCTTCAAGATATGTGCATTGCCACGCCTCTGATGGCCAAATTGAAAATCATACCCCACGGTGATGGATTTGGCGCCAATGGCACCTAATAATACCCCAACAACAAATTCCTCTGCTTGCATGGATGCAAGATGATGGTCAAAACGCTGGGCAAGGATGTTGTTGATCCCCATGCTTGGCAACAAATTCATTTTGTCACGAAGTGTTGTAAGCCTAAAAGGCTCGCTCTCGACCCCGGCCAGGCGTTGAAAATAGCTTCGTGGATGAGGCTCAAACGTCATCAAAAGCGGTGTGAGTTGGGCATCCTGGCAAACGTCCACACAGCGCGTTAGAAGTGCTTGGTGCCCAAGGTGAAGGCCATCAAAATTACCAACCACCACCCCGAATGGTCGTTCGGCCTTCCTGAGATGATGGTAACACCGCGACAGGCTGGTCATGCTTGGGGTCCTTAAGCTGGCTGGTTTTGCGCAAAGAGATGTTGCAAGGTGCTTCGGCAACACATGTGGGGGAGTATGCGGAAAATGACAAGGTTAGGTTTTTATCCACCAATTGATGCCTATGCTGACGGCATGCTTGATGTGGGGGATGGACATCAAATCTATTTTGAGCAGTCTGGCAATCCTGAAGGACGTCCTGTCATTTTTCTGCATGGTGGGCCAGGTGGGGGATGTCAGCCCATTCATCGCCAGCAATTTGACCCCAAGCATTATCGGATCATCATGATGGATCAGCGGGGTTGTGGGCGTTCTTTGCCCTATGCCTGTTTGGACGATAACACCACTTGGCATCTTGTGGCCGATATCGAACGGCTTCGCGCTCATTTGAAAATCGATCAATGGATTGTTTTTGGGGGGTCATGGGGGTCCACCTTGTCCCTTGCTTACGCCCAGAGCCATCCTGAAGCTGTGTTGGGTTTGGTGCTAAGGGGCATATTTCTCATGCGGCGTCATGAGCTGTTATGGATGTATCAAGAAGGTGCCAGCCACCTATATCCCGAGGAATATGACAGGTATGTCTCGGTCATACCCTCCCATGAGCAGGGTGATCTGATGTCCGCTTTTTACCGGCGCTTGACAGGGTCAAACGCCGAGGAAGCTTTGCGTGCCGCACGGGCTTGGAGTCGTTGGGAAGGTGCACTTCTCTCTATTGCGCCCAATGAGGCGCGCGCGCAGGAATTTTCAAGCGATGAATTTGCCAAGGCATTTGCGCGTATCGAATGCCACTATTTTGTGCATGGCGGATGGATGCGCGATGATGATCAATTGCTTAAGGACGTTGGCCGTGTTCGCCATATTCCAGCTTATATCATTCATGGGCGCCATGACGTGGTCACGCCCATGTCCAATGCTTGGGATTTGGCCAAATGCTGGCCGGAGGCACATCTCAAGGTCGTGGAAGATGCCGGTCATGCTTTTGATGAACCTGGCATCCTTCATGAACTGGTTTCGGCCATGGAAGATTTTAAGCGCCTTTAGGGGCGTTTTTTAATTGACGTCTTCAGAGCGAAACACATACCGACCATCATCAAAGCCAACAAAATAGTCATCGACTTCTGGATGGTTCACGGGACCAGCTTCGGCATCTGGCAACAAATTCTGTTCAGAAACATATGCTGCATAGGCGGTTTGTTCATTTTCTGCGAGCAGATGATAAAATGGTTGGTCCTTGGAAGGACGCACTTCTTCTGGGATGGACTGCCACCATTCTTCGGTATTTGCAAATTCTGGATCGACATCAACAATCACACCGCGGAATGGGTAGCGACGGTGCCTTACCACATCACCAATTCGATATCTTGCGCTGCGCATGAGCATCTTCATCAAACTCCAAAAACATTAAGCCACTAGCATGTAAGTATTTGTGAGCCCATGCGCAATATGCTCAGGCATCAGGCCAACAACCGATCAATAATGCCAGGATCAAAATCATGGCCAGAGGTAGCTTAAAATACATTCAGCCCATCACAAGTTTGACAATCCGATCAAAAGCCTGGCGAGCTTCTGGTGAAGGCTCTTCCCCCGCCAAATGAGGAATGCCGATGTCCCCGGAGCTGCGCAATTCTGGCATCAAAGGAAGACCACCCAAATAAGCCACGCCATATTCTTCCGCCGCAACACGCGCACCGTCATTGCCAAAGGGGAAGCTTTTTTCCCCGCAGCATGGACAAGCATAATAGGCCATGTTTTCGATAATACCCGTCACAGGAATTCCCACCTGACGGAACATGCCTATGCCGCGCCTCACATCCGCAAGAGCGAGCTCTTGAGGGGTAGAAACAATGATGGCGTCATGAACAACAACACGTTGGGCCAGCGTTAATTGGGCATCCCCAGTGCCCGGCGGCAGATCAATAACAAGAATATCAGGGTTTCCCCATGCAACATCCTTGAGCATTTGTTCGATTGCTCCCATGACCATGGGGCCCCGCCATACCACAGGTTTGGCTGGGTCAATCATGTAACCTATCGACATGGTTTTTAGCCCAAATGAGTCAACCGGGATGATTTTGCCATCTATGCTTTCGGGTTTTTGATGGTGGCCAAGCATGGTCGGTAGGGAGGGCCCATAGATGTCAGCATCTAATAGCCCCACCTTTTGTCCTGCTTGCTGAAGGGCAACAGCAAGATTAACCGCCACCGTAGATTTTCCAACGCCACCTTTGCCCGAAGCCACCAAAATAACACGCTTGGCCCCGGTATCTATTTTTTCGCGTGCAGCGGGGGAGGATGTTTCTTGACTCGGTCGTGCTGGTTGTTTGTCCCCATGTTGGCGACTCACAAATACAGGCGTAACAGATTGTGCATCACTGTTATTGGCAACATGGTGGCAAACGGCCAATGCAAGATGGCGTTGGCGGCTTTCGGGGTTGTTACCCATGATGAAGGCAATTTGCACCAAACGGTCTTTTACCTCGATGGCGTCAATCACTTGTTCTTTGAGAATGTCCCGTGGTTTGCCGTCATAGGTAAAACTTGAAAGCGTTGCTTTGATATCCTGCTGGTTCATGATGGCACCTCATTTTTAGATTTTTTTCCAACAGCGCCTAAGAGATCTTTGACGTCTTCTTGCACGGCCACATAACATGGAACCACCAAAAGTATCAGGAAGGTTGCAATTCCCAACCCAAACACAATGGTGGTGGCCATGGGGATGAGAAAGGACGCTTGTCTTGATGTTTCAAACAACAGCGGCGTTAAGCCGCCTACCGTGGTCATTGAGGTAAGAAGAACAGCCCGGAAGCGCTCAACTGCCCCTTGAATAATGGCATCTCTTGTGGCCATTTTTTTCATGTTTTGGTCAATATTGGTGATCAAAACAATGGAGTCATTAATCACAATGCCAGAAAGCCCGATCATGGCAATCATGGAGAGGATCGACATATTGAAGCCTTGCAAATAATGACCAAGAATAGCCCCGATAAGCCCTAGCGGGATGGTGAGGATAATAGCCAATGGCCGGAAAAAAGAACCAAACACCCATGCAAGAATGATGTAAATCAGGGCCAAACCCGTCATGCCACCCAATTGCATGTCAGCAAATGTTTCGGCCTGTTCTTCCGACTTTCCACGAAATTGATAGGTCACATCAAATTGATCTTGGAGCTTGTCCAGAATGGATTGTCCGTCGGGACCTGGCTCTTGTAAGGCAGACGTGATTTCGCCAGTGGTGATCATGGATTTGTTCAGTTCGGCTGTAACCGCAACTTCACGACGCCCATCCACACGCTGAATTTGCGCAAAGCCGTAGCTTCTTGTCGTGTCCACCGCATCCAGCAGGGACACATCGTTACCCCCTGAGGTGGTAACGTGAAGTTGATCCAATGCCGAGAGGCCTGTCATGTTTTCTGGGTATTTTACCCGGACAGTGATTTCTTCATCGCCGCGCGCAAAACGCTGTGCAATAGAGCCTTCCAAAGCGTGGCGAAGTTGTTCACCAACGATGTTGAGGTCAAGTCCAAGCGCTAGCCCTCGGTCATTTAGTTCAAGCAATTCTTCTGGTTTTCCATAGGGGAGGCTATCTTCAAGATCACTGACCCCAGGAAATCTTTTCAACTCCGCCATCAAAAATTCTGATGCAGCTTTGAGGTTTTTCAAATCACTACCATTGATGCGCACGTCAACATCCCGTCCCGGTGGGCCTCCTCTTTGGCCTCTGATGCTCAAGGATTTTAACCCAGGGATCTCCCCCACTTCCTCGCGCCACAAATCAACCAATTCCTGGGTGCGAACATTTCGGCTGTCGGTTGGGCTTAGTTCCGCACGTATCCCGGCAAGTGTTTCTGTGGATGCATTGGTAACGCCACCGGTTAAAAAGCGCCCAACAGCAGTGAGGGACATGACCACAAGATCGGGTTGCTCTAGTTTTTCAAGGGTTCGCTGAAGTGCATCATCCACTTGAACAATTGCTTTTTCGGTCGTCTGGCGGGGGGTGCCAGCAACCATTTCAAGACCAACAACCACGGTGTCTGGTTCGGGGTCTTCAAAAAACACAAATGTGATACGACCTCCTGCCAAGAGGCCAAAAGCCATAATTAACAAAGCAAATGCCAAGGCGATGGTGGCGTAGCGCCAAGAGATGGCAAAGGAAACAAGTTTTCTGAAAAAGCCATTGCGAATTTTTTCAAAACCTTGATCAAACCAATGGCGGAATCGGCTTGCATTGCCCCGGGCATTTGCTTCCAAGGCGCCTTTCATATGGTGGGGTAGGATCAAAAAACATTCCAAAAGGCTGGCCATCAGGATGGCCACCACCACCAGTGGAATAGCCCTAATGATGTCACCAATAATGCCACCAATTAGCATCAATGGCAGAAATGCCGACACAGTGGTCAAGGTGGCTGAAACCACGGGGGCCGACATTCTCACAGCGCCGCCAAGCGCAGCATCGGCAGGCGTCATTCCCTGCCGAGATAGATGATCGGCATGCTCACCAACGACGATGGCATCATCAACCACAATTCCGATGGCCATGATCATGCCAAACAAACTAATCATGTTGATGGTTTGCCCTGTGGCCAACATGATGAGCATGGTGGCCATGACGGCCACTGGAATCCCGACTGCCACCCAAAAGGCAATGCGGGCATTGAGAAACAAAAACAACACCACTGTTACCAAGATCAGGCCCGAAAGCCCATTTTCAAGAAGCAGGTTGATGCGGTCTTTGATCAAATCAGCCTGGATGCCATAGCGCTCCATTTTGAGTTGTGGGGGCAGGGTGGGGGTAGTTTCGTTCAGATAATCATTCACGATGTTGGCAAGCTTAAGTGCATCGGCATTCAAGGCACGTTGAATCACAAGTTCCACGGCAGGCTGGCCGTTGCGAAGCAATGTCGCTTGGTCTTTGTTGAACGCCTCACGCACCAAAGCAATATCGCGCAAGCGCACTTTGGTGCCCGATGAATTGGCTTTGACCACCAAGTCTTCCAATTCAAATGCATTATCGACTTGACCTACGGTGCGAATTTGAAGTTGACCGTCACCAACCTTTCCCGATGGTAGGTCTTGGTTTTTTCCGCTGATGGTGCGGCTAATGTCATCAAGGGTAAGGTCAAGTTGACGAAGCCTTCCAGGATCAACTTCCACCCAGATTTCTTCGTCACGAAAACCCGAAATATCAACCTTATCTATGCCACGAGCGAGCAAATCATCACGTATGCGTTTGGCAAAGCTTTTAAGGGCTTGTTCGCTATATGGGCCAGAAATCACAAGCCTGGAAATCAAATCAAAGCGGGTAATTCTTTTGATCTGAGGGTCTTCCGAATCCGCAGGCAATGTGGTGATACCTGCCACAGCGGATTCGACCCCAGACAAAGCCTCTTGCATGTCATAGCCGGCTGCATATTCTAGCGTTATGACCGCGGCACCTTCGAATGCGATAGAACGCACATCATCCACGCCATCTAGAAACCTTATGTCCGGCTCAACAGCCGCAACAATATTGGCATCAACATCCTCCGCCGACGCACCAGGCCATGGGACAGACACCTGGATGGCATCTATCCCAAAATCTGGAAAAAACTGTCGGTTGAGTTTGGTAAGCGAGGCCAAGCCAAGCATCACCATGAGGATCATCAGTAGGTTTGCTGCTGTTGGGTGTTTGGTGAATAACGCCAGCAAACCACTTCGGGGCAGTTTCATGGGTTTGGACTCCGCACCAAGGCACCAGGACCAAGTTCAGGAAAACGACTGGTAATAACCCTGTCACCGTTTTTGAGGTCCCCGATCACGAAAACCCGTCCAGCCTGGCCAAATAGGTAGCTTACATTGCGTTCTTCCACGCGGTTATCATCATTGATAACAAAAATTGTTTCATCCATTCCGAGGGCGGCTTGGGGTAGCTCAAAGACATTTTTAAGGTCTGGTCCAGGCATCAAAACTTCCACAAATGCCCCAGGGCGCAATGGGGCGGGAAGACGCTCAATGGATGCTGGATCAATGTTGGCATAAAGGCCCACGGATGCTGAAGCAGCATCAAAACTGCCCTCCACCCGGTCAAGAATGGCCGTGAACTTAAATTCTTGACCGCCCACGCGCCAGAGGACTTGAATTATTTCACCGATAGGAAGTTCGCGACGGCTGCCATAACCTAGGATAACCCCGAGATCAGCTTCGGAAAGTTCAAATCTGATTTCCATTTTGTTGAT
>MDTB01132466.1_pt1 | contig 12819 bp, 10 predicted proteins | sample 811161 | NCBI WGS metagenome assembly MDTB01 (sample SAMN05326650, study PRJNA326480) | marine metagenome | isolation source: seawater | place: Mediterranean Sea | collected 2009 | reverse complement strand
TTACATTACTTGCGGGGATCACACAAGAATAAGTACCCAACGGAAACTTTTATCTCAGGTATAGATACGCAGTCAAAAGACGCAATTGCCGCCGAACTTGAACCCGGTGATGCAGTCATCCACAGCGCTTTGACCATACACTGGTCACTCGGCAACGGAAGTGGTCATCCTAGACGCGCAATATCTTACTTTTATTGGAAGGCCGGTATAAAAGGCAAAATGTAGATCAATACAAGGAGTAAAAAATGCCACACCCACTGCAAGCTCAGCGAGAATCTCTGGTAAAGGCGTACCTTGAGGTCGCAGAGCGCGATCTTATGAGACAGTCCAGCGGAAATGTGAGTTGTCGTGTTGATGGTGGCATGCTCATATCCTGTTCTGGAGCCTCTGCAAAGAACCTCAGTACTGATAGGGTGGTGTTTGTGAAAGAGGACGGTAGCTACGAGGGTGATATCAAACCATCTTCGGAGTGGCGGATGCACAGTGCAATTTACCGCTATCAAGAGAAGGCAGACACAGTCATCCACACTCACTCAGACCACTGCGTGGCCCTTGCTGTTCATAACCTACCGCTGCCCGGATTCCACTACATGGTTGGCCTTTTCGGTGGTTCAGATGTGCCATGTGTGCCCTATGCAACTTTCGGAACCGAGGAGCTTGGCATGAGCGCTGCAAAAGCCCTTACCGACCGTGCGGCATGCCTTCTTGGAAACCACGGTATGATTTGTAGAGGTAACAACTTTGAGGTCGCTATTGATCATGCAGAACGCCTCGAACAGATCTGTAAACATTACATTTTAGCTCGATCTATTGGAGAACCGGATATGCTATCGAAAGAGGACTGGGATGATTTTTTTGGGCGAGCAAGGAAAGTTGCTTATACAGATTTTATTTAAGTCACAAATATTAATTTTATGATTAGTTTTGCTTCTAAAAGTACTGTGGCACAAGTAACAGCAGTGGTTTTATTGAGCGCTTTCTTTTCAAGCAATGGCAGCGCCGTCGTTACAGAAAAACCAAATATCCTTTGGGTCTGGGTCGATGATCAGCACCCTTGGTATGCAACTTACGGACACACTCTTGTGCATACTCCCAACATCGATAAACTTGCTGATACAGGCGTGGTTTTTGAACGCGCATACGCGCCTGGACCCGTTTGTAGCACCAGTCGATCCGCAATAGCAACCGGTAGCTATGCCATCAGGATTGGCGCTCATGATCACCGGTCTGGTAGGGTCCCTGAAAACCAAATATACCTTCCAGCCGGAATAAAAACTGTGCCGACGTTGTTCCTTGAAGCGGGCTATGAAACCTACAACGACGGAAAGGATGACTTTAACTTTTCTTACAGACGCTCTGATCTATATTCTGTACCCAAAAAACTAATGATATCGAGCGTAAAAACCGATCCCAAACACAAAAAAAATCCAGCCAACAGTCAATTAAAAAAGTCTGAAAACAAAGGAAATTTTCGTTTAAATCGGGGTAGTGGTCACTGGAGTGATGTCCCAACAAGTATGTCTTTCTTTGGTCAGACCTCGATCTCTGGTGGTAAGAAAGACGACCGCACGCTCGCTCCGAAATTAAAGTCGCTTGGTTACACGCCTGTGAAACCTGAAAATGTTCGAGTTCCTCCACAGTACCCTGACATACCGGAAGTACGAGAAAAAATCGCAGGACACTATAATAGTATTCTTCAGACAGATTATGAACTGGGTGTTTTAATTCAAAGCCTTAAAGACGACGATCGCTGGAATAACACAATAATTTTCCTATTTTCTAACCATGGCTCAAATCTGCCTAGGAGTAAGGAATTCTGCTACGAGGAAGGTCTGCACGTGCCCCTTATAATCTCAGGGCCAGGCGCACAAGATAAAATTGCTCCGGGTACCCGACGTAAAGATTTGGTGAACCTTCTCGATATATCTGCAACAGCATTAAGCCTAGCTGGGATGAGAATTCCACCATTTATGGATTCAAAAAATGTTTTTGCTGACGACTATTCCCGAAATTACGTGTTTTCATCTGCAGATCGAATGTCAAACGTTATCGATCGGGTACGATCCGTTATGGGCGATCGATACCATTACATAAGAAACTTTATGACAGATCGACCCCTCTTCAACTGGGGATACAGGGAACTCTTCGCGGCGGATTTACCAGATAAATTTGGATATTTTCTAAAAATCCGTGACTTGGCAACCAACGGAGAATTAACACCCGCTCAGGCGGCTCCCTATGGCCCGCGGAGGGCCGAGGAACTATATGACTTAAAAAATGATCCGGACGAAGTAATCAATCTTGCTAGCGATCCAAAACATCGTAAAACTCTGGAGGAGATGAGGATCCAGCTAGCACGATGGATCAAAGACACAGACGATAAGGGGCAATATCCAAGATCCGGTGCATCAATTGCTGAGGTCAAGGGTCGATTCCCGAGGTCTGCACTAAAGAGCCCCGAATATCGTGCGTATGACCCTTAGTGAGACTATCGGCACGTCAGTCTATGTGGCGTCGCTTAAGACTTTGGCGATTTCAAAGGGAACTCTTTAGCGGGTTACTGCACCATATGTACCACTGCCTTCAGGTAAATATAAAAACCAGGAAGATAAGCGTACTCATTAATGAACTCCATTGAAATTAAATCACTGGGAGGCATTTACTCAGTAACCATCGCTACATTAATGATCTCAGCAATTTCCCTGCTAAATCCTTCCGCACTCCCATGAGCCATTATTACAACGGCGAGATCCCTTTTCGGCTCAGACCAACTTAAAGTACCAAAGGCTCCACCCCAACCCGAAGAACCCTCACTTAAGGGTAAAAACGCCAAATCTGGCTTGAGGATAACCCAAACGGTGTATCCCATTCCTTCCGCTCCAGCACGCTCTTTAGTTTTGCCCACAGCTGTGTAAAGATCTCCTTCATGGTTTGCTGCCATTAAATTTACAGACCTTTCCTCTAAAATACGTCGTCCTTTAAAAACACCTCTACTAGCTCGCATTTGCTCAAAATTCAGGAAGTCACTAGCGGTGCTAACTAATCCTATAGATGCAGAATAATACTGTGACTGTTGCGCTTTCTCTAATAAATTTGCGTCCGGATTGTCCGGGTCAGGCAATGCTACGACGCGAGATCGTTTTTCCGGCGGAATTGAGTTGAACCAATAAGTGTCCCTCATATCCAGCGGTTCGAAAATATGCTCATGCACAAATTCGTTATAAGGTTGGCCTGAGGTGATTTCGATAATCCTCGCTACCACATCAAGTCCAATACTATACCCCCAACGCGATCCGGGTTGAAAATCTAATGGGCCAGAAGCAACCATATCAATGTAAGATTGAAGCGTATGACCACTTTCAACCCACCCATTTTTATCCCACTGAAGCTCACCCCACTCTGATACTGCCTGTCCAAGACCCATCGCTCCAACACCTGCCGTGTGTGTCAGAAGATCGTGAATAGTTACCGCGCGCTCAGCTGGAACAGTACTATTTTCGGGAACATACATGTATGGCATTTCGTCTGAAAACCAAACTATTAACCTTCCAAGGGCGCGCCAAAAATAGTTAGGTTGGTTTTTTTTGGTAGCCCAAACATAATTTGGACTAACATTACTTCCCTTGAGCACTGCGACTTGGATATCTTTAAATTTCGGTATGTATTTGTATACTTTATCCTGAAGATCAAAAAGCCCCTGCTCCATTGCAATCATTGCTGCAACGCCTGCTACTGGCTTTGAAGAGGATTGCATAACAAACATTGCATCTCTCCTCATGGGAATCTTTTTTTGTGGATCCATTAAGCCTTGAGAGGAAACGAAGACACGCTCACCTTTCCGGCTGATCGAAACCACAGCACCTGGGATGTCCCCATTTTTAATGCGTCTTAAAATTACACCGTTAATTTTTTCTAGTTCAGTGGCCGACATGCCTATCGACTCTTCTCTAGCTTGAGCAACGTCGTTTTCATGTGGCGAGGAAGCAACAACTTCTAAAGTTAGTAATAACAGAATGAAGAGAAAATAGAATTTATTCATTGTTAATTCTGTCCTTATTTTTTATATTATTAAGTTAGCAAGTATCGTACTAAGCTTAAAATTTATTAGTCATTATCACCTATTTTTTTAATAAATGTTAAAAGTTACCTTAGAAAGTAAGGAGTGGCACTAATTAGAGAACATAATGTTGCAAATAAAATCATACAATCTCACTCAGCCGCTCATGTCCCCCCAAGGGTTGTCACATTCAAAGGAAACTGATTGACGGAACCCAGAGATGGTTACTCCCTTTCTGTTGATTAAGATATCCCTTTCGTTAAGAAGAGGCTCACCATAGCGATAAATCACATCTAATTGACCGGTATCCGCTCGTTCCGAATACTCAGCAGCTGTGTTTTTCACTTCATCACGCCGATATATGTAACCCTCGTAATCTTTTGAATGACGGCGTTGTAGCATTTCATTCACAATATGGGGTGACAAAACGGTGGCTGTTGCGTTATTACCACCGAAGCCTTTCGAATTTATGAAGTTAACACCCATTTGCCTCCCACTTACGTCCATATCATCTATCAGGAATATTGCCCGCTCTTGAACCACATCAGACGCAATCTTTTGAATGGTCTTTATTCCCGGAACTATATCGTACTTAAATGTGCCAAGTGCAGAGACGAGCTGGTCTCCACCAGCCGCGGAAAGAGAATGTCCGACATAAGCCTTAGCTGCAGTGACTGGCCAGTCGTATATGTCAAAAACCTCGGCAACACGCTGTATCAAGTCTGACTCGGTAACCCGATTGGCTGGAGTACTGGATCCATGAGCGTGGACAAAACTGTTGTATTTGACGGTGTCCTCACCAACTACGGCAATTGCAGCAGCGACCGCTTGTGAAAAAGATAGATAATTCCCAACTCCAGGCGCAGAGATGGATTTTTTTACACCATCTGCATTAATAAAAACATTAGTAACGGCGCCATGAATATCAGCGCCTAACTCAATAGCCAGGGAATCATCCATTAAAACGATATACTGAGTCGACTCCGCGAGCACAAAACCACAATTTTCCGCAAAAGGGCGGCTCGCACGCCGGTAATCTGGGGTATGCGTCCCATCGATTTTGCACAAAGTTTCATCATCAGCCAAAGCTCCCATATTAGCAAATCCCTCTGAAATTTCCGGGGAAATACTTGCCTCGGCATTTCCAACAATCGCCACACGACGTCGACCGCTGAAAATATCTCTCAAAGCCGCCTGGAGTACATAGAGGAAGGTTGCGCATGCCCCGGTTACGGCCTCGGTATGTCCGACGCTTCCTAGAATATATGCGTTTATAAAATCGGCCGGCATAGTGTTGAGGCCTAGAGCAACCTGTTTAGCCGTGGTCCGCTTACCTCGAAGACGATTTTGCATCAATCCGCCGAAACCGTCCTCCGTTATTTGGCTCAGCGCGCTGGAAGAATAAACTCCAATTTGATCTGGGCGGACACTACTCACAATTTTCTGCCAGTTTAAGCCCGTTGAATGGAGTGCATCACTGCACCCTAGCAGTGCCATTTGCAGTCCCCTTGGGTGAAATCGGGACTTGTAATGAAGAGAGGGCTCGAAACCCTCTGGCAGTTGACCTGACGCTTTTGATAGCAGCTCATAGTCACATTCAACCAAGAAATCTTGGAGGTTATTTGTCGTTATTCTTACCTGCCCCTCACTCAAGTCTTCGATCTGCCAGTCAGATGGGGGATCCTGAGGCATATCACGCCTCAACATTGTGAAGACTTGACACCCACTTTTGGTCTTAGAAAAGTTAATTCTTCGGTTCCCTCGGATTGCAGCAGGATCAAACAAAGAAGTCTCACGTACCAGGGTACCTGCTAAGACTGCTGTCCGGAATTGCATATCAACTTCACAAGCAGACAGTTTATATCCACTGGGAGTTACGTAAGCATGCCTTTCTTTGTGGACTAAACCCATGAGACATGCGAGACCGACGATAGTCAGCTGCTGTCCCTCAGACGAAAGGGAATCAAATATCATACGGCGATATGACTGGTATGAGGAGCTTCTTCCGGCGGCATTGTAACCACCAAAACCTACTATGACGGGCAGAGGTCTGCTCATGATTAAAACCCTAGGTAACATTAATAAATAATTATATCTTTTGTTTTATAACAAATCTGTTGTTTTTAAGCCATTTTATGTTATTTTTTAGTCACTATGAGCTTTAATGTAACACTGGTACTTTGCGATAAGATGTTAGTATCCAGCAGCACACTTGCTGCGGAGATATTTAATTTTGCCCAATCACTGGCCATGGCAACTGCACACCCGACACGCGACCTTGAGGTGCGTAGGGTATCTACTGATGACCTAGCTGTAACCACCTCCTCAGGTTTTGAGATACAACCAACACACTGCCTGAATGAAAGTTTTCGGAGCGATCTTATACATCTACCTGCAATATGGAGGAATCCTCGACCTATCATTAATCGCTCAGAAAGGTTATTAGACTGGATATCGAAGCAACATAGGCTGAACACCATTTTTACTGCGGTAGGTACCGGCGTTTGTTTTCTGGCAGAATCCGGTTTGTTGGACAACAAGCCGGTTACCACCCACTGGCATTATTTTGATCAGCTCAAAAAAAGTTATCCGAATGTATTCCTCCAACGGCAACACTTTACAACCAAAACAGGAAACATATACTGTGCGGCAAGTATCAACGCAATGGCTGAAATAATCGTATATCACGTCGAGAGAATCTTTGGTCGTGTAATTGCGAGACAGGCGCAGCGACACTTCTTTCACGACATAAGAAATCTTTCTAACGCAATTGGATACAGTGACGAGGAAGAGTCTTCAATAACCGACGAGGCTATAATTCAAGCAAAGATCTGGCTTCAAGACAACATGAGTAAGCACTCACATATATCAGATCTCAGTGCAAACATCGGTATGAATAAAAGAACACTCAACCGAAGGTTTAAATCAGCCACCGGACAAAGTCCCGGTGATTATCTAAACGAAGTTCGCATGAGCTTTGCCTGCGAACTACTTCAGAACACCGACCTATCGATCTTAGAAGTGGCGAGTTTTAGTGGATATAACAACCAAAGCTGGTTTTCATCGCGATTTAAAAAGTGGTCTGGCAGTTCCCCCAGTGGATATCGAAAATCTGTACGCTCAAAAAATTTTACGTCTTAAACAGCTTTCTCTGGATATTGATCAAGAAACCTTACGCCAATCACTCCCTCAACATTGCTGATAAGCTCTGTTATATTCATCCCGATTTTACCTTCCACATCTATAATGTTGTATGCAATTTCATCACGACTTTGATTTACCATATCTACCACATTTAAATTTTCGTCAGCAAAAACAGATAGAACATTACCCAAGACTTTTGGGACATTCTTGTTGCAAAAGGTAAATCGACTTCCAGACCCTCGAGAAAGAACCGTACTAGGAAAGTTTACTGAATTTACAATGTTCCCATTCTCTAAAAAATCCATTAACTGTGTGGCCGCCATCACCGCGCAGTTTTCCTCAGCCTCGGCGGTACTTGCCCCGATATGGGGCATTAATAAAACGTCATTGCGCCCAACAAGGCCAGGAGCAGGAAAGTCGCTAATATAGCTCCCGATTTTTCTATTATCTAAAGCTGATATCAGATCAGGAGTGGAGACAATCTCCTCCCTAGCGAAATTAAGAAGTTTCGCCGAAGATTTCATTAACGAAAACTTACTCGAATCAAGAAGATTTTTTGTAGAAGGGATCGCAGGGACATGCAGCGTAACAAAATCGGCCTGCTTCAATAATGGCTCGATGGTATCCATGCGCTCAACTTGGCTAGATAGCTGCCAGGCCGCCTCTATCGATATGGCAGGATCATATCCAATCACCTTCATGCCAAGATCTGTGGCCAAATTTGCTATCATTGACCCTATAGCTCCCAGGCCTACCACGCCGAGGGTCTTTCCTGTAATCTCTCTACCCGCAAAACGCTTTTTCTCTTTTTCTAGCATCCGAACCATTTCGGCGGCGTCATCCAATTCTGATAACTTTTGAACGTAATTCATTCCACCAAATATATCGCGTGATGATAATATTAACGAAGCGACTACCAACTCCTTAACTGCGTTTGCGTTGGCACCAGGGGTATTAAATACCACAATACCTCTGAACGTGTAGTCTGAAACTGGGATATTATTTACTCCAGCACCCGCCCGTGCAACGGCAAGCAAACTCTCGGGTACTTCCTCAGAGTGCAATTTATGACTCCGTAATATGAACCCTTGTGGATCATCACAATCGGGCGACACACTGTAAGTTGACGGAAAAGACTTCAAACCTTTTTCGGAAAGGGCGTTGTAGGTGCGGATTTTATACATAGCGGCTGTTTCTCTCTATTTATTTACTGTATCAAAGGCCCACTCGACCCATGGCATTAGCGCCTCTAAGTCACTCTGTGCAACAGTAGCTCCGCACCATATGCGAAGACCCGCAGGTGCATCTCGATATGCGCTAATATCATAAGCTACTCCTTCATCAGCGAGGAGCTTAATTATTTCCCTTACTTTTAATGGTTCCGTGTCTAAAGTCAGACAAACACTAGTGTTGGATCTTTGATCTGGCACTCGCGCTAAAAAGTTTATCCAAGGCCTCTGATTAACAAAGCTTTCCACCGCCTGGAGATTCTCCTCAGACTTTTTTATGGTAGCCTCAACTCCACCTAGCCTCTCCACCCAATCAAGAGCATCTAAATAGTCGGCGACACACAACATCTAGGGTGTATTAATTGTGGCTCCTTGGAAGATTCCCTCGTTAAGAGAACCACCTTTCATCAAACGAAAAATTTTTGGGAGTGGCCAGGGTGGGGTATAACTTTCAAGTCTCTCTACCGCTCTGGGACTAAGAATTAACATGCCATGGGCACCCTCACCTCCAAGCACTTTTTGCCAACTGTAAGTAACCGCATCCAGCTTATGCCAAGGCAGTTGCATTGCAAACACTGCAGAAGTGGCATCACAAATCGTCATGCCAGTTCGATTGTCTGAGATCCAGTCGGCATTGGGGACCCGGACTCCAGAGGTGGTACCGTTCCAAGTGAACACAGTATCGTTTACCGGGTTACACCGACTCATATCCGGCAGTTCGCCGTAATTAGCGAGATGACTTTCAACAGATTTTAGTTGGAGTTGCTTAGTGATATCTGTAACCCAATCCTTCCCAAACGATTCCCAGGCAAAAACATCTACTGGTCTCTCGCCTAATACCGACCACATTATTAGCTCTACAGCACCTGTGTCCGATGCCGGTACCACTCCCACCCTATAATCTTTAGGCAAGTGTAAAATTTCCGCTGTACGAGCACACACTTGGCGCAACGCCTCCTTACCGATACTTGACCGATGCGAGCGACCCAAAGTTTCGATTCTTAACTTTGTCACGTCATATCCCGGTCTTTTGGCACATGGGCCAGATGAGAAGTTCGGATTATTCGGTTTTTCTATAGGCTTCATATTTCTCTACCGAAATTAATTTATTTGCTGATTTCGATACTTGGGTGAATTAAACGAAAGTCTTGATAATCTAAAAGCGAAAACTTACAACATTTTGAATCTTAATCTGCTAACCAGCTTTCCTTGCTCGGCGCTCCTTTTCGACCAAAAATCCTGTCACGTCAAGCATCCCTCTCAGACTACCGCTTAAACGAGAGGTAATGCGATACTTTCCGTCTACCACGATTTCTGGAGTACCCTTTGTGCGAAAAGCACGGACCCGCGCTTTGCCCTGATTGACCATGCTTCCAATACCAAAAGAATTAAACATTCGGTTAAACTTAGATGCTTCCACTCCATGCTCAACAAATATATCTCTAAAATCACTTTCACCACGAAGCAGCTGCTTTTTAAGATGATGCGCTTCAAAGATATCCATATGGACTCGATCAATTACACCCAGCGAAATCGCACTATAATAAGCCTTAGCAAAAGCCTCCATATCTGTGTTCCAAATTACATGTGTCCTCTGAAAATCCACATCATCTGGGAGCGCAAGACTCCAATCATGTACTTGACTCTGAAAATTGTAACAGTGTCCACATATGTATGAAAAAATTTCGTTCACCTCAATCTTCTCAGGATTAGCTGTCCTTACAGTTTGAGGTAGTATTTCGTAATGTTCTCCAGCACGATATTTTTCGTCTTGCGCCACGCAAGTCATTGCCAGAAACAAAATTATCAGAGAAACGAGTCTGTTAGAAATCACCATATGATTATTTCCTGACCAATTGACGCTTACGTCCTAATTCAAACCTGCAATATAGTTTGCTACAGCCTTTATCTCGCCGTCACTGAGATATTCCGCTACCCCTTGCATTATTTTAGCGTTATTACCGCTATCTCGCTGTCCACTGCGATATGCAAGTAATTGCTGCTCTATATAATCGGCATGCTGCCCTCCTAGAGCAGGATAGCCTGCGGGACCGTTTCCAGAACCACTTGGAGAGTGGCATCCCGTGCACGCTGGCACTTTACTTCGCAAATTTCCACCGCGATATATGCGCTCACCAAGAGCAAGGGCATCTTTTGGGTCGTCCACTCCAGTGAATGTAATGTCTTTAGATCCTGAAAGCTGTCGTTCTTTCTCGTTGTAGTAGGCCGCCATATCCCACAAATCTTGATCCGATGAGGCGTCAAGAATGCCCATCATAGAAGCTATAACTCTTTCGCCTCTCTGAACATGTCTAAGTTGCATATATAAATATTTTTCTCCTAAACCAGAAAGTCTAGGGAAAATGGGTACCAAACTATTTCCGTCCATTCCATGGCAGCCCGCACACACTGCGATCTTGGAAGCGCCTTCGGCGGCATCTCCCTTCGCCATTACCGGCATGTTGAAGAAAAATAACGTTACTATTAAAATCCATATATATTTCATAATCGACATGTTTTCTTTAAAAACTAAGTTTACCTACTGTGCATTGAACTTGACAATTGGTGCCCATAAATGCGCTCTAATCACAACTTCTTTTATTATATACTAAATTTCCTTTTTGCTTAAGTGGGTCTTTTTATGTCAAAGACACTTGTCAGCTACCAAAGTGTTAAATTTTTAATGAGCGCGCCCTCGCTCAGAGCTTGTCCTTCTGATTTGGGCTCTGAAGTAGCTTTTACCGGTCGCTCCAATACAGGCAAATCGAGCGCAATCAATACACTGACCGGCGTCAAGAGTTTAGCGCGAACAAGCAAAACACCCGGTCGAACACAACTTATCAATTTTTTCGAGATTAATCCTGAGATGCGGTTAGTCGATCTCCCCGGATACGGATACGCAAAAGTACCTCGACATGTAAAAGGAAACTGGGGAATAAAGGTTAATGAATATCTTCAACACCGACAGAGTTTAGCAGGTCTTATCTTACTAATTGACATTAGACACCCACTCCAGACATTCGACTTACAAATTCTTGTTTGGGCTATTCATGCTGGAGTACCTGTTCATGCATTGCTCACCAAGTGCGACAAAGTCAGCAAATCGCAAGCGAACAATACTCTCCTCAGCGTGGAGCAAGAATTTAAGCACCTTGACCCCGCAGAGGAACTCCTTACCTCTCAGATATTCTCTTCTACCAAAAAAATCGGGATAACCGAATTGAAAGAAACTCTCGACCACTGGCTTACATCAAACTTCACTATGCCAACTCAAATTTTATAGCGGGACACTCTAAACCATGCTTATTGGACAAAAAGACACAAAAAAACCTCGGCTAAACATATTAGCCGAGGTTGCTATACACTTCACAAGCCCAAATATGCACATGTTTCGTTGGGGGAGAGTATAAAAACACAACATATGCGTAAACTTAGACCTATTACTTTAAATAAGTTCATTTTTTTTATTTTTATTTTTATAATTCAACAAGAACAAAACACTCTAGGAAGTATTAATGCGCCTCGTTCCAGTTTAAGCCAACTCCAACGTCTACAACCAAAGGGACCAATAATTCTGCAGCACTTTGCATTTTCTCCTTCAAAACCTCAACCACTATTTCAACTTCACTTGTCGGTGCTTCTAGCACTAATTCATCATGAACTTGCATTGTCATAAAACTTAAGGAGTCCCCCTGTTGTATCCAAGCATCCATTGTTAGCATCGCGCGCTTAATAATATCTGCAGCAGTGCCCTGCATCGGTGCATTTATAGCGATCCGCTCAGCTGCTTGTCTACGAATCGAATTAGGAGAGTTTATTTCAGACAAATATAAACGTCTGCCAAACAAGGTTTCTACATAACCACAATCGGCAGCACTCGTGCGCGTTTCATTCATATAACGCAGAACGCCCGGATATCTTTTAAAGTACCTGTCTATGTAACCTTGCGCATCTTTTCTGGCAATATTCAACTGCTTTGATAATCCAAACGCAGACATACCATATATGAGACCAAAATTGATTGCTTTGGCGCTCCGCCTTTGAGATTCAGTAATCTGCGAGGGAGGGGCTGAAAAAATTTCAGCTGCAGTCCTTCGATGCACATCCTCTCCTTTTGCGAAAGCGGCGATTAAATTAGGGTCTCGAGAGAGATGTGCCATTATACGAAGCTCAATCTGAGAGTAATCCGCAGCGATAATTTTATACCCAGGTGCAGCTATGAAAGCTTCTCTAACCCGCCGACCCTGAGGGGTTTTGATCGGGATATTTTGTAAATTTGGGTTTGAAGATGAAAGGCGTCCAGTTGCAGTGCCAGCTTGATGATAAGATGTATGGATACGGCCTGTTCGAGTATTTATCATAGAAGGCAACTTGTCTGTGTATGTTGAC
>MDTB01002399.1_pt1 | contig 12819 bp, 11 predicted proteins | sample 811161 | NCBI WGS metagenome assembly MDTB01 (sample SAMN05326650, study PRJNA326480) | marine metagenome | isolation source: seawater | place: Mediterranean Sea | collected 2009 | reverse complement strand
TATCTCGCTCGGCAAGAGGCAGATATTTCCGCAATGAGGCGCGATGAGGCGCTTATTATTCCAGACACCACGGATTTTTCCAACATCGGCGGTTTATCATCTGAAACAAAGGACCTCCTTGTTCGCCATCGTCCGGCAACAATTGGACATGCCGGGCGTATCCCCGGTATGACGCCAGCAGCCGTAGTTGCCATATTGCGGCATATCCGCAGATATCAAAATGCTGGTGCCATGACACGTCAGGTTAGTAACTGATGAATTCAAGGCAAGACGGTGACCGATACACAACACGGGAATGTATAGCTCGATTAACTGATGTTTCACGTGAAACACAAAGTGGCATGTCTGTTTTAGCAGCTCTTGAAACATATGCCCAACTGCTTGTTAAGTGGCAAACGAAAATAAATCTCGTATCCAGAAAGAGTCTGGATACACTTTGGACACGGCATATCTTGGATAGCGCACAACTCATCCCGTTCCTTCCTGATTCGCCTGTAAAAATTATGGATATTGGTTCTGGTGCGGGTCTTCCTGGCATTATTTTGGCTATCCTAACCAGGCACGATATCCATTTGGTTGAAGCAGATCAGCGGAAATGCGCGTTTCTGCGAACAGCTGTTAGAGAGACTGGTGCTACTGCTATAATTCATAATGAGCGTATCGAGACCCTTGCCGATATGAATCCCGATATTATAACTGCACGTGCATTAGCACCTCTTGATAAATTACTCGAACTTACCAGTCAGCAGCACAATGAGAATTTGCAATTTCTCTTTTTAAAAGGCAAAACAGCAAAACAAGAATTGACCAGTCTGACATCATGGCCGAAACTGTCGGCTGTTTTACATCCAAGCATAACGGATACCGAGGCAGCGCTTATACAACTCATATCCAGTCCTGTTCCCACAGAGTAGAAAAAGGCATCATGTTGGATAGATTTATTTTTAATGTATTAATACACATAGTTATCGTAGGAGCTCTTCTGTGACAAAGACAAAAATTATTGCCGTCGCGAATCAGAAGGGTGGAGTAGGTAAGACGACAACAGCTGTAAATTTATCAACAGCAATGGCAGCCTGTGGCTTTTCAGTTCTTCTTGTCGATTTTGACCCTCAGGGAAATGCCAGTACAGGTCTCGGGATAGAGCATGAAAGCCGAGGGGCCAACAGCTATTTTTTGGTGACAGACCATTGTACGGCCAAAGAGGCGGTGCATACATCTATCGTTCCTGAGCTTGATATATTGCCAACAACGATAGATTTGTCGGCGGCTGAGATTGAACTCAGTGATGTTGATCGGCGAGAATATCGTCTCACCGAAGGGCTGGCACCGCTTCTTGGAACATACGACTATATTTTAATAGATTGTCCGCCATCGCTAGGTCTGCTCACAGTTAATGCACTTGTTGCAGCGGATTCTGTTTTGGTGCCTCTGCAATGTGAATTTTATGCGCTTGAAGGGTTGGCCCAGCTCATGAATACTATTTCAGCCGTTCGTACAAATTTGAACGAGACGCTGGCTATCCAGGGAATTGTTCTGACCATGTATGATACAAGGAATAAATTATCTGAAATGGTCGAATCCGATGTGCGAAGCCATTTTGGTGATACTGTCTATGAAACCATTATCCCGCGCAATGTCCGAATTTCAGAGGCGCCGTCCTTTGGTAAACCTGTTCTTATGTATGATTTGAAATGTGCCGGTGCGCAAGCATATGCCGGACTTGCGGCAGAAGTGCTGAAACAGGAGAAAAAAGCCGCATGACAAAGAAGCCTCAGAGACGGGAGAAACCAGCACCCGCAAAGCGGCTTGGCCGTGGCCTATCGTCATTACTTGGAGATAGCCCAGCGCTTGCCAGAAATGTGACCAGTAATTCGGCAACTAATTCGGGGCACACCGGACATGAAAATGCGCTTGGCTCAGATATTAGTGCAGCTGTTTCACAGGTTACAAGTAGCTCTTCGTCTCTGCGAACCATTCCGGTTGAATGGATTAATCCAGGCCCGTGGCAACCACGCCGCTTTTTTGATAATCAGGCGCTTGAAGAGCTGGCTGTTTCCATTCGTCAGAAAGGTCTTATCCAGCCAATATTGGTCCGTGAGGCACCTGGCAAAGAGGCACGTTTTCAGCTCATCGCAGGAGAGCGCAGATGGCGGGCGGCCCAGCTGGCCAAACTCCATGAAATACCTGCTATCGTCGGTGTATTTGATGATCGTGAATCGTCTGAAATAGCTCTTGTAGAAAATGTTCAGCGTCGAGACCTCACGAGTATTGAAGAAGCTGAGGCTTATCAGGACCTTATTACTTTACATGATTACACTCAAGAAGAGCTGGCAGATATCATTGGGAAATCACGTTCTCACATCGCGAATATGATGCGTTTGCTCAATCTACCACAATCAGTTCAGGACATGGTTGCGTCAGGAAGTCTTACAATGGGCCAGGTTAGACCCCTTATCGGACGTGATGATGCCGCTATCCTAGCCAAGCAGATTTTCGCAGATAGATTGTCGGCGCGTGATGTTGAGAATCTCGTGAAAGACATAAAATCCGGAAAAAACAAAAACCCAGCTTCAAAACCTAAAAAATCAAATGATATCAAAGCATTAGAAGAAAAAGCTATGCAAAATCTTGGCCTGTCATTATCCCTTTCATGGAATGAGTTGAAAGAGCGCGGTAAACTGTCCATTACCATGTCATCGCTTGAACAGCTTGACTACCTGATGGACCGTCTCGGGCTGTCAGACAATCAGTCATCCTAATTAATGGAAAATAAAATCTCAGCGGACTTTTGCTCGGGTGCGCAGACACAATCCTAGCAGGCCTTGTCCAACGAGCATGCTGGCATTTTGAAAGGAAATAGACTTTATTTGGATTTCAAGTGCAACCAGTCTATCGATAATGTCACGTGACTGATGAAATGATAGATTTGATGCAGTCTTCGTTATGCTAGGTTTAAGCATAAAATGGATAGGGGGCCTTATTTTAGCAACCGCATTGGTAACGCCTTCGCCTTTCTGCATAAAAGCTTGTATCATTGTCAGTGTTTTAAATATCCTTAATACATGGCGCACAATAACAACAGGCTGTGTTCCTCCATTTATGGCGCGAGCATGATGAGCTTCAAAGGCAGTTATATCGCCTGTCAACAGGGCAATAGATAGTTGGTCTAACATAAGCGCAGCGTTGTCCCCCAAGGCGTCCTCAACATCTTCTTGTGTTAATGTTCCCCGAGGTCCAGCAAGGAGGGCAAGTTTTTCCAGTTCGGAACGACTTGCTTGCCTGTCAGAGCCCAATCGGCTCATTATTATTGACATTGCAGTTGGTTCAACCGTGATGTTGTCCAGCGCAAACGCTTCCCGCGCTAGCTCTGCAATATTTCTGTCGTTGTCTGGGTAGCACCCAATGGATGCGCATGATGGCTCTCTATCACAAAGCCCTACGAGCGCATGACGTTTATTCACATCAGTCGCCCTTATTATGAGCCGTGCTTCTGGGTTGAGAGCGGTGATGCAGTTTTTGACGGCTGCCACCATGTCAGAACCAGCACCCGTAACCATAACAATTTTGATACCACCAAAGGGCGGTAATGCGTTCATTTCATCCTGCAAAAGAGCAGGGTCGATTTCTAGCTGAGTGCCTGACAACCGAGCGACAACAAAAGGATCGTCAAGATTTTCTGCAAAAGCCCGGCCTATTGCAGTGCTACGCTCACGAGCAAGTCCTTGGTCTTGGCCATAAAAAAGATAAAGAAGAAAACGAGGGTCCTGTGATTTTAGTATACCTGGAATATCTTTTGCTGTTATTTTCATTTTAATTTTGCGGACGTACTGCTTTCGGCCATTTCAGTAAAAAAATAAAGCTGAAGTTTTTGGTAGAGACGTTCCGCCACGAGAATTGCTAGCCGTTCATTCGCAAACTGGCTAGACACGTCACGTCCATAGAATGAGGTGATAGTGCCGGATGTTGCAGACACAACAACCTTCCCTGATGTTAGGAGTTCCCCTGTTTCAAGTTCAGTAAGCTCATAAGAGCTTGTCATATTATTATCAACAAGAGTAGATGACGAACCTGCAACTGACAGTGTGGAACGCGATGCACTAGTCAAGGTATAATCGAGAGAATATCGTCTATCTTCACTGAAGAAGCCAATCTGGTGCTCCAGAGTATTAACTAAGAGTTGCTCAGTGCGCCCCTTTGGGCTTCGGATATCTATCTGACTAAATGCTGGCTCAGTTTTTTCATATAAACTTGACAGTGATGCGGATGTGCAGCCTGAAAAAATGGAGGTACAGGCACTCAGAACTGCAATGGCCAACAGTTTTCGTGCTAAGATGGTAAAATTATTAACAGACCACATTTATAATCCTATTCGGTATAACAATAATTCGTTTAACAGTTTTACCCTTGCAATATTTCTGAACTATGTCGAGGTTCTTAGCTGCACTTTCGGCAACTTCCTTAGAAGAATCAGCGGGCAACGAAAGTTTAGCGCGAACCTTTCCATTCACCTGAACAGCAACTTCGACAGTATCGGTTGTTAGCCAGTCTGCTAGCACATCCGGCCAAGCAGCATTGGAAACAAGACCGTCTCCCCCTGTCTTTTCCCATAGTTCCTCGGCAATATGAGGCGAAAATGGTGAAAGAAGTATTGCAAGGTGATGAAGCGCATAATTTAAGGCGGCAGTATCGCAATTTTCTTTATTCCGATAGTCAAAAATCGCTCCAACAAGTATGTGCAAACTCGCGACACATTTATTAAACGAAAAGCGTTCAATGTCGCGTCCAATTGACGAGATCGCACTTTGAACAGCCCGAACGAGGTCTTCGATATGTTTACTTTTAATGGTTGATTTGTTAGCAGAAAAAAACTTTCCAGACGTATCGGCATATTCCGTTAGTCGCCAGATCCTCTGAAGGAAGCGAAAAGCACCCTCCACGCCAGCTTCTGTCCATTCGAGATCTCTTTCGGGCGGCGAATCTGACAACATAAATAATCGCGCCGTGTCAGCGCCATAAGTTTTTATAATCAGTTCAGGGTCGACCACGTTGCGCTTTGATTTGCTCATTTTCTCAACTCGGCCTGCAATTACTGCTTCGCCAGTATCAACGGTGACAAACTCTTCTTTGGTCTGAGTAACTTGATCTGGGAATAACCAGTTTCCACCTTGGTCCTTGAAGCTCTGGTGGCATACCATACCTTGGGTCATAAGGCCTGAAAATGGTTCGTCGAGGTCAAGGTAGCCTACCTCTCTTAAGGCTCGCATAAAAAAACGGGAATAAAGAAGGTGAAGTACCGCATGTTCGACGCCACCAATATATTGATCAACAGGCAGCCAATAATTCGCTGCTTCTCGGCTAAAACCATCATCTGATGTTGGGTCGGCAAATCGAGCAAAATACCATGAACTCTCGAAAAAGGTATCAAATGTGTCGGTTTCCCGAATGGCATTATTGCCGCATTTAGGACAGCTGACATGCTTCCAACTAGGATGTCTGTCCAGGGGATTTCCTGGTTCATTGAAATCTACATCAACGGGTAGAGTAACAGGTAATTCTGTTTCTGGAACTGGAACCGTGTTACAAATGGGGCAGTGGATAACAGGGATTGGACATCCCCAATAACGCTGCCGCGACACACCCCAATCACGCAAGCGATATATTACCTGTGATGTTCCGACGCCACATCTCTCGATAGTTCTGATAGCTTCCAGTTTTCCTGCATCAATAGAAAGTCCGTTCCAGTCTCTTGAATTAATCAAAACACCCGGTCCTGTGTAAGCAGTATTCGAAACCACAAACTCGGTCTCAGCATCATCAGGTTTGACTACGGTTCTTACAGGTAGGTTGTATTTAAGCGCAAAATCAAGGTCTCGCTGGTCATGCGCCGGACAGCCGAAAATCGCTCCTGTGCCGTAATCCATCAGGACAAAGTTCGCAATATAGACAGGCAGTTCCTCTCCATCGGAAAGCGGATGAATCGCTGTAAGACCAGTGTTATATCCACGTTTCTCTGCCTTTTCAATTGCTGCTTCCGACGTGCCGAATGCATTGCATTTACTGAGGAATTCGGACGTATTTTCGTCTTTTTCAGCAAGCAAAAGAGCAAGTGGATGTTGCGCGGAAACAGCAATAAAAGATGCGCCAAACAATGTATCAGGTCGGGTGGTAAAAACCTTTATATGTTGGAGCTCAGAATCTAGTGTTGGTGGGTTTTTCAGGTGAAAGTGAATTAACGCGCCCTCTGAGCGCCCTATCCAATTATGTTGCATTAGACGTACGCGGTCAGGCCAGCGGTCTAGACCTTTAATCGCCTGCAATAAGTCATCCGCGTAACGCGAGATTTTTAGAAACCACTGAGATAGCAGACGGCGTTCAACCGGTGCACCTGAACGCCAGCCACACCCATCGACAACTTGTTCATTTGCCAAAACGGTGTGTTCAACTGGATCCCAATTGACCCAGCTTTCTTTGCGGTAGGCAAGGCCCGCCTCTAGAAATTTGAGAAACATTTTCTGTTCATGTTGATAATAATCAGGGCGACAGGTTGCGATTTCTCGGCTCCAATCATAAGAGAGTCCCATTGTTTTTAATTGGGACCGCATTGCAGCCATATTATCGGTAGTCCAGTCTCCAGGATGAATCCCTCGCTCGATAGCAGCATTTTCGGCGGGTAATCCAAATGCATCCCAGCCCATGGGGTGAAGCACATTATAGCCCTGAGCTCGCCGATAGCGAGCAACAACATCACCAAGAGTGTAATTTCTGACATGCCCCATATGAATGCGCCCAGACGGATATGGGAACATCTCAAGGACATAATATTTTGGTCTGCTGGTATTCGTTTCCGTGCGAAATACCTGCTGTTCATCCCAGATATTCTGCCATTTGGCTTCCAGTTGGGACGGGTCTAACTGCGCCATGAGGAATTCCTGCTTAAATTAGAAAAAATATTCAGACTAATCAACTGTTTCAGTAACACTACTTGCCCGTATTTCCCTGGCACGCGTCAGGACAAGCTCTTCCAGTTTTCGGGCCAAATCTGAATCTGTTCCATTATCTATCCATAGGCCATCCTGCCGCCTTTGCACATAGACCTGAATGCGGATAGCATCTGAACGAAGCTCAAGATCAAGAACAAAAAAAGTAAGCTTTATACGCTCGTCTGGAGAAGTTGTAAGAGAATACCACTCAGTTATAATGGAGCCCCCAAAAGTGTCTATATCATCAATCGGAATAGATGATGCAATGTCGAGAGAGGCACGCCAGAGTAGCGCATTAATAGGAAGCCCACCACTTTTAGGGTTAATCATGTCTCCCAAATCAGAGAGAGAGATGCCTGGTTCGGACTTTCCTGTTAAAATAGAGCCGCTCCCTGCATCATTAACAGGAATGGATTTGCCTGAACCGCTACAGGCTGTAAGCATCAGCAAGATATAAATAAAGAGAACTGAGCGCATTAGTGATATCCCATAAAAAAAGAGGTCAGAAGGCCTGACCTCTCTCATACACAAATGTGTTGCTAACTTCAAATTAGAAAGTAGCTTTTATGTTTAACACTGTGTTTTCATCGTTAGTTGTTGTGCCTGAAGAATTAGTCACTTCTGTGTCAGTTCTTGTCAAAGAAGCTGTTAACCCAGAGGCAATAGTGTATGTGACAGAAGCAGAACTCTGATTGTAGTCGTACGATGCGTTAATGTCATCATCACCATTCAGAGTAAACGCAGCCAAAGTAATACCATCAATACCTGAGTACTTCACATCTAAAACATTGTTAGTGTAATCATACGCGTTTGTATTGATGCTCTTTGTGTGCTGAGACGCGGTTACTTGAACATCGCCCATTGTTACACGCAGACCTGTTGAGGTTGAATCTGTACCAGTTGAGTCAGAAGCTGCCCCTGTGTCATCAGTAGTTGATGAGATGTACTGAGCTTTAACAGAACCGTCAGCAACATCTGCAGCATATTCTAGCAAGAAGCCTGTGTTATCGCCTTTTGTTGTAACACCGGCGTCCTGATAATGGACTTTTGCTGTTAGACCACTCATTGAAGGCAGAGTGTACATAATGGTGTCAGCAGACAAATCTGCCCCGTGCATTGCAAGACCTGTTGTGACAAAAGCCATGTTGTCAGCAACTGACTCGTCCATTGCCTGATCTGCTAACCCTTCTAGGTTATCACTCAAACGGAGCGTTCCAAAGTCACCTGCAATGTCAAGATACTGGTCGTCTTGAGAAGCTGATTCACTAATTCCTAAACCCATTGTGAGTGAGAGGCCGCTATCTGTTGTTGATGTGAATTTGATATCGACATCCATGTCATAATCGACATAAGAACCATTAACAGCATTAGCTTGTGAGCCGTTATCATAGCTGATGTAATGCCAGTCAACTGTGCCGCTAATTGACAGGTCACTTGCGTGTGCTGTCACGGTACCGAGAGCCACTAAGGCTGTCGAAGCAAGGAAAATCTTACGCATAATATTTCTCCCGAAGATTTACGCCGCCAGGATTGGCGACTTTCTTAATTTATTGATAATCATATGATCATCAATAATTAATTGACTGTGATGTTATAGATAAATGCACGCCTGTGACATTTTTATCACAAAATTGGGATAGTAGCCTCGTGCTTTTTTGATTAAATAGTTAATGAGGAAAGATCGCCGTACTCTTTTCGAACCAAAAAAGAGCTATAATTTCTGATTTTATAAAGTATTTCAGGCGCATATATTATAGGGTTTATTATGACAAATTCTAATCATGAAATTTTAGAAAAATTATCCAAAGCAGCTTTTCAGGCTGACCGTAATGAGGCACACATCAATCTGATAGCTGTGTCAAAGCAGCAACCTGAAGAGCGGATTGAAAATAGTTTGGCTTCTGGGCAGAGGATTTTCGGGGAAAATCGTGTTCAAGAGGCGTTTCAGCGTTGGCAACCACGAAAATTGGTTTATCCGGATTTAGAACTCCATCTTATCGGACCGTTGCAGTCGAATAAAGCATCCGATGCTGTTGCACTTTTTGACGTAATTCATACAGTTGACCGGCCTAAGATTGCGCTAGTTTTGTCGCGGGAAATGGCATCAGCTAGGCGTTCAATCCCCTGCTTTATTCAAGTCAATACAGGTGAAGAAGAGCAGAAAGCTGGCATTCTACCCCATGAGCTAGAAACATTTCTATCGTTTTGCAGGAAGGAGGCAGGCCTGCAAATTATTGGTTTAATGTGTATTCCGCCAATAGACGAAGAGCCCGCGCTTCATTTTGCGCTGCTGAAGACGCTAGCTGAAAGACATAATTTGCCCCACCTTTCGATGGGTATGAGTGCTGACTTTGAAACGGCCATTCTTTTCGGGGCAACTTATATCCGAATTGGCTCAGCCTTTTTTGGTTCCCGCCCAACGCGTGGCTAACTATCCCTCTCGATAATGTGCCCGGTTCTTGTCTGTTTTGTTTGAAGATAATCTTTATTGTGAGGATTAGAGGGCATCGCAAGAGCAACGCGTTCAACGACATCAATTCCATGAAATGACAATTGTTGAATCTTGTCAGGATTATTTGTCATCAGTCTTACCCGCGACACTCCAAGAGATTTTAGCATCGCTGCTGCAGGACCAAAATACCGTTCATCAGTCTCAAAACCAAGCTTGTGATTTGCATCTACCGTATCAAATCCCCTGTCCTGGAGTGCATAGGCCCTGACTTTATTAACCAAACCAATATCTCGGCCTTCTTGCGCCAGATACAGGAGGATGCCGCCTCCCTCCTCGTTCATTTGAGCAAGCGCATGATGAAGCTGCGGGCCGCAGTCGCATTTTAATGAGCCAAGAACATCGCCTGTGACGCATTGTGAATGCAAGCGTACCAGGGGAGTTTTTGCTTTTTTACCGTCAGAGACGATAACGGCAAAATGCTCCTCTCTGCCAGAGGGTTGTCGAAACATGACAATCTCTGATTGGGGGGCCATTGATAAAGGCAGATTTGCAATAGCCGTTATACCCATTTCTGGCAGTGTTTTGTCATTCAGCTGGTCCAGCCGAGGACCGTCTACCACTGCAATGTGATGCGTGTCAGCAACAGCTTGCAACTGATGATTGTCAAGATGGGTTAGTCTAACAAGTAAGGCTGCAGGGACCAATTTAGCGCGCCGAAGCAATGTGCAGGCCAGATGAGGCAAGCTATCGTGTTTTTCGCCAAGGATACCAGCATTCTCAGGGAGCTGTGTTGTATCACCCAGTATTAGAGCCAGAATTTCATCGTCCTGCATAACCCCTGTAGCAACCGTATGGCATGGAAGTGCTGAATTTACTCCACTAAGAGCTTTGGTATGTCGTGATGTAAGGCATAAAACGGGCATGCCGCCACCAATTAAATCAAAGAGGGGAGTATTTTGGTCGATAAATTCAGCAGCCTGTATCAGGCCAGCATGACCGCGCCTGTCTTTTATCATGACAATTCCGCCCTGCCGTAAGTCTAAAATTGCTCGGTCTGTCATGGAAAGTGTATTCATTTGGCGACGTACGCGCATTTTGTGCATCTCCTCAAAAAAAGCATAAACGCATATTTAGAGAAATAAGTTGTAACGAACATAATGCAAGGAGACTTGCAACTAGCCTCGTTTTATCCTAGATGTTCTCGCTTTTGGAATTAAAACAAATTGCGATATCGTGTTAATGGCTAGGGAATTATTTCCTCCATGTTTAAAGCTGCTTATTTAGGGTATCCAGGTAAAAATGACCTCATCTAAAAAAACCGGCGTTTTGCTCTCATCTGCGCGTATCATTGTTGCAGACTCTGACAATTTGTTTCGGCCCGTTCTTCTTGAGCAGCTCACACTTGAGGGCGCAAAAAAAATCAAGGAAGCAGCGTCAGTAGCAGATCTGTTTAACCAAATTGACATTTTTACGCCAGACCTTGTTCTTCTTGATGTAGGGCTTCCAGGTGGAGACGGCTTTGAAACCTGCGCACAGTTGAGGCAGTCAGGTTTCAATAAGCCCATTCTGATGCTTACAAACCAAGATGATGAAAGTCATATTGCTAAAAGTATGAAGGCTGGTGCAAATGATTGTATAGCAAAGCCGGTGAGAATAAGTGAATTGCTTGGGCGCGTAAAAGCGCAACTTCGCCAGTATAAGACTTTTGATGATATTCGATTACCAATTGGTCATATTGATTTTCTACCAGTGAATAAAAGTTTGTTTGACAAGCATTCATCTAAGACTGTTACGCTTACAGAAAAAGAGGCATTAATTCTCAACAAACTTTTCCAAACTTGGCCCGATGATGTAACAAAGGAAAGTCTTCTAATGGAGGTCTGGGGGTTTCAACCTGATATTCCAACACACACACTCGAAACACATATCTACAGGTTACGCCAGAAGCTCTCTAATATTTCGGTAAACTCGATAATTCAAACAACGGAACGCGGATATTTGCTGAAAAAATAATTAGGTTGAAGCCAGTTTTCAGTGCAAATCGGACTACCGAAATGACGTCTCTTTAAACTTAAATAGCCAAGAGAAAAAAGGTTGCAAAGAGGCTGTTAATGGGAAAACTTTTTTCGAGAGAGGCGGACTTGAAAAATAGGAGAGTTTCGATGCTTCTATGATTCACTCGCTAGAAAAATTCTGCAACTCTGATGAAGAAGGTTGATGCTTTATAGTTCACTAAACATTCAATTATGCAGTTAAAACTACTAAAAGATCTCTACTAACAACGGTAAATTGAGTCTCACTTTATGAATTTAAGTATTGAGCAGACATTTAAGCTGGGCGTTGAAGCGCACAGGAAAGGCAACCTCGAAGAAGCTGAGCGTTTTTACCGCCTGATTTTAAAATCTCAGCCAAAACATGCAGATGCCAATCATAATTTAGGATTAATCGCTGTCTCGAGGAATCAATTAAGTGAAGCTTTGGCGCTGTTTAAAATCGCCACAGAGGGTGAGCCAAAAGTAGAGCAATTCTGGCTTAGTTTTATTGCTGTACTTATTAGCACTAATCAACTTAAGGAAGCCAAGCGAGCCATAAGAAAGGCAAAAAAGAAAGGAGTTTCTGAAAAGAGGCTTGAGGCCTTATTCGCTAGACGTTTTTCAAAGCAACCTGTCGCAAGCCCAGTGAGTGAGAGCCCATCGCAAGAACAGCTCAATACCCTAATGGGATACTATCAAAACAGTCGGTATGAAAATGCAGAAAAGCTTGCAAAATTACTAACCAAAAGATTTCCTAAACATCAATTTGCGTGGAAAATACTTGGGGTTCTATTAAAGCAAACAGGCAGAAATTATGAGGCAATTTCTGCGATGAAAAAATCTGTGAATTTACAGCCTCACGATGCCGAAGCCTATAATAATTTGGGTTTGACACTACAGGAACTAGAAAGATTCGAGGAAGCAGAAGCGAGCTACATCCAAGCAATAACGGTAGAGCCAAACTTTGCTGAAGCATATAATAATTTGGGTGCCTTGCTACTAGAATTAGGCAGACCGGACGAAGCAGAACCGATTTTGAGGAAGGCAATATCGCTGGATATTAATTCTCCCAGAGCACACAATAACCTGGGCGCCACATTAACAAAACTGTGGAGACTTGTTGAGGCCGAGGCTAATTATAAAAAGGCATTAGCGCTGAAACCAGACTATGCTGATGCATATAATAACTTAGGAAACACTCTAAAAGAATTAGGCAGATTTGATGAAGCAGAACCGATTTTGAGGAAGGCAATAGCCTTAGAGCCTGATTTTTTAGAAGCCAACTCTAATTTGGGTCATTTGCTAGCTGAGACAGGTAGACTAGACGAAGCTGCCGAAAGTTATAAACGTG